>Ga0068707_1000649_pt1 | contig 23248 bp, 17 predicted proteins | sample YNPNPMetaG_FD_66600 | JGI IMG/M metagenome (GOLD analysis project Ga0068707, IMG submission 66600) | Anoxygenic and chlorotrophic microbial mat microbial communities from Yellowstone National Park, USA - YNP NP MetaG | ecosystem: Environmental > Aquatic > Thermal springs > Hot (42-90C) >...
TCAATAATGCGGTCACGCTCTGGATGCCTGCAGACATAGAGATAGTACGCATGCTGGTTACTTTCCTTTATTGTTGGAAGAATTAAGCCGCTTTGTGCAAGCGCTTGGTCGTAACGTTTTGCAAGCTCTTGCCGCCGTGCAATGTAGTTATCAAGATGCCGCAGTTTTCCCCGCAGTATCGCTGCCTGGAGTTCGTCGAGCCGTGAATTATACCCATGCTCCAGAGAGTAATAAGTTTTTTCCATGCCGTAAAAACGGAGGCGTAAGAGCTTTTTATAAAGTGTTTCGTCGTTAGTAACGACCATGCCGCCATCACCATAGCCTCCCAGAATTTTTGTGGGGTAGAAGGAAAACGCCGCGACATCAGAGAGCGAACCTGCTTTTTTCCCTTTATAAACTGCACCATGGCTTTGAGCACAGTCTTCGAGTACTTTGAGGCCGTGGTGTGCCGCGATCTGGCTCACACGATCCATATCAACGCATTGACCGTAGAGATGTACCGGCAGAATACATTTTGTTTTTTCCGTAATTGTGTGCTCAAGCTGTTGAACGTCCATAAGATAGGTATCTGGTTCAATATCAACAAACCGCGGTATTGCCCCTGTTGATACAATAGCAGATACTGTAGGGACTGCGGTATTGGGCACGGTGATAACTTCATCACCATGTCCTATGCCGAGCGCTTTCAATCCTAAAAACAGAGCATCGGTTCCACTGTTAACCCCCACACCATAACGAACTCCACAGTACTGGGCAAATTCCTGCTCAAATAACCGAACCTGATCTCCCAGAATCAGCGTACCTGATTCAAGTACGGTTCTAATGGCAGCATATATCTCTTCTTTTTCTTGTTCGTACTCGCGAAGATAACCCCACACGCGAATTGGCATGGTTAGTCCTCCTGTGCCGCTGCGCGCATTTTATGAAGGACGCGGGCATCGGATACAAGGGTTTCAGTAAAGTGGGTAAATGATTTTTTCTGGATTGCCGTACTTACATCGGTAAAAAAGAGTGCAAAAGCATCTGCGGCCGGGACCGTGATGGGTTGCACTGTGTTATGTGTTCGCATCACAAGCGTATTGTCCATATCAGAAGGGGTGGTAAAGACACGATCAATATCAACTGACATTCCATGTCCAAGCACGTTCAGATAGTTGCGATATTCAGTATTAAAATCAAAATGACCAACCAGTGATCTGCCACCCGGATAGATGGCAAGAATGCTGAAGGCTGTATCAACACCGGTTTGGGGATGTCGTGTGCAGATGCGGCAAAATATTTCTTCAGGCTCTGTATGAAAAAAAATCCTTCCGGGACTGATGGCATAGGGTCCCAAGTCAAACAGTGCTCCGCCCCCCAAATGTTTTTGATAGCGAAAGTTGTTTTCTGGAAGTGGAGGAAAACAAAAGGTGGTGGTAATCCGTGTTGGAGATGTCGCCTTTGAATGAAACAATTGAAGAGTTTTTTCTATTTGCGGATGCCACGCATAGACAGTAGCTTCTGCGAGGCAAAGATTTTTTTTTGTGGCAAAATCAGCTAACCTTTGCGCATCAGCAAGTTTTGTGAAAGCTGGTTTGTCAACGATGACGTGCCGTCCGGTGCGAAGCGCTTCCTCTGCCCAGCGGACATGTTCGCTGTTTACAAGCGATACGTAGACAAGCTCAGCACTACTTGCCCTACATGCTTTCTGGTAGTCGGTAAAAACTTTTGCAGTAGGTAGCTCCTGAGCGGCGGTATTGGCTTTTGAGCGGGTTGCGATATCAATCTCCTCAATATCTTGGAGCTTTCGGAGGGCAGGAATAACCCGTTTTCTGACAATTGCTGAATAGCCGATAATGAGGACACGCATATGCCAACTCAGCGTTTAAGTCCTAAACACGCACACAGGGTTCGAGTGTCAATGTTCATATACCCATGTTTTATGAGTTCTATGATTTGTCCGAGGGTCATCCAGATATAGTTTTCTGGAAGCTCAAGCGGCGTAGATTCATCAAGTTCGATAACCATGTTGCGATTCAGAAAATGATAAAATCTGCCCCCCTCTTCAGACTGTACGGTGTCGCAATGGATACGTTCAGGAGGGGCATTGAGAAAAAAATCAAGAAATGGAATGATATCGTTCCGCTGGAGCTTGAATGCAGCGGCTGAACAGGAAACAGTTGGCGCAATTTCAATACCATCGCGGTTCCCGGGTTCTGCCTTCGCCTGCATTAAAAAATGGAGCACTCCGTTTATTTTTTTCGTCAGAAAGCCAAGCAACCCCTGCTGGTGCTCCATAAGAAGCGGCTGTGTCCAGCTGAAGACCTCCCGTGTCCCTGCCTCAACAGAGACAGCAATAACTGAAAAAAAAGGATACTTTTCGTGGCAAATCTCAGTATCGGTGCGTTTCCAGCCTTTGACCTCTTTGAGGGGTATCCGCTGAACATTTATTTGATATTTTGTTTTCAGCTCGGTAAACCAACTGAGAATTTCATACAGCGTGTAACATGCCTGCTGCTCGGGACACAAAAGTGATTCACAGAGGCTTTTTGAAAAATGATTGTAGTGATTTATATCAGCGCTATCGAGAATCGTTTTTTGAGCATCAACAAGACCGGTATATGAGCTTGGCAGGGGGATACAGGACAACACCGACCGCGCATCCATGTTGACGAAATTATCATACTGGAGAAGCTTTTTAATCTGACCTAGCGTCAGCCAGCAAAAGTCATCATGGATTTCTAAGTCATGATCAACTAACACAATCATATTTCTGTTTCTTTTTTGTAAAAACCTTCCCCCTTGTTCACTTTGCAATACGTCAATGAGAAATCGAGATTTTTTTCTGTCAATAAAATATTCAAGATAGTGGGGCAATTTCCCTCCATGGACCTGGGTAAAGTTACTTTTGGTCGCTTGTACGGTTGGGGAGAGCTGCAGCAGATTGACATTACCCGGTTCCATTTTTGCCTGCATAAGGAAGTAGAGGACGCCATTGATCATGCGGGTGATGATACCAAGAATACCTATTTCAGGCTGATTAATGATCGGTTGATCCCAGGTGTGGACAGGACCAAAATTTGTATGTACCCGAATCCCCTCGATACTAAAAAAACGGCCAGAGCTGTGTCTGAGATTCTGGGTTGATTCGTCAAATAACCACTGCGAGAGGGAAGAAAAAGGGATGCGCTGGACAGAAAAATGATAATGGGTTTTTTTATGAGAGAACCACTCGAAAAAAGACTCTGTGCTCTGAAAGCAATTCTCTTCGGTGAGCAAGGATTGCCAAAAAAAATGATGCATTGTATTTGCCGTGATGAGGGACATCAGCTTTTGAGAGCCTTCAAATATTCTTCCCAAGAACGAATTGATTTTGTTATATCATAGTGTGTGCTTGCCAGGACGCAGCACACAGCGCCCGGAGAAAAATCGTGCATTCGAATAAAAATCATGCGGGGGATGTAAATGCCGCGCATGGGATCGTCGAGTTCAAACCTTAGGTGCGAGGTGCCGTCGGTCAACTCCATAATAAAACGACCTGCAATTGCTATTACTACCTGATCGGTATCACGGTGCGCATGACCACCTCTGTCTGCAACAATATGATGCATGTAAAAGACGCGCTGGATAGTAAACGGGATGTCAATGCCGCTCTCGATCGAGGTTAGAATGCCTCTGCTGTCCATATTTGAAGGAAGCTCTATCCACCGGACATCACTCAGCAATCCCATCTTAGGTGCTCCGCTAGTTCATCCCCTCAAAAGGTAAAAATTAAGCAAAATATGCTCTGTAAAACCAACATAGTGGGTACTGTAGGTTGGGAGTATTTTATCGAAATAACTTCTCTTTGAAGATAACGCGCATGGTTATGTAACCGTGATACGGGAAGCGCACATTTCAGCACATCTATTATGAGAACAAAAGTAATCTTATTGTCTGTTTCGGTACAACGTTGGATCCACGACGGCTGCCATGGCATGCACGTCAAGATTGCTGCCGAGAAACTGGTTGATTTTTTCTGCTATTGCAAGTGGCTGGGCAATCATGGCGGCATACTCTACACGCAGCAGGGAAAAGCATTTTTGATTTCGTATCCAATGGTCAAACCTTGTAAGCTCGGCGGCGAAAAGCCGTTTCAGTTTTTGTTCATCAATACCACTGCCCTGGGTACCACGACGACGGAGCATTTTTTTTTGTGATGCGATGACCTCATCAAGGCTTCGTTCAAGAAACACAATGCGATACTCAAACTCCTGCGGCAAATCATAGATAAGGCTATAGATGACCTTAACAACTTTCCCTTTCGCGAGGGGCACCCATGAGGGGTCTTGTTTTGTTTTTTTGACGGGCTCAAATTCATAATAGCCCTTTGGGTTATCTTCATCCCTTGTGCGGATATGATCGGCAAGCACGGGTATCCCGCCTGCTTCAATAGCCTGCATCATCATTGAGGTGCCTGACCGCGGAAGCCCTGAGACGATTGTTATAAACGTTCGTTCCATTGATTATGTCTGCAGTTTTATAAAAGGTTTTGCAAAGAGGGCACAGATCATTGAAACAACGCAGAAGGTGAGGAGCCACCAGTTTGTGCCAAAAATTTTTGAATCCCGAGCAGGATAGGTTATAGCAATTGACTGAATCACTGATTCTTTCGGGAGCGGCTTTTCCAGTGGATAAGAAAGTATGTCACGGAGGTTTTGACCAGGTCGCTTGGGGCTTAATCTCATAAATCCATTACCTGCGCATACTGTTTTTTCATGCACGTGGTTGTTTTCTTGAAAGGAAAGGTTGAATATGCCTGCAACACGCGGTCGTATGTTCCAGTAGATTTCCCTTCGACTTGGAATACGCACCGGGCCCGCAAGAATTTCAACCTCAGGGGAACATTGCAATTCCAGTATCGGGCTTTCAGTGGTTTTTACCCTAAGCAAAACCAAAGCTGATTCTACACCGGGCAGCAACGGTCGGTTTTGGTACCACATGGCCATCTGCGCAAGGATTAGTATGAGGGGGAAACTCATGATGAGAACAGGGACTCCCGAATACCAGAGAAGCTTTCCGGAGCAGGCAACCAGACGAAATTCTGAGCGTATTGTGGCGAGTACGTTATCCTTAAAAAGAAATATTGCCAAAATATTTGCTTTGATGTCATCAAGAATTTTTGAAAATACCCTTACATTTGCAGTCAATGAGAACACAATATATATGACAACGCCTAAGACCGCAGAAAGAATGCTCAGCGAAGCCCAACCGGGAAGGTGCTGCACGAGTGAAAACGCACAAGCTCCGAAATAGTTAGAGACACTATTTACTCCGGTAAAGAATGCAATGAGCGCATCCATCATTCAATATAGCCAAGGCCGCGAAGCTGATCTGCCACTGCTTTTTGGTCTTCTTGTGACGATTCAAGCAGTGAAAGTTCTTTTTCAATAATATAGGTGAGAAATTCCTCAAAGCTGGTATAGCCGGCAGCAGTAGCTGCTTTTTTTGCCCGCTCATACAGCGCGGTGTCAATCTTTATTTTGGTCATCGCACCATTCTCCTTTGCTTTTACAGCGATGGAACCTTTCTGCCACAAGGGGAGAGCACCTTGACGGTAAATAAACCGGTATTATTCTTCAAAACTCTGCAACTTTACCACGCTTTCCCTGTCTTTCCGATGCGCTCAGAAATCTGCAGTAACAGCGTTTGTTCTTTTACCATAAGTTACGTTACGTGCGCCACGATAATTTTTTGTTACCGCTCTGCACACCACCGGCGTTCTCACTCTTGGGTATGTTTTCAGCATAATGAATTGTTATGATGAAGTCAATAGAGGCGGAGGCATGAAGGAGCGCTTTGAAGGACGCCTCAGCTGAGAAGCTTTACATTGACATACCACGATTCATGCACTATCATCGCCGATATTTCAAAGGTAGACCTGTCAGATTTGCACTAATACTAATATATCGGTAGGATAGTATGTTCACACATGGTGAGGCTATGGACGACAACAGATTTTCACGGTCATGGTATATTCTTTTTTTGCTGCTTTTTGCTATAGAAATTTTTCCTATCTGGTTTTTTACCTTCTTCCCGTCGCATGACGGTCCCTCCCATGTCTATAACGCCTATGTATTGAAAACATTTTTTACCGGAACCCCACCGCGTATTGCCGAGTACTTTAAACTCAATGCATTTCCGTTCCCCAACTGGTCGTCACATCCCTTTATGGCGGTCTGTATGTTGTTTGTTTCACCGCTCATCGCGCATAAATTATTACTGACCGTTATCCTTGTCCTTTTTCCGCTTTCGATTTTTTATTTCTTCGACGCGGTGAAACAGCAAAAATCAATATATGTCATTCTGGGGTTTTTGTTCAATTACCACTTTATGCTGCATTACGGTTTTTACAATTTTTCGCTGTCCGCGCCGTTTTATTTTTTTTCGCTCGGCTACTACTGGAAACACAAGGATAGCTTTGACGTTAAAAAAATAGTGGTTCTGACAGCGCTGCTCCTGGCAACCTATTTCTGCCACATGATAACTTTCACGATATTGATGTGTTCCATGACATTGCTGGTGATCACAGCCAACATAAAAAAACCGGCCCGGCTGCTGCAACATTTATTGGGGCTCCTGCCGTTTCTGATTGTGATGGTTGCGTTTACGTTGCAGTTCAGCTATGGAGAACGGCGGGAATTTTTTGCCAAAAAACACTGGATGGCATACTTTTTTGACATCGGGTCACTTGTGTATTATACCGATGCGCACTTTTTTATCACTCGACCGTTGATAGCTGTTGGAATTGTTGTTTTTTTAATAACAATTTTCCAAATAATTTTTAAGAAAAAATCAGCAGAACCGGGATGGCATTTTCTGGTCATAGCCCTTTTCCTGGCATCCCTCTATTTTATCCTGCCATGGCGGCTTGCAAGCGGAGCCCTTCTCAATGACCGGGTAAATTTCTTTATTTTTTTAATAATTTTGCCTTTCATGACCGAGGACTTTTCCAAACGAATCAAAACATTCCTTGTTTCATTTCTGGTTCTTGCCTGCATCGGGCATATTGCCATCACCTACCGCTACTACTACTTTTTAGACAAGGGGCTTAAAGAGTTTACGTCGGCGCGTCATCTCATTCAACCGAATTCAACGGTGCTTGCGCTCAGCTCAGATTGGTGGAGCTATGAAACCGACGTCCACTATGTTGAGCCTTTTGTTCAGGCAGTAAGTTATTACTGTTTGAATAACGGTTCTGTTAATCTTGGAAATTATGAAGCACAATTTGATTATTTTGCGGTCAATTGGAAGAAAAAGCATTCAGGCCCTATTGATTATGTCATTGCCTGGAAACTCACCAGTGGGGGGAGTATATGGTCTACGGATTTTGAGGCGGGGGGATGGCAAAATATTGATTTGCATGGCTTGCGGAGAAGCTTAAAGACCGATTATGACCTTATCTATACTTCTCACGGGAACCGCCTTAAACTCTATCAACATAAAAATCTCCGCAAGCAACAAGGGTAAGAAAATATTTTGGTCTGGTCGCTCAAGCAAGTTTTTTGTGTGAGCTTATAATTTAAAAACATTGTGGCCGGTCATGCAGGACGGCACGGGAATGCCAAACGCGGTGAGGATAGAGGGGCCAATATCAGACAGTGCTGGGCTATCCTCAGTAATCTGTCGGTTGCTGAAAAGTACACCGGGAATTTCCGCTGGATCCATGCAGTGATCTGCTGCCCATGCAGAATCGTTATCAAGTAAAACCTCTGGGGTGATATCACCAAGGCATGCCTTCCATGAACACCGGTAATCACGGTTGTAGCCAATAATCAAATCAGGCGCATACGTTAACGCCTCACCCTGATATACTTTGTCAGAGCGATAGACCGAGCGAATGATTTTTTTGCCATCACTGTCTCGTATGGTTTCAAGCTTCTGAATAAGCTCATCAAGTATTTGTTCCCGTTCCTTGCTGGGGTCAACAATACCGTATTTTTCTCTGCCCTTCAGATTAAGGTACAGGCTGTTAATACCAAGAGCATATGCCCTGCTTTTGCGCCAGTCCACATCCCCAAGCACAGAGGTGCACTCATGCGGGGCAAGATAGCCATTGTCGCGCAGCCACGTATTGATGTTGAACTGACGCCTGAAATTGGCAAACCCGTGGTCGCTCATAATAATGAGATGTGCTCTGTCGCCATAGCGTTTGAGCAAGTCGCCTACCACAGCGTCCATTTTGCTGTAGAGATCGTGGATACGGGTAAAATATTTTTGTGCTTCTCCCTGCGACCGGTACGGATGCCGTGCTGGGGTGTCCCACCAAAACATATGGGACTGCAGGTCGGTACTTGAAAAATAGAAAAACAGCAGTCCATCATCATAGTTTTTGAGTGCATAATCCAACAGTGCAAGACGTTCCTGCAAAACATAATCAGCCTGGTGGGCGAATTCGTCATCATTAAAAACCTTATTCGATAAGGCTTTATGATCTTCCTGAAACCCGGTTGTATAAAACGGACCAAGCTGTTTAGCAATTGAGCGTATAAAATCAGGCGGGGTTGTTATGCGTATTGCCGGATCGGACGGATCAGCGTTTACCGGTGACACGTATAACTTAAAAACCGGTGTTACTTCCTTGAGGTACATTCTAATAATACCGGGTATTTTTTTCTCGGGCAGGAGCGCAGGGGTGTCAAGCGGGAAAGAAACCTTTATCCACGAGCTCCATTCACCTTGTTTCAGAAGTATTTTTTGGTCAGCGATTTCGATGAGCGCAGCGCGTGCGTGCGCGTCACGATAGACACGAAAAGGCACTGAAGAAGGTCGTGGGTCTTTTAGAAATGTGTTCTCAGGTCCAAGGATGGTGAGTGGTTCTGAGGCATCTCCGTCAAATCGGACACGGAAGCGCTTCCCACCGCCTTCAGTTATTTGGTTTTGAGCACAGTCTTCAGAAAAGTACTGATAGGTACCATAGGTGCCCAGAAGGTCTGGGGTTCCCATGCCGGACAAGCAGCGGTGGTTGCCATGTTTTGAGGGACTTGGCGGATAGTTTGAGGGAAGATCATAAAAGGTTGACGGGATACCAGCTTGATCCAAAAAATCCCAGAACGGAATACCGGCACGGCGCAGCACCGTTGCAGGTGGCTTGTGGTTGAATGGCCAGAAATCAAGTTGTATTTTGTATTGCCCAAGCTCAAGATATCCCAGCCCCGGGAGGGTTTCAGCAGCAGCAAAGAATGGATATGCCTGTCGCTCAGGATCCCGGTGAATAAAATCAAATATGCCGTGCGAGCCAGGACCAGCACCGTTTATGAAATTAGCCCATGCAACAGGGCTTTGCGGAGGAATGCTGGTCGCAAGTCGCCGAAATCCACCTGCTTTGCGCAGGGAAGCAAGGTTGGGGAGTTTCCCTTGCTCCATCAGGCGCATACACAGGAGCGGGTCCATACCGTCAAAACCAATCACAATCACTTTTTTACCCGCAACACGGCGTACCGCGGGAGAACGGGAACAACTGAGTAAAGGACCACCTACTGCCATGACAGTAGTGAGTGCTGAGGTTTTTAAAAAATCACGCCGGGTAAGTTTTTTCATAAAAATTTTTTTGCTGGCGAGATTGTGTTTATACGGTGAACTATATTTCAATATTCAATGGTCTCCCATCCAAGTATGTAGGCACCTCGAGTCCAAAAAGATTGAGCATGGTTGGTCCGATATCCAGAAGCCGTGGTTGTTCATCTGCCACCCGCCGGTTACAAAAGAGCACACCCGGCACCAGTGATTGGTCAACGCAGTGATCACCACTCCATGCTTTAGTATTAGCATGAAGCACGCTTTCTGTCACCTCACCAACCGCAGTTTGCCACGAGGCACGGTAGCCGGCATGATAGCCGATGATAAGGTCGGGGGCGTCTTGTTTATAAGGTCCGGCGTACAGTTTTACTGCGTTATAGACTTGTTTAATAACGGGAACGTTGCGGACCGGATCGCGAAACTGGAGAAGTTTTGCAGCTATTTCCTCACGGAGCTGTGGTGCTTCATGAATTGGGTCAACAATGCCATGCGCTTCTCTGCCACGGAGATTAAGATAGATACCCGCAAGACCAAGTGCAAAAGCCTTGGTGCGTGACCAGTCAACGCCGGCAAGGTTTTTTTGCCATCGCCCTCCTTCCTTGAGCACAAGATAGCCGTTTTCTTCAAGCCAGTAATTGAGGTCAATTCCGTAGCGAAAGGTTGTGAATCCATGGTCTGAAATGACCATGAGCAACGTTCCATTTGCAGAGCAATGGCGGAGCACCCTGCCAACAATTCTATCAGCGTTTTTGTAGGCATCTTCTATTGCCTGCGCTTCCTGCTGCCCGTTATTTTCAACGTGTGTTGGGTGCTCTGGATCAAGGTAGCGCCAAAACGTATGCTGCACGCGATCGGTTCCATCAAAGACGCAGACACATATGCCGCGGTGTGTATTTTCAAGAGCATCAAAGAGCATCTTTTCTCGTTCTTGGTCATAGCAGCGACACTGCTCAAGAAAATCAGCATCGGTAATGCACTTTTCATTGAGCGCCCAGCTGTCTTCGGCAATGCCGAGCGTTGCAAAACAGCCCTGGCGTTTTGCGAGATAGGTTGCATAGATTTTAGGGTGAGAAATTGGTAAAGCCGGTTTGTCAGGATCAATTTGAATCGGCGTCACGTACAGCTTCAATGTCGGCTGTGCAGCGATGAGAAGAAAACGACAGATTCCGGAGATGGTCAGGTGAAGTGATGTTTTAAAAGAAACCCGAATCCACTCTGAATAGGTACCCTTGCTAAGGAAATGTTTTTTGCCACATATCTGTAATAGTGCCGTTGCATCACCGGTCAGGGTCAAGGTGAAGGGACAGGTTAATACCTTGCGCTCATGCAAAAAAGGATCTTCAGGTCCTTTGAGGAATGAAGTAATGACATTGCCGTTTGGTATAACCTTAATTACTTCACCGCTGGTGGGTGTTTCCTCTGCAGCATCGGTTGTTGTGTAGTAGGAAAAAATGCCCTGCGAGCCGCGTAGATCAGGCACACACATGCCGGATAGTGATACCCCGTAAAATTTTTCAGGAGGGAAGGTGATGGGGACGCGGATAATACTACTGAAAATCCCATGACTGCCAAGGATGCTCCAAAAAGGCACACTCTTGCGTAGCAGTCTGATGTCCGGCTTGCCAAGCGGCAGGACATATTTCCCAATACGCAGCTTTCGAGCAGAGCCTTTAATTTCAGATGAGCTGAGACGCGGACCATAGGTAGCCCGGTCACGGGTAAGAAAATCGAAAATATTATGCTTTCCGGGATTTACACCGGTTTGAAACGACGACCAGGCAACCGGCGAAATAGGCGGAATGGTTGACCTGAGGGGTTTGAAGCAGCCGGTGCGCTGAAGCGTCGCCAAGTGAGGCAACTTGCCCTCGTCAATCATTTTTTTGGTAAGCGTATAATCCATGCCGTCGAAACCAAGAATAATGGCTCTTTTGATGCGGCTGCGGGCATGGATTTTTCTGAAACGAACAGCACGAATGGCGGTGCGGATAGGCCACGTGAACAGAACAAGAATAGCGGAAACGAGCGCAGCAAAGATAACAAGAAAGGAGCCTGCAACCGCAAACCCAGCGCCCGGCCCGATATAGGCATGGGCATCAGTAAACAAGAAAAAAAAGACGCCACCAAGGAGGTATATGGTTTTGAGTCGCATATATTTTTTAAGCCTCATGAGAGCTCCTATTGTTATAAGTGTTTTGTTGGTTTTTTGCAAGGATGTAATACGGCAACTCATGTAAGAATTCATAACAGGACATTGCTTGACCAGTGTAGTGATGAAATGATAGATACGTAAAAGTTTGTTCTCTGTTTTTCGTACTGGTTCGCACCATGTCGCTGGCAACCATAGCACAACAAAAAGGGTTACTCCTTGTTATAGAGCTTTTATTTTTAATAATTGGCACGCTCTATATATATTATACACCACTCTGGACACCTGCTGATGAAGAGCGGCACTTTGCCTGTTGTGAGTTTATCGCCCAGCACAAGACCCTCCCCATTTTTAAGCCACAATTTGAGGAGAATGAAGTTTACATGGCGTTTCATCCCCCACTTTATTATGTGCTCGGCTCTCTCCTCTGTGCTGATAATGGAAACCTTCTGGAAGAACACCTTGTTGTTAATGAGCTACCCGGTGTTATTCTCTTGAAAGAAGCCCCTTATGCAGGAGCGGCACTGCAGGGGAAGAAAAAGTCTGCCTATGTGTTGCGATGTTTTTCTCTTATCTGTGGAGCGGTAACCGTATTTTTCGTATACAACTGCGCATTAATCCTTTTCCCTGGCACGACATGGCTTGCTGCGCTTATTGCTTTATTTGTTGGGATGAACCCTGAATTTATGCATGTGTCTGCTTCTGTTTCGAATGACAATCTGAATACAGCGCTTGCAACTGCATGCCTTTTTTCACTGTTTTGCTTTTTAAAGAACCCCTTCAGCATCCAGCGTGCAGGGATGTGCGGCATTCTTGCAGGATGTGCGCTTATGACAAAAAACCCAAGTCTTGTTTTGCTGCCGGTACTGTGTTTAAGCTCTGTCTATGTTGTGCATAAATATGGTGTAAGGAAAACAGGGGGCGCTCTCGGAGTTTTGTTTTTATTACTTTCAGTGATTGGCGGCTGGTGGTATGTCCGCAACTGGCTGCTGTTTAATGATCCTTTGTTGACAAAGGCTATGGCAACTGCCCACCCCTGGGCGCCACGGTATGCCCCCTTAATGTTGGCTGATGTCTCTACTATCATCCATAGGACTCTTATTTCATTTTTTGGCCATTTTGGCGGTTCTAAATTAGCTCTTCCGTATTCGTATTTGCTGTTTTACTGGAGCATCCTATTTTTAGGATGTATTGGTTTAGTAAAAGGGATTTTGTCTCAGAAGCTTTTCGAAACCCAGGGGGTGGCATTGGTTGTTGCGTGTGTGACTGCTTTCGGAGGGCTCTGTTTTTTTATCCTTTTCAATATTAAGTATGTTGGTGCTTATGAAGGTCGGTATCTTTTTACATTTATTTGTCCCCTTGCCCTTATTGTAGGAACAGGGATCAACATTCTTATACCGCAGCATTTCAAGAAGGCTGCGTTTCAGGTCATTGCCCTCGGGCTTGTCGGTGTGAATCTGTGTGCTGTTTTGTTTGTCCTCCGACCTGGCTATGCAGCACCACGTCTTGCGGTAGATAGCCAGCAGGATTTTTTTGACATTCCCACTCCCGACATAAACCTCCACCGCAGCATTGGTCAATCTTTTCTTGCAACCAGAGATAATTTGTGTGGCATTCAGGTTGTTTTTTCACACAGGCCCCGCAGAACTCATGGCACACTCTTTTTTTCTTTACGACAAGGGGGGCATGATGGGCAGGTCATCACTACCATACCGTTACCCGTTCAGAACATAGAGGATTTTGCAACCTACTATTTTGTCTTCCCCCCCCTTCGAAATTCAGCAGGGAAACAGTACTATTTTGCAATAAGCACTCACGATATGCTCCCAGGGCAGGGTATTTCGCTCTGGCAGGCTTCACGTGATGTGTATCAGGATGGCAGGATGTATCTTGGCGACAATCCTGGAATGGGCGATTTATATTTTTTTGCGTATTCTTTTACCGGGGATAAACCAACATCAGTATGGGAGGGCACCAAAGCGGCAGCCCTGGCAAACGGTATCTATCTTGATATTTGGGAGCTTCAGTTTTATTTGGAACAATCTAAACCGTTCAGAGCGACGACCCCAACACACAAAAAATTTCTTCAATTTCAAGCTGCTATCAAAAGAAGAGAACGGAGTAAGTAACTGCACCGTCTGTTTTATCGTTTCACGTGTCTCGCCGCAGCAATTGAAATTTCCATCCGTTGAAATCAAATTCATGGAACAGTACATACCGCTTTTCATTGAGAAGTTTTTGTACACTGATTTCGTGCGGTCTGAGGGGTACCCAAACGAGAATATAATCCGGCGTATAATGCTTGAGCCATCCATCAAATTTTCTTTGACCTATGTATTGGGCATTATAGGGATTGACCAGTCCCAAAATATCAATAATGTATCGCTGTGAATACCACCCAATATGACCGATTTCGATACAAGCTATCTTCGCATTCGGTTCAGTATGCTCGCGGATCCAGGTGCCGATTGTCCGATAGTGAGTTTGCCCCTGTAATCCGTTGAGCATGGTATATGCCAGGACTGACTGCTGCGTGCAAAGAAAGAAAGAGATGCATGCAATAATCGCAGAATGATATTTTCTAAAAAAACCCACCTGCATATTTTTCAGCATATCGTTGATTTTTTCCAGTCCACATATTACGAGCAGGTACATAACCAAAAATACATATCCATAATACCAAAAATAGTCTGGAATGTTGAGCACGATATAGAACGCGCAATAGAGCAAGAAAAAAATAAGCAGGATTCGTAAGGACACGTGATTCCAGGCAGTTCTGATGCCAAACAGTGCTATTAGGAGCATTCCTGCTGGAAGTATGCCATTGCCCCCCCAAAACCAATCTATAAAATGAGGGATATGATGCATAAAGGCACAGCGTCCCCATAAACCAGAGGTGCCTTGGTGTATCTTCGCGCTGAGGGTATTGGGTAACACGCTGCCGTAATAGAAATAGGTGCATGCACCATGGAGGAGCAGAATGATGCAAGGCATAATATATACTTTGACCGGAGGCACTTGCCGGTATTGTATCAAGTAAACCACAAAAAAGGTCAAAATTAAGAAAAAAGATTCCCCACGGGTTAACAAAAGAAGAGCACAGACTATTCCAAAGAGCACAAAGCGTTTGGTATTGAAAAAATAGAGCGCTGTGAGAATAAGAAACAGGAACAGCATTGTTTCGAGGCCGAACGTTTTGTAAAAAAAAACGCTACTGGATAGCAGCGGTGGCAAAAACACAAGCCTCCACCACGATAGCGTACGATTGAAAACCCGGATTGTCATAACGCTTGTAAAGAAAAGCAAGAGCGCGCCGAGCCCGATTTGTGTGTACTGAATATTACCGCGAAACAGGTAAGCAACGGCAAGAGAAAGATAAGTATACAAGGGGGAGGTGAGGCCGTTGAACCGCTCACCGATATTATAGACAAGACCGTTGCCTTCAAGGCAGTTTCTTATGTAGCGGTAATAAATCAAGGCATCATCTGCGGTGTACTCGCGCATAAGAAAGGAAAACCAGACGCAGAGCACCAGGGTCGCCGTTACTGAGCAGACAAAAGCGTAGTTTGTTTCACGTTTATTTGTATTAGCTAAGTTTCTGAGCATTGTGCTATGCCCTGAAAAAATATAGCAATGCTGGTGACGTCACTCAGTTCTTAAATTATCTTCTTTTTGTTGCACCAAACTTTTGTAGCCACTGGGATTCCCGCTCCTGAAAACATTTCTTTACGATATCAGTATAATATGCACTTGCTTCTGGTGCTCCTCGTGCGACGTAGATTTGGCGGAGTAAATCATACAGGTTGACTTTTGCGCAATCAATATCAGGCGAAAAAGCTTCTGCATCGGTGCTCCAGCACGAAATCATCCGTTGCATGCGAGCTTCCCGAGACTCTTCTGGGAGCACACTTACCAAAAGCTTCCCAAATGTTCCAACCACAGTGCCACACGCTGCAACCTGTGGGCTTATGGTGACTAAAAAAAGACGACCATTATGATTGCGCTGCAAATGGGTTTCGAGGTTTTTTTCTATGACCAGATCAGGTGCAGAGCAACGTGTTTCAAACGAGCGGTTACTACACGGAAAGTAGCATGACAAATGTAAGAAAATAAAAAAACCGTCGCAGAGAATTTTATCCTGTTCAGCAAGCTGTTGTTTTAAAAACCGAGCCGTATGCCGATAGGGGAAAACACGCTCTGAGTCAAACAGAGCTATGATTTTGGGTGTGGCTGAAGCGATAATGCCAGCAACGCAGAGAAGCCGCACCCACTGCTGCATACGCAAGGGTGCACAAGAGCTTATCAGAGCAATACCCCATGCAAGACAAAGAATGACAACGGGCAGCACAAAGATTATAAACCGTGCAAGGTAATGAGGAGGATATGAATATCCTAATGCTTTGGATATCACAAAGGGCAGAAGTAGCAGAAGTGAGAAATATGTTCCCCAGTGCCGATGGTGTAGGGTGAGGTTGAGCAGCCCAAGAACTGCAAGGATGGCACAGAGAGATAATAACCATGGTATCTCTATACCTATAAAAATTTTCAATATTGCAGGAAGTTGCTGTACCAAACCAAAATCAGCATCCTTATATTCAAAGGCATTATGCTCGCGTATCTGGTGCCACATCATGCCGTAGTAAACAATGGCTGGAGAAATGCAGAGCAGAAGTGTAGCAAGAAGACGGAGTGCCTCGTGGAGTCGTTCTTTAAAAAAATTCTTTTTATATGCGGTGATTGCAAGATGCACCGCTACCATACATCCAAACCAGACAATCAGGAAGCTCCCACCCAAATGAAAAAGAAGCATTATGCAACAGAGTATGCTGAAGGTAAGTCGCCAACGAGTTTTTGGGTGGTTATACCAGGCAAGAAACGCAAGGATAGTCAGCAGTGCCAAAAAAACAAAAAGACTATAGACACGTGCAGTTGCACTGAAGTCAATAAGGTGGGGATTGATAGCATACAATGTGACCGCAATATATCGAGGTGTTTGAGGGAAAATACGTCCGGACAAAAAATAGATGGTCACAATTGAGCCGACATCTGCAAGGATTGAAATAAGACGCATTGCAAGGAGACCATCACCGAGCACTCGTGCGATGATTTTTTCAAGTACGAGATAAAAGTTCATTGTTTGCCACAGGTCAAAATGGGTCAGGATGTAGGTAATTGGCAGACAGATGATTCGCAGGGTGGAGGATTCGTCACCAAAAAAAGATCGGGTTCCCGCAAGCGCTACCCTGATACTTGTGCCGATGATGAGGATATACAAGAGCTCAGAAGAAAAGATGCGTCGAAACAGAATGGGGAGGTGCGTGCTGGCTTTCATACGTGCAAAAAGCCACTTTGACCCGTTTAGTTGACAAATATATTTCAATTATATAGAGTTGAGAAACACTGCAGGAGTACCCCCGGTTGATTGCAAAGGCATCCTGCGGCGTTTTTCGTATGAGCACTGTACCATAAACAACAGGAGAAAAACAATATTGTAGAGAAAAAAGTCTGATGGACACCATTATTCTCGGTGCAGGTCTTGCGGGACTTTCACTTGCCTATTTTCTTAAGAGAAAAACCCTTGTCCTTGAAAAGGAATCCGTTCCCGGCGGATTGTGCCGGAGTTATACTTTGAACGGTATTTATTACGACATTGGTCCCCATGCCTTGTTCTCAAAAGACGTTACCGTCCTTGAGCGGATTCTTGAGCTTACCCCCACCAACAGACTTCGTAGATCCAATAAGGTGTTCTATAAGAACCGATTTGTGAAATATCCATTTGAAAACGATCTCTACAGCCTTGACCCTGACGAGCGGGAGTACTGTCTCAAAGAGTTTCTCAGCAATCCCTATGAGCACTATCCCGCACACACCATGCTTCAGTTTTTTTTGAAAACTTTTGGGGAAGGTATCACGAAACTCTATTTGCAGCCGTACAATGAAAAAATTTGGAAATTCGACCCTGCATTTATGGATACACAGATGGTTGAGCGAATCCCCAAACCGCCGCCAGAGGATGTTGTTGCATCTGCCAAGGGGGTGCCAACCGAAGGATATCTGCATCAGCTCTATTTCCACTATCCGGTCCATGGGGGCATTCAACAGTTGATTACCAACTTGCTGACGCGCACCCAGCAAAAAACAGAGGTCATGACCGGTCTTGTCATAGAGAATATTTTCCATGAGCACGGCATCTGGCATGTTGTCACCAATCGGGGAACCTTCAGTGCCTCGGAGCTTATTAACTGCATGCCGCTGCATGAACTCCTGCACTGCCTTGACGTGCCACCGCATGTCAGATGTGCCTGCGACAGTCTAAAATATAACTCCCTTCATATTGTTGTACTGCAATGCTCACAAGACAATCTGGGTGACAATTTTGCGGTCTATATTCCTGACAAAAGTGCTTTGTTCCACCGCGTTTCTAAAATAAATTTTCTTGGCAGTAATTATTGCCGTCCGGGAGGCGGATCAACCGTTCTCGCGGAAATTACGTACCGACCGGGCAGCTATCTTGCCGATATACCGCCTGATGAGATTAAAAAAACAGTTATCCGTGATTTTGATCGTCTGGGGTTGATACGCGAGGCAGATCTGCTTGACAGCGCAGTCAGGTCATTTCAGTATGCCTATGTCATTTATGATGTGGCGCACCGTGAGCATACCGACTGCATTCTTAACCATCTTGCGGAAATCGGCATTCGCTGCTGCGGACGTTTTGCCGAGTTTGAATATCTTAATATGGACGCTGTTGTTCAGCGCAGCATACGGCTTGCAACCCTGTTAAATGGAGCCGCTCATGAGTAAACAGCTTTCGCTTTCTGTGGTCATGCCCACGTACAACGAAGAATCGGCAGTGGGAATCGTGCTGCACGACGTAAAGACCTACACCAGAGACTTCCCCACAGAGATTATTATTGTTGACAGCAGCACTGATCGAACACCTGACATTGCACTTGAAATGGGCGCGATGGTTATCCGCAAACCGCCCGCTGGTCATGGCGATGCACTGCGCACGGGCCTTGCTGCTACTCGTCATGATATCATTATCACTGCTGACTGCGACAATACCTATCCTATGGAGTTTATACCAACCCTTGTCGAAACCATCCAGCGAGAGCAGTGCGATTTGATATCCTGCAACCGCCTCACCAAAAACCTTGGACGGACGATGCCGTTTGCCAATAAGCTTGCCAATAGAGGGTTTGCGTTTTTGGTGCGAACACTATACGGAATCAAGGTAACTGATGTGACGACCGGTATGTTTTGTCTGACCCAGAAGCTCAATCGCAGCATTGTGCTTGAGACTTTTGTCACGGTGCCGATTGAACTGATTATCAAAGCTCATCAGGCAGGATTTCGGCTGTGCGAGATAGATATCCCCTACCGAATGCGTATCGGCGAGGTGACGTTACAAAAATGGCGCTGCGGCAAAGCTGCGCTCAAGTGTATTTTTAATTACCGTTTCAACCTCCACCTAGATCCCCGACAGATGTAGCTGTTTCCAAAGTTGTAGGGATGAACACGATGACAGAAAAAATTAGGGACTTCCAACAGTATGTGCCCTGCAATTTGTGCGGGAGTGATTCCTACCATGTCGTGTATCCTGCTCTTTTTTCACCTGACGATGATGCAGCAAGGTTGCTTGAACGATTTCGCGACTGCGGCGGTGACAAGCTGCTTGATCAAGTTGTTCAGTGCATACGATGCGGGCTTGTGTACCTGAATCCACGGCTCCGGGATGATGTCTTGCTGCAGGAATATACGACTGCTTCGATTCACGGCTACCGAGAACAGTTTGTGGCCCAAAACCATGGCAGGGAAAAGGCTTTTCTCCGCAACATTGGCCCGATCAACGCTGCGGCTCCTGCTCGGGGCAAACTGCTTGATGTGGGTGCTGCGGCAGGAACTTTCATGGCAGTTGCACGCAGGTATGGATGGGAGGTATCTGGATGTGAGCCAAATACCTGGTTTTGCCAGTGGGGACATGAGCACTACGGGCTGCAAATTGATCAGGGTACTCTTTTTGATCAGCACTATGCTCAGGAATCCTTTGACCTTATCACCTTGTGGGACGTCATTGAACATGTCCCAGATCCCAAGCGCTTGCTTACCGCTTGTCATGCTTTGCTCAAACCTCAGGGGATGTTGGTATGTACGTATCCAGACATCGGGAGCTGGGTTGCACGGCTAATGGGGAGACGGTGGGTGTTTTTAATGTCAGTGCACCTCTACTATTTTACCCGGACAACGCTTCGGGCACTTTTACAACAGTGCGGCTTTGCTGTTGAACGGGTTTTCCCCTACATTCAGATTTTACAGGCAGGCTATATTCTGTATCGTATGCAGACGCACAGCAGGATACTGTATTGGATCGGTAAAGCGATGTGCGCGGTGACACAAAGCTGGGACAGAATGCTGCCCTACTGGGTTGGGATAAACTGCGCCATAGCACGCAAGTGCGGAAACCATGAACATATGAAAGTGTTCTCATCATGAATGATCCTCTAAAACTCTCTGTTGTCATGCCGAGTTTCAATGAAGAAGGTGCTATCATGCCGATGATTGAGTCTGTTCTCAAATATTCGGGTGGGTATGACACCGAGATTGTTGTCGTAGACAGTAGCACTGACCGAACACCGGAAATTGCAGCGGCGATGGGCGCACGGGTCATTCGGCAAAAACCGCAAGGTCATGGCATTGCACTGCGCACCGCGATACAAGCAGCTCGTCATGATATTATCATTACTACGGACTGTGACAATACATACCCTATGGAGTTTATCCCAGACCTTGTTCATCTTATCACTCGAGAAGGATATGATATTATCTCATGCAACAGATTGACACAGCAGCTTGGGCATGAAATGCCTTTTGCCAATAAACTTGCCAACAAACTGTTTGCGTCTTTGGTCCGCATGCTGTACGGCATTCACGTTCACGATGTGTCAACGGGGATGTTTTGTATGCGGCGCAGTGTCGCTACCGGTATTGACTGGGAAACCAACTATGCTTTTCCGTGTGAAATTATTATTCGTTCTCACCGTGCTGGTTTCCGCTATCGGGAGATTGATATTCCCTACCGTATGCGCATCGGTGAGGTTACGCTGCGACGCTGGCGCAGCGGCAAAGCCTATCTTCGCTGCATCTTTAAATATCGTTTCAATCTTTCCATCCCGGCTCATAAACTCTGAGAGGCAGACATGGATATTCTTGTCACCGGCGGGGCAGGGTTTATCGGTAGTCATCTTATTGATGCGCTGCGTGCCGAAGGGCACCGTGTGGTGTGCGTTGATGATCTGAGCCTTGGCCGCAGAGAGCATATTGCACACCATATTGGCAGCAGTGATTTTGAGTTTGTCAAGTTGAATCTGCTCGATGAGCCTGCGCTTGATGCACTCTGTGCTACTCGTCATTTTGATTGTGTGTTTCATCTTGCAGCAAATTCTGACATCCAAGAAGGGGCGACGCATCTCCGGGTGGATTTAGAAAAAACCTTCCTGACAACATTTGTAACGCTTTCCTGTATGCAACGTCATGGGATACGGCAGGTCTTGTTTGCTTCAAGTTCTGCGGTGTACGGCGAACGAACAACGGCGTTGCGGGAAGACAGTGGCCCGCTGTTGCCCATATCGTTTTATGGGGCTGCAAAGCTTGCAGCAGAAGCGTACCTTTCAGCTTTTTGTGAAAACTTCGATATGCAAGCCTGGATTTTTCGCTTTCCCAATGTGGTGGGAGAGCGTGCTACCCACGGTGTTCTTTTTGATTTTATCACCAGACTTTACGAAAACCCCCGGGAGCTGCGGATTCTCGGAGATGGCACCCAAGAGAAGCCGTATCTGTATGTCAAGGACCTTGTAGCGGCCATGCTGTTTATTTGGAAGCATGCGCACGGAAAAATTAATTGTTTCAATATCGGTGTTGAGAGCACCACTACGGTCTCCCGTATTGCTGATATTGTGGTCGAGGAAATGGGACTGCGGGGGGTACGCTATGTTTATACGGGCGGCGATCGGGGCTGGACCGGCGATGTCCCGCGATTCTTTTATGACCTGGAAAAAATCAAAAGACTGGGGTGGAAACCGAGCAAGACCTCTGATGAAGCTATTAGGCATGCAGTGCGTGCGATGTTAGGGAAAAAACGTGAATAATATCCAAACGGTAATACTCGCAGGCGGCTTGGGAACCCGGCTCGGTCCTGCGTGGGCTGCAATACCAAAATCACTTGTCCCAATCGGCGGTAAGCCGCTTCTTGAACACCAGCTTCTTTTGCTCAAACGCTATGGACTACAGGATGTCATTCTCCTCACCGGTCATTTATCTGAAAAAATTGAGCAGTTTTGTGGAGATGGCAGTCGGTGGGGGATGCGCATTACCTGTGTGTGCGACTCCCAGCCGCTGGGAACCGCCGGAGCTGTTCGGGCAATTTCAGAACAGCTCTCTGGCGACTTTGTAGTGCTGTATGGAGACGTTATGCTCAACATGAACCTGCAGCGACTGCTTGCATTTCATAAGGAGCGCATGAGCGATTGCACGCTGGTTCTGCATCCCAACAACCATCCCTTTGACAGCGATCTGGTTGCGATTAATGCTGAAAGTCGCATTACTGGATTTTTCCCCAAACCCCATCACTCGTCAATGTGTTACCGCAATCTAGTAAATGCTGCAGTCTATGTACTTTCCCCGCGTATTTTGCCATATATTACAAAGGATACCATGGTAGATTTTGGAAAGGATGTTTTCCCGCGCCTGCCCGATACGCTACGTCTCTATGGATATACCACGCGGGAGTATCTGAAGGATATTGGCACGCCAGAACGGCGAGAGGAGGTAGAGCAGGATTATCGTTCCGGCAGGATCGAACGGGCAAACTTTGACTATAAGCGTCCGGCGGTATTTCTTGATCGTGACGGCGTGATTAACGAGGAGGTAGGGCTGCTGCACAGGCCCGAACAGTTTGCCTTACTGCCGCACGCTGCTGCAGGGGTGCGCAAAATCAATGCTTCAGATTATCTTGCCGTGGTTATCTCTAATCAGTCAGTGATTGCACGCAATCTCTGTACAATTGCAGAACTTGAGCGTATTCATAACACGATGGAAACACTTCTTGGACAAGAACGAGCAAAGCTTGACGGTATTTACTACTGTCCCCATCATCCCGATGCTGGATATCCTGAAGAAAACCCTCAGTATAAGATAAACTGCACCTGCCGTAAGCCGAAGACAGGGCTTGTGGAACGTGCAGCCCGTGACCTCAACATTGCGCTTGAGGATTCGTTTTTTGTCGGTGATGCTGAAACTGATATTCTGTGTGGGCATGCAGCGGGGCTGACGACCATCGGGCTGCGGTGTGGCAGAGGGTGTAAAGACAGCGCGGTAGAACCGGATTATTTTTTTGATGACCTCTATGAAGCTGCCTGTTTTATTACAGAGGATCCCTACCACGATGTTTATCACTACCTTGAGACTGCATTCAGTCAGTCGGGGAAACGACCGTTTATTATTGCCATCGGCGGTAATTCTCGATCGGGGAAAAGCGTGCTTGCCCGTTATCTTGCAAAAAAGTTG
>Ga0068707_1000650_pt1 | contig 23243 bp, 16 predicted proteins | sample YNPNPMetaG_FD_66600 | JGI IMG/M metagenome (GOLD analysis project Ga0068707, IMG submission 66600) | Anoxygenic and chlorotrophic microbial mat microbial communities from Yellowstone National Park, USA - YNP NP MetaG | ecosystem: Environmental > Aquatic > Thermal springs > Hot (42-90C) >...
TTGTTATAATAAGTCATGGTGATGGTTATTATACTGTTTATGGGAATCTTGATGCACTGAATGTAAGGGAAGGTAATTATGTTAAAGCAGGGCAAATAATAGGCACTGTAGGAGGAAACTCAAATATTAACACGCCTGCTCTTTATTTTGAAGTAAGGTATAGAGGAAAGCCTCTTAATCCTGAACAGTGGCTTAAAAGATAATAATAAAGGAGGATTTTATAAAGATGAGAAAAAAATTTATAGTTGCTACTGTAATTTTGATTTTCGTATTTATGGGCGCTATGATAGGACGATGGTCAGCAGCTCAAAATACAGATTCAGTTTATGAAGATTTAAGAACTTTTACCGAAGTTTTTTCAACAATAAAAAAGAATTATGTTGAAGAAGTTAAACCAAAGGAGCTTATAAGGTCTGCGATAAAAGGCATGATTAACTCGCTTGACCCCCATTCTGCATATTTAACACCTGAGGCATACAAAGATTTTCAGTCTGAAACTAAAGGTGAATTTGGCGGAATAGGCATTCAGATAGGGATAAAGGACAATGCTCTTACTGTTATAGCACCGATTGAAGATACTCCAGCATACAGGGCAGGAATTAAGGCAGGTGATAAAATTATAAAAATTGATGGTGAGCCAACAAAAGATATGAACATAAATGATGCTGTATCAAAGATGCGAGGACAGAAAGGTAAGCCAGTAGTTCTTACAATACAGAGAGATGAATGGAAAGAACCGAAGGATATTACTATTATAAGAGATATTATAAAAATTAAAAGCGTAAAATATAAGATGATTGATAAGGAGATTGGATATATAAAACTTACACAGTTTCAGGAGTCTACAGCGCAGGACCTTTCAAATGCATTAAAAATTCTTAAAAGCTCTGGTATGCAATCATTGATTCTTGATTTGAGAAACAATCCCGGAGGACTTCTTAATAGTGCTGTGGATGTTTCTGAACAGTTTTTGCCTCCTAAATATCTTGTCGTATCAATCAAGGGAAGGTCAGAAGAAAAGATGGAATACTATACGGAAGGATTAAGGCCCTTTTATAAAGATATCCCCATGATTGTTATTGTTAATCAGGGTTCAGCTTCTGCTTCAGAGATAGTTGCAGGTGCTTTGCAGGATTGGGGTAGAGCGATAATTCTCGGTGTCCAGACTTTTGGTAAAGGTTCAGTTCAAAGTCTTATTCCTTTAAGTGATGGCTCTGCTTTAAAGCTTACAACAGCAAAATACTATACACCGAAGGGAAAGAGCATTCATGGAGTAGGTATAATACCTGATATAGTTGTTAAGCTTGAAAGCAAAAATGGTAAAGAAGTTCCTGTAATAAGAGAAAAGGAGTTAGAGCAACACCTTAAAGGTGAAAAGGTTGAGCCTCAGGAAAAAGCTCCGCAGGAAGTTGATGAAAAAGATGATTCTCAGCTTCAGAGAGCAATTGATATTCTTAAAAGCTGGAAAATAATGGAAAAAATAAAAAAGGCAGCATAGAAATACATCTTAAGATAATTGAAACTATCAGGTCTTGTTGAGAGCTTCAAGAATTTTATTTGCAAGATTAATTGAAAAACCAGGCAAAGAAGCTATCTCCTGAGGAGAGGCTTCTTTTATCTTTGAAATGCTACCAAAATGCTTAAGAAGCATAAGTCTTCTTTTTGTGCCTACTCCTGATATTTTTTCAAGAATTGAGACAAAAGTAGCTTTTTTGCGAAGTTTTTTATGGTAGCTTATTGCAAATCTGTGTGCTTCATCTCTTATTTTTCTTAAAAGTAGTGATGAAGGTTTTTTATCTTCAAGCAATATTTCTTTGCCATCTTGTAAAATCAGTCTGTTTGGATCTTTAGCTATGGCAAAGATATTTAAATTTTCTTTTAGTTCATTAACTATCTTTAAAACAGTATTTAAGTGTCCCTTGCCTCCATCTATTAAAATTAAATCTGGAGTTGGAATTTCACCCTCCCAAAATTTTTTTATAACTCTCAATACAATTTCTTTCATTGCAGAATAGTCATCAATGCCTTCGGTTTCTTTTATCTTTAAATGTCTATAAAAGTTTTTATTAAAAGAACCATCCTGCCAATAGATAAAACTTCCAACAGAGTGTGCACCAAATAAAGTTGAAACATCAAAAGCACCTATTTTTAAACCTTCGGCTTTGCCTCTGCGTAAGGCTTTTATTTCTAATCTTTCTTTTAACTCCTGCAATAAAGTTTCTTCTGAGGTAATCCTTTGTATTAAATGAATCCTTGCATTATTCAATGCCATATCCAGTAAATCTTTTTCTTCTTTTGAACAAGGAGTTCTGATTTGAACTTCAGATTCTCTTTTCATGGTTAGCCAATCTTTAAGTCCATCAATTTTTTCAGGAAGTTTTTCTAAAATAATTAGTTTAGGTGGAATTAATACTTCCTTTGAGTAAAGAGCTTCAATCACTGAATGAGTGAGTTCTGAAGCATTTTCATAGAAGGCTTTTTTGATAACATAATCTTTTGAGCCTATAAGTATACAGTTTCGTACAAAAAGAATATTAACTGATATTTTGGAGTTTTGTATGAATATCCCTATTATATCCATATCTTCAAGATTTGCTGATACAACTCTTTGTTGTTCAAAGATTCTTTCAAGTTTCTTTATCTGGTCTCTAATTTTTCCCGCCTGTTCAAACTTTAACTCTTTGCTCAAACTCAACATCTCCTGTCGCAATTTTTCAATTAATTCTTTTTTTTGTCCTTTAAGAAACATAATCACATCTTCCATGCCTTTCATATAATCTTCTCTGCTAATTAGCCTTGCACATGGAGCAGGGCATCTTTTCATCTGATACTGAATGCAAGGCTTGATAGGCTTTGACAGGCTATATTTACAAGTTCTTACTGAAAAATTTTTTCTTATAAAAGATAAAGCTTCCCACATTGATTGAGCAGGAACATAAGGACCAAAATATAGATTTCCATCTTTTTTTGGTTTCCTCACAACCTCAATTTTAGGCCACTCTTCTGTCATAGTTATTCTTAAATAAGGATAGCTTTTGTCATCTCTTAATAAAACATTGAAAGGAGGCTTGTATTGTTTTATTAAATTTGCCTCAAGAACAAGTGCTTCCAGTTCATTTGATGTGACAATATAAGAAAAATTTTTAACCAATTCAATCATTTTTGCTTTACGCTGGTCAAATTCATCATGCTGGAAATGACTTTTAAGGCGATTTTTTAGATTTTTTGCCTTTCCTACATAAAGAACTTTTCCTTTTTTGTCTTTAAGAATATATACACCTGGTAAATTAGCTACATTTGAAATATCAATCATAAAATATATTATAAAATTTCAGTGAGCTATGTTGAAACAAAAGAGCATTTCTTGCTATTATTATAATTAGCCGAAGTGGTGGAACTGGTAGACACGCACGTTTGAGGGGCGTGTGGGGAAACCCGTGCGGGTTCGAGTCCCGCCTTCGGCATATAAAAGGGTGAGAAATTCTCACCCTTTACCATTATTTCCTTCCTGAAACTAATTCATTAACGACAGAAGGGTCTGCCAGAGTTGATGTATCTCCGAGTTCTTCAACTGCACCAGATGCGATTTTTCTTAAAATTCTTCTCATGATTTTTCCGCTTCTTGTTTTTGGCAAGCCTGCTGAAAACTGAATTTTATCAGGAGTAGCAATTGGTCCAATCATCTGTCTTATATGGGAGATAAGGAGTTTTTCTAAATCTTTTGAAGGCTCATATCCTTCCTTTAAAACAACATAAATATATATTCCTTCTCCTTTTATATCATGAGGAAAACCTACTACCGCTGCTTCAGCAACTGCTGGATGGGCAACTAAAGCTGATTCAACCTCTGCTGTTCCAATTCTGTGTCCAGAGACATTTATTACATCATCAATTCTTCCCATTAACCAGAAATAACCATCATCGTCTATTCTCGCACCATCTCCTGTAAAGTACTTACCAGGAAATCTTGAGAAATAGATTTCCTTAATTCTTTTATTTTCAGGGTCTCCCCAAGTACCTCTTAATATTCCCGGCCAGGGTTTTTCAATTACAAGATAGCCACCCTCATTAAATCCTGCAGGTGAACCGTCTTCTTTAAGCACGGTGGGTAAAATACCAAAGAATGGACGAGTAGCTGACCCTGGTTTTTGCGGTATAGCACCTGGTAATGGAGTAATTAATATTCCGCCTGTTTCAGTCTGCCACCAAGTATCAACTATTGGACAGCGCTCCTTACCAATATGCTTGTAATACCAAATCCATGCCTCAGGATTAATAGGTTCACCAACTGTCCCAAGAATTCTCAGACTTGAAAGGTCATATTTATTGGGCCATTTTTCACCTTCTCTCATTAATGCTCTGATTGCTGTTGGTGCAGTATAAAATATATTTACTCTATGTTTTTCAACTATCTCCCAGAATCTTCCAGGGTTTGGATAAGTCGGAATACCTTCAAACATAAGAGATGTGGCTCCAGCACTAAGAGGACCGTAAACTATATAGCTATGTCCCGTTACCCAACCGATATCTGCTGTGCAGAAAAAGGTTTCTTCAGGTTTATAGTCAAAAATCCATTTGAAGGTAATATTTGTATAAACCATGTAGCCACCTGTTGTATGTAACACTCCCTTTGGTTTACCTGTAGAACCTGATGTATAAAGTATGAACAGAGGGTCTTCAGCATCTATTTGTTCCGGTTCGCAGTAATTTTCAATGTCAGAGTCATGCATCAGGTCGTGCCACCAGAAGTCTCTTTCAGGATCCATGTCAACATAATTTGGAGTTCTTTTTACAACAATAACTTTCTCCACAGAAGGAGTTCCTTCTAAAGCCTGATCAGCATTTGCTTTAAGAGAAATAAGTCTTCCACCCCTTGCTCCCTGATTTGCTGTAATTAAAAGTTTTGCTCCACAATCATTTATTCTTTCTCTTAAAGATTGGGATGAGAACCCTGCAAAAACTACACTATGAATAACTCCTATCCTTGCACAGGCAAGCATTGCAATTGGAAGTTCAGGTATCATAGGAAGATATATTGAAACTCTATCTCCCTTTTTAAGACCAAGTTTTTTAAGAACATTAGCAAATCTATTGACTTCTCTATAAAGTTGCCAGTATGTATAAGTTTTAACCTCACCATCATCAGCTTCCCAGATAATGGCTGCTTTATTTCCTAAGCTGGCAAGATTTCTGTCAAGACAGTTGTAAGATGCATTGAGTTTTCCACCGATAAACCATTTAATATATGGCTTTTCAAAGTTATACTCTAAAACTTTGTCCCATTTTTTATACCAGGATATATTTTGTTCTGCAATTTCTGCCCAGAAGCCTTCAGGGTCTTCAATTGACCTTTTGTATAAAGCTTCGTATTCATCCATACTTTTAATATAGGCTTTTTCTGAAATTTCCTTTGGTGGCGGGAAAATCCTCTGTTCATCTAACAATACATCAATTCCGTTTGTCATAAACCTTCCTCCTTCCTTTTTCTATACATTTTAACATTTTTTATTTGCTGATTTTTAGTAAAATATAGAAACTCCAAAATTGCCGATAAAAAATTAAACAAGACATTTTTTTCTTTATAAGCAATTTTCAGTGGAAATTTTAATCGGAAGTTGAACCGAGAATTGACTTTATCCTTTCTTCTTCAAATTTTTCCTCAGCCTTTTTTTCTTTTGTTAAAAAAGAGACAACTATCCCTGCTAAAAAAGAGGCAAAGAATGAAAATATGCCAGGGTTTCTAAATGGGAATATTGCAAAATCATTTTTTAATATATCAACCCATACAGAAGGACTAAGAATTATTAGAACTAAATTTAGTATTAATCCAGTATAAATGCTCCATATAGCACCATAAGTAGTGAATTTTTTCCAAAAAATTGACATGAAAAGAGAAGGAAAATTTGCAGAGGCAGCAATAGAAAAAGTAAGACCAACCATATAAGCCACATTTTGTCCCTTAAATGAAATACCAAGGATTATTGCAAGTAAGCCTAAACCCAAAGTTGAGATTTTTGCAGCTTTTACTTCTCTTTTTTCATCTGCTTTTCCATGCTTTATTACACCTGCATAAATATCATGCGATACCGCGGAGGCTCCTGCAAGAGTGAGACCTACAACAACTGCAAGAATTGTTGCAAAAGCAACAGCACCAAGGAAACCAAGAAACACTCCACCACCAAGAGCTTCAGCGAGCAAAGGTGCTGCCATATTGCCACCATTATCAATCATGCTTATTATTTCATGCCCAACAACTGCTGCAGCTCCGAAGCCTATTGTAAATGTAAGAATATAAAAATAACCAATAAACCCTGTTGCATAAAAGACAGATTTTCTTGCTTCTTTGGCATCCGGGACAGTATAGAATCTCATCATGATATGAGGAAGTCCTGCTGTTCCAAACATTAAAGCAATTCCAAGAGATATAGCCTCAACAGGATTTTCAATCAGCCTTCCGGGTTGAATAAAGTTTTCTCCATATTTCTGTGTTATATTTGAAAAAAGTTCTGAATAATTGAATCCGAATTGATAAAGCGTAAGAACGACGAGTAAAGTTGCTCCTCCTAATAACATACATGCTTTGATAATTTGAACCCATGTTGTTGCAAGCATGCCACCGAATAGCACATAAGAAATCATGAGAACACCAACTATTATTATTGCTATTTCATAGGGAATTCCGAATATGAGTTTTATTAATGAACCTGCTCCAACCATCTGTGCAATAAGGTAGAATAAGACAGTGGTCAGCGTTCCTAAAGATGCTGAGATTCTAATTGGCTTTAGTTTTAGTCTATAAGCAACAGCATCTGCGAAAGTGTATTTCCCGATATTTCTTAATGGTTCAGCAATTAAGAACATTATAATAGGCCATCCTACAATCCAGCCAACAGCATAAATCAATCCATCAAATCCTTTCAGGGAAACTAATCCAGCAATTCCTAAAAATGACGCAGCTGAGATATAATCACCAGATAATGCCAGCCCATTTTGAAGGGCGGTAATACTTCTTCTTGCAGTATAAAATTCAGTGGTGGTTCGTGTCCTTTCCGTTGCCTTGTAAGTTATATATAATGTAATGGCAACAAATAATAAAAAGAAAAACAATCCAGTAAAAGTGATTTCCCCTAAAGTAGTATTCACCATTACTCACCTTCTTCTATTTTTTCTTTTATAAGTGCTATCTTTGCATCATAGATTTTGTTTGCCCAAATAATATAAATTCCTGTGAGTATCCATGAAACTAAAATAATTACTATACCAAGTGTTATACCAATATTAATGTCTCCCCAAATCTTTTGAGAGAGAAACGCTTTTTTATATGCAATTAAAAAAATAAAACCAAAATAAATGATTATTTCTATCAGTGTGAGTAAAAAAGAAACAATTTTTTTCGTTTTAACAAGATGTTTAAACTCTTCAGAGTTTAATATTTTTTCTTTCATTTTTTTCCCTTATAGCTGATATGCTTCATTTTTTATGATTCCCATATATTTTGATAAATCGGGTTTTCCGATCTTTTCTAATTCTTCCACGGTATATATTTTAATGTCTCCGAGATAAGTTAAAAATCTTTGAAAAATTTGAGCGGTTATAAAGGCATCAGATAAGGCATGATGTAAGTTTTTAATCTGAATTCCGAGAGACTGAGCTATATCATGTAAAGAGCTCTTATAATTTTCTTTGTCAATTAAAATACCTTTATTAACAAGCCACCTGTAAATAAGAAAAGTATCTATAGCTGGTGGATCAAATGTTTTATCAAGATGCGAGTTGATTTCTTTTTTAAGAAAACAGAGGTCTATCATTACATAATGTCCTATTAGAATAGAGTTTTTACAGAATGACAGGAATTCTTTAAGTATTGGTTTAATATCAGGGCATTTATTAAGTTCAGAAGGAGTTATGCCATGAATTTTCACAATTTCATTGTTTAGGGGGGTATTAGTGTTAATGGTTCTGTAAAATATTTCTCCTATTTTTATTGTTTTGCCTTTCATTTTTATGCTACCGATGGCTATTATTGTATCTTTATTTTCTTTAAGCCCTGTAAGCTCTGTATCAATAACAGTATAATCTGCTTCATCAATAAAAATATTTTTAAAATTATTAATTATATTTTTCTTTTTAAATATGTTTAACATTTCAAATAATCATTATTTTATATCTTTCAATTAATATATCTTGGAGTTTTGAAATTAGATGAAAACTTTCTTTAAGCATTTTCTTTTCCAGATTACTCAGATTTTCAGGATTTATAAAATTATGGGGTATTTGTCCTTTTATTATCTGAGAATACTGATGTTTTATCCTCAAAAGCATCAGAAATTCAAACGCGTAAATGAGTTCCTCGCCTAAATCTTTTACAATACCATGTTTTGTTTTAAGCGATTCTATTCTTTCCAGTGTTGATGTTTCTCTTACGCCTTTTTCAAGGCTAAAAAGCCTTACAATATCAACAAGAGGAGCAATCCCTTTTATTTTGAGATTAAGTTTGTCTTTATGTTCCCCGCCTTTTTCAACAACAAAAGTTTTAAAAAAACCAAGAGGAGGCCTGTTTTTTACCGCAAGATTTGCAAGGTAGCCTAAAAAGATTTTCTGGTCTTTCACGAGATTTAAAAGATAGTCTCGTAGAGATTCTTCAAGTGATAAATCTCCATAAATTCCACGAAAGTCAAAAAATATATTTGAAAACATCAATGAATCACCCTTCGGTGTATAGACCCATTGCGAAAAAAGTTTTTTCCAAACTTTAAGAGGCTGACACCATCTTGGATTACTTGCCATTATATCTCCGGGGCAGGGAGGGAACCCGCATTTTAAAAGATTTTCTTTTACTAAGCTTGCAAAATCAAGAAAATATTTTTGTATAGATTCCTGTTGTCCCGGGGATGTGTCTGAATAAATTAATGCATTATCCTGGTCTGTTTTGAAGGTTTGTTCCTTTCTTCCTTCAGCACCAAGAGCAATCCAACAGTAAGATACAGGTGGTGGTCCAAGTTCTCTTTCAGCAAGCTGAATGATTTTTCTAACTATTTTATCATTTATCTCTGTTATGATTTTAGTAATATTGCTAGCTTTAGCACCTTGCTGAAGTAAATTACCGATGATGTTGTTAACTTGTTTAGATGCATTAATAACACCATCAGTTGATTGTTGAATTTCTATTTCTCTTACAATTGTTAATGGGGAAACACCCTGAAGTAACATTATATCGTGATTAGTGACTACACCTTTAATTTGTCCGTCTTTTATCACAAGAAGATGATGAATATTGTATTTAAGCATTCTTAAAATTGCTTCAAAACAATAATCTTTGGCATCAATTTTTATTATTGGGGAACTCATAATATTTTTTACTGGTTCAGTAACATTTCTTCCAGTTGCTACAACTTTTTTTCTTAAGTCTTTATCTGTAATTATTCCAACAGGAATATTTTGATAACTCGTAATTATAAGAGAACTTATGTTTTTTTCACACATTATTTTGGCAGCTTCATTTATAGAAATCGTTTCAGGAACATGGATTACATTCTTTGATGCTATTTCTTCAATTGTAGTTGTGAAAAGTATTTTATCTGTGGTTACAGACAATAGTTTCTTGGAGTGTTCTTCTTTATATCCTTTATCAAGATATATATTCATAAAAGATTTGACAAAGAAGTCTCTGACTTTTACATGATGATTAATAAGATTTAGAATAGTGTCTTTTGGGATAAGATAACAGATGGTATCATCTAAAGCTACCACATTTGCACGAGATTTATCACCACTCATAAGCGAGAGAAATCCAAAAGTTTCACCTTCGCTTCTGTAGTCTACAACTATATCCTCACCGTTTATTTTTCTGTAAACCTTTACACCCCCCTTTTTAATAATATAGAGAAATTCAGAAGGGGATCCGTCCTGAAGCAGGATATGAATCCCCCTCTGATAATACTCCATAGAAGTTTTTATAGCAACAGCTTGCAGTTCTTCCTCATCAAGAAACTCAAAAGGAGGAATATCTTTCAGAAATTCTATAGTATCCTCAATAACCGTAACCATTAAATATCCTTTAGATAGTTTTATTTCATTTTAGGCTCTTTTTGCAGGTTTTAATCCAATTAGGGCAATAACTATTCCCAAAAGACATAATCCTGCCACGATGGGGAATACAGAAAAATAAGAACCTGTAATGTCTTTTATCTGGCCTGAAAGCAAGACACCTGCTATTGCTCCTGCACCGTATGCGGTAAAAACTAATCCGTAGTTTTTTCCGTAAAACTTTGTGCCATAAAAAATCTTTGTTGCTGTTGGAGCTATGGCAAGCCATCCGCCTAAATTCAGCCATAGCAAACAGAAACCTATAACAAATACTATTTTTTCTCTGACTCCATATATTAGTAAAGAAGCGGTTCCGATTATAAGAAAAGATAGCACCGCAGCAGCTTTGGGTTTAATTTTGTCTGTTAATGCTCCAAAAATGGGTCTACCTACGAAATTGAAAATTGCATATAAAGAAACTGCTAAAGCTGCAATTTCAGCTGTCAATCCGACTTCCTTTCCTGCAGGAGCTGATATTCCGATTGCCATTAATCCAGCTAAGCAACCAATTGTATAAGTAAACCACAATGCCCAGAAAGAACCCGTTTTTATCATTTCATTTCTGTCAAGCTCTACACTAACTGATGGAGAAGCAGAAGAAGTTTTTGCAACGAAACCAGAAGGTTTCCATCCCTCAGGAGGGAATTTATAAGGAATAGACAGGATTAATAATACAATAAGGAAGGCTATACCAAGATATAAAAAGGTGTTTAAAGGTCCCACAGTTCCAATTAACTGTTTGATGATAGGAGCTGTTATTAAAGCAGAGAGTCCGAATCCGCCGACTGTCAGTCCAATTGCCAATCCACCCCTATCAGGAAACCATTTAGCAGAAGTAGCAATCGGAGCTCCATACATAATGCCGACTCCAGCACCGCCAATTACTCCATATAATAAAGTTAAAGTGTTGATATCTGGAGAAAAAGAGGCAGCAATCCATCCGATTCCAACCATAATCCCACCCAAGAACATAGTATTTCTTGGTCCCCATTTTTGCATTAAATTCCCAGCAAAAGGCATTGCTAAGGCAAAAACAGCTAAGAATATCATAAAAGGTAATCCACTTTGTGTTGCTGTTATTCCCCAGAGTTTTTCAAGAGGAGGTCTGAAAATGCTAAATGCATAAATTGCACCAAGACAGATATTTATAACAAGACCAAAAATAACATACCACCATCTTCCGCTTTCTGCCTTCATCCCTAAAACTTTAACTTCTTCCATCTTTTTCCTCCTTAAAATTAAAAATGATAAAGTCAGAGCAGAAAGGTTAAACCTTTTGCCCTGACTTTTATTAAGACTTAAACCTCTTCTTTGCCCTGCACTAATTCTTTAATTTCTTCAACTACCGCTGGATTTACAAGTGTTGTAACATCTCCTAAATCTTGTCTCCTGTTTGATATACAGGCAAGAATTCTTCGCATTATTTTACCGGAACGAGTTTTCGGCATGTCTGGAACAATATATACATTCGCTGGACGAGCTATTGGTCCTATAAGGGTTGAGATAGCCTTTTTAACTTTTTCTTCTATTTCTTTGCTGGGTATATAATCTGGTTTAAGAGAAACATAAAGGTCAGGCACATGCCCTTTAAGTTCGTCATTTTTTGGAACAACTGCTGCTTCTGCAATTTCTTCCACAGTGAGAGCTGATGCTTCTATTTCTTTTGTCCCTAATCTGTGACCCGCAACATTTATAACATCGTCAATTCTTCCAAGAATTCTAAAGTATCCATCCTTAGCTTGTAATGCAGCATCACCTGCCATATAGGGCCAGTCACGCCAGTCTTTGCTGTTTTTATCTTTGCAAAATCTTTCATAATATATTTTTACCATTTTTTCAGGGTCACCCCATATGGTGAGCATTCTTCCAGGCCATGGATTTCTGATGCAGATATATCCAGCTTTACCTGACCCTGCCTCAATTGGTTTGCCCTCTTCATCAAATATTACAGGATAGATTCCTGGCATTCCAGGTCCTGCACTTCCTGGTTTCATTGGCATAATGCCAGGAATGGTGCTACATAGAAATCCTCCGGTTTCAGTTTGCCACCATGTATCTACTATAACTGCTTTACCTTTACCAATAACTTTGTAATACCATCTCCAAACCTCAGGCTCTATTGGCTCACCAACTGTTGTCATATGCTTAAATAAAGAGTTATATTTTGCAGGATTTGTGTTTGCTCTTCTTAACATTCTTATTGCTGTAGGTGCAGTGTGAAATATATTTACTCCTAATCTTTCAGCAATTCTCCAGGGTCTGTCAGCATCTGGATAAATAGGCACTCCTTCATAAATAACAGAAGTTGCTGCAATTGCAAGAGGTCCATATACAATATAGCTGTGCCCAGTAATCCAGCCAATGTCTGCCATGCACCAATAAACATCTTCAGGATGAATATCTTGAATATATTTTGATGTTCCTGCAACATACGCAAGATATCCTCCAGTACTGTGCACACATCCTTTAGGTTTGCCCGTTGACCCTGAAGTATACATTATAAAAAGTGGTGCCTCTGCAGGCATAGGAACATAAGGAACTCTTTTACCCTTATGATTTTTAAGAAGTTCATCAATTAAGAAGTCTCTGCCTTCAACTAATTTAGATTGTGATTTATACTGCCCTGGATATCTGCTCCATATAAGAACTTTTTCAACTTTATGCCCTTGTTTTGCAGCTGCCTCTACAGCAATATCAGCATTAGCTTTATGGTCTATCCATTTGCCACCTCTGTAATATCCATCAATTGTGACTAATATTTTGCTTCCTGCATCAACTATTCTGTCAGCACAAGCCTGTCCACTGAATCCTCCAAAGACTTCTGAATGAATTATTCCAAGTCTTGCGCAGGCAAGCATTGAAACAGGCAGTTCAGGAACCATTGGTAAGTGAAAAGTAATGGTATCACCTGTTTTTAAACCAAGCTCTTGAAGTAAAGAAGCGAATTCATTAACTCTGACATATAATTCCTGATAAGTTATAACTCTATCGGGTTCTTCTTCAGGTTCAGGTACCCAGATTATAGCTGCTTTGTTCTTGTATTCTTCTAAATGCCTATCAACACAGTTATAAGATGCATTTAGTTTCCCGCCAACAAACCACTTCCAGAAAGGTGGATTAGAAGTATCAAGGGTGGTATGCCAGTACCTGTCCCATGTTAACATATTTGCATACTCGTGGAAGCATTCTGGAAAATTTTCCTCCTTAAACCTTTCAAGTATAGACTTGTCCTTAACATTAGCCTGCCTTATAAACTCCTCGGGTGGATATACATATTCTTCTTCCACCCAATGAGCGGCGACCTCAGCTTCTGTAACTGTTACTTCTTTTGGGGGCTGTTTCATTTTTTTCCTCCTTTCAAAAATAAAAGTTTTGCAATAACATTAAGCAATATTGATGCCAGACAAAAAAACAGCTTAAAATCAGGAAGTTTTAAAGGAGAATGTTACTAAAAGTAACAAAAATGAGTAAAAAGGTTACTAAATTTTTGGGATACCCCACTTTTTTCTTTTTTCCCAGAGAGCTTTTCTTGTTATGCCCAGCATATTTGCGAGTTCCTGCTCAGTATAGATTGATTGGTACTTCAAAATAAATTCTTTAGTATATTCCTCTATTGATAAAATAGGAATTTCACCTGTTTTTTCCAAAGCCTTTTCCATTTTTTGTATATATTCAGGAAGGTTTTCTGTCTTTATTGTGTTTTCGTCTGCAAATACAACTGCCTGTTCAATAACATTTTGTAATTCCCTTACATTCCCAGGCCAGGGATATTTAAGTAAAAGCTGTAAAGCAGATGGTTCTATTTTTTTAATATTTTTATCCATTTTGATTGCAAATTTTCTCATAAAGTGATATGCAAGAATTTCAATATCTTTAACTCTTTCTCTTAATGGCGGAATCTGAAGAGTTATAACATTTAATCTAAAAAAAAGGTCTTCTCTGAATTTACCTTCTTTAGTTTCATTAGTTAAATCTTTATTTGTTGCAGAAATGAATCTTAGATCAACTTTTTTGCTAATGACGCTTCCTAAGGGACGTATTTCTCTGTCCTCAATCACTCTAAGAAGTTTAGCTTGAAGACTTAATGGCAAGTCTCCAATCTCATCAAGGAACACTGTCCCACCGTCAGCTATTTCAAGAAGCCCCTTTTTGTCAGATGTAGCACCTGTAAAAGCTCCTTTTATAAATCCAAAAAGTTCTGATTCAAGAAGATTCTCTGGCAAACTTGCACAATTGATTGCCACAAAAGGTTTTTTCTTTCTGTAGCTTGCTTCATGAATTGCTCTTGCAAAAAGTTCTTTACCTGTTCCTGTTTCGCCAAGAAGTAAAACATTTGTTGGAGTATTTGCTATTTTTTTTATTTTTTCAAGAAGAAGTTTTATTTCAACTGTTTCGCCAATAATTGAGAAAAATTCTTCTGTTTGTTTTGTCTTTTGCGGCTTTTCAGCTTTTTCTTCTTTTAATGCGGGTTCTTTTAATAATTCTCTCAGTGAAGCTATTATTTCATCATAAACAAAAGGTTTTATTAGGTAGTCATCAACTTTTAACTTTAAAGCTTTTATTGCGGAACTTATTGATGGATAAGAAGTTGTTAAAATAGTTTTTACAGAAGGATTAAGTGTTTTAATTTTTGTAACAAATTCTAATCCGTCTCCGTCAGGTAGTTCTATTTCAATAATTACATAATCATGAATATATGATGCATAAGTATTAATTGCTTCATGAAGTGTAGCGGAACAATCTACAATAAAGCCTTCTTTTTTTAGATAATTTCTTAAATTTTCCCTTAAATTACTATCACTATCTACTATAAGAATTCTTTCACTCATGAAGTGCTTCAAGATTTAATAACACTTTAACTGTATCTTCTTCAATGTGGTGTTTTTTGAAGCCTAATCTTTCAGCAAGTCCTAACATGTAGGTATTAATTCTTAAAATATCCATCCAGATTTTTTTTATCCCCAAGTCCTTTGCTACTTCTATAGCATAACTGCAGAGCATTTTACCGATACCTTTGCCCTGCCACGCATCTTCAACTAAGATTGCCATTTCAGCTTCATTGCCATCAGGGTCTCTGGATAGCCTCACATCTCCAATTATTTTTTCTCCATCTCCTTCTTTGACCACACACACAAATGCAAACTCTCTGTCATAGTCAACCTGACAGAATTTAACAAGATTTTCATGTCTTATATCTATTGCTCTCTGGAAAAATCTTAAACTTATAGTTTGTTCAGAACATCTTTCAAGCAAAGAGCCTATAAGTAATTCATCTTCAGGCTTAATTGGTCTTAGTGTTGCCATAGTTCCATCTTTTAACTCAACATTTTTATATAAATGAACAGGATAAGGACATATACTCAAATGAGGAGGACAAAATTCTCCCTTAACCAATGCTTTTTTCTTAGGAGCGGTTTTATCCAAAATGATACTGCAGTCAAGAACAAATAAATCTGAATCGGTTATAAAAACAGGGTTTATATCAAATTCTTTTATTTGAGGGAAATCGGATATGAGATAAGAAAATTTGACCACTGTTTCTTCTAATCTTTTCAAAACATCCTCATAATAAGGATATTTTATGAGATATCTGTATATTTTTGTTTCTTCCATAAGTCTTCTTGATAGAGTCTGATTAAGAGGAGGTAACCCTACTGAATAGTCTTCAAGTGCTTCAAGAAGATTTCCTCCAGTACCAAATAAAATAACTGAGCCAAAAGTGGGGTCTTTTTTAGCTCCTAAGGCTATTTCATACCCGTAGGTAATTATCATTGGCTGAACAATAACGGAAGCATCAGGGTCTCCATGTTCATCTGCAAGTTTTTTAAGCCATTTAAATCCCTCAACTGCTTCCAGTTCATCTCTAATATCCAGTATAACTCCTCCCATTTTGAATTTATGTATTATCTTGGGAGTATCAATTTTTATTACTACGGGATAACCAATTTCTGCTATAACCTCTTTTAGCTCTGTTATATTAGATGCTTTTCTGGTAAGTATTACGGGGATACCATAAGAAGATAAAATTTCGGCAGTTTCAAAAAAAGTAGGGATTGCTCTTCCTTCAGAAATAACTTTTTCAATTATAAACTCAGCTTTTTCTTTGTCAAATTTTGTATCTTTTAGAATTGTTTGAGGAGTTTCAAGAAGGAGTTTAAGGTTTGAATCATATCTATACATATACATAAAGGTTCTTACAGCCTGTTCTGGCGTGACAAAAGTAGGAATACCATGACTGCTAAGAAGTTCTCTTGCTTCATTAACAAGGTCTGCTCCCATCCAGTTTGTAAGAACAGGTTTATAGGGATTTTCTTTAGCAATTTTTATAACAACCTCAGCAGTTTCAACAGAAGATGTTCCAAGAGATGGGGTAAACATTACAAGAACTCCATTAACTTCTTTGTCTTTAATGATACACCGCAATGCTTTTTCATAATCAGCAGGTTTTGCATCTGAGACTAAATCAAGGGGGTTTCTAATAAATCGTGTAGGAACATTTCCTTCTAACTCTTTTATTGTATCAGATGAAAATTCTGCAAGCTCTCCTTCAAGCTTTAAAAGACTGTCCACTGCAGTAACAGCAGGAGCGCCCGCATTTGTGATTATTGCAAGTTTTTTACCTCTCGGTCTTCTTTGTTTTGAAAGAGTTTCGGTTATGTAAAACATATCAAGGGTTTCTTCTACTCTTATAACGCCTGCTCTTTTAAAAGCTGCATCATAAGCTTTATCTTCACCAGCAAGCAATCCTGAGTGAGTAAGAGCAAGTTCTAAAGATTCTACAAATTTACCTGATTTTACAATAACAATTGGCTTTGAAAAAGCAAATGAGCGGGCTGAAGTCATGAATTTTCTGCCACTTTTTATAGACTGCATGTATATAACAATTGCTCTTGTTGAAGGATCAACTCCGAAGAAATCAATCAGGTCTGCACAGTCTATATCAATATCAGAGCCAAGAGATACAAAGTAGCTAAAACCAATATTTTTGTCTACTGCCCTGTCTAATAAAGCAACAGACAATGTTGCACTTTGAGCAATAAGTGCAATATTGCCTTTAAGGAGCTTTCTTCTGAAAAGGCTTGCGTTAAGATTTAATCCTGGTCTTATAAAACCAAGAGTATTGGGTCCTAAAAGTCTTATACTATATTTTCTGTGGATTTCTTCTATTTTTTTTTCCAGATTCATAGCATCTTTGACTTTAGTTCTAAAATCAGGACATAGAAGGATTGCTCCCTTAACTCCTTTTTCCCCACATTCTTCAAGTGCATTTAATATAGCCTCATCACATTCAGATGCCAGTATAGCAAGGTCTATTTCTTTTGAAATATCACTTAAGCTTTTATATGCTTCTACTCCTTGAACAGAGTCTGTTTTTGATGTTACAGGATAAACTATGCCGTGATATCCTTCGCCTATAAGATTTTTAAAAACAGTATAACCAACTGTTCCTGGTTTATCATCAGCGCCGATAACTGCTATTCTTTTTGGGTTGAAAAAGTAATCAAGATTGTATATTGACATTATTTTCCTCTCCTTCTATAATTCTTCCTGCACTTACTACAGTATCTCCATCAGAAAGGTCTATCAGACGCACACCTGATGTGTTTCTTCCGTGTGAAGGAATGTTGGAAACTTTCAGCCTTATCATTTTACTGCTACTGCATAGAATTATTTCTTCTTCTTCTCTTACCTGAAGAGAAGCAACAACAGAACCGAGCTTTTCACTTAGTTTCATGTTTATTACTCCTACGCCTCCCCTTTTTTGTAGAGGATAGTCTTTGATAGGAGTCCTTTTCCCAATTCCTTTTTCTGAGATTGTAAAAACAAAAGAATCCTCTGATACTATATCTCCAGAAACAACCTCGTCATCTGGCATAGAAAATCTTATACCAATTACTCCTCTTGCTGTTCTTCCCATTTCTCTTACATCTGTTTCATCAAATCTTATGGCTTTACCTTTTTTAGTGGCAATAATAAGCTGACTTTGTCCGGAAGTTTTTCTTACAGATATTAGCTCATCTCCTTCATCAAGCTTTATAGCAATAACACCTCGGCTTCTTATATTTCTAAAATCTTTAAGAGAAGTTCTTTTGACCAGCCCTTTTTTTGTAAACATTGTGAGAAATCCTTCTTCAAGGTCTTTGCAGACAAGCGTTGTAGAAATTTTTTCACCTTCACTCAATTGAAGAAGATTAACAATTGCTTTTCCTTTTGAGAGCCTGCCCATTTCAGGTATTTGATAAGTTTTCAGACAATATACTCTTCCAAAATTGCTGAAAAACATTATATGGTCATGAGTTGAACCAATTAAAACAGATTCAAGATAGTCATCTACTGCTGTTTCCATAGGCGTTAATCCTTTCCCCCCTCTTTTTTGACTTCTGTAATCAGACAGGGAGGTTCTTTTTATATAACCAAGATGACTTAAAGTAATAACCATGTCTTCCTGTGTAATGAGGTCTTCAGGATTTATTTCCTTTGTTTCAGATATTATCTCAGTCCGCCTTTCATCTGCATATTTTTGTTTTATCTCAAACAGTTCATTTTTTATAATCTCTCTGACTAATTTTTCGCTTTCAAGAATTTCTTTAAGTCTCTTTATTTCTTTAAGAGTCTCTTCATAGTCTTTCAATATTTTGTCTCTTTCAAGTCCTGTCAATCTCTGAAGTCTCATGTCAAGTATAGCCTGTGCCTGAATTTCTGATAGAGGAAATCTTGTCATAAGTTTTATCTTTGCTTCTTCAGGATTTTGAGAGCTTCTTATTATTGAGATAACCTCATCAAGATTTTCAACAGCGATTTTTAGTCCCAGAAGTATATGTGCCTGATTCTCAGCTTTTCTTAACTCAAAAGCTGTCCTTTTTAAAACTACATCTTTCCGATGTTTGATAAACTCTTTTAAAGATTCCTTGAGATTTAAGATTTTCGGTTGACCATCAACAATCGCAAGCATTATTCCACCAAAGGTGGTTTCCATCTGAGTATGTTTATAGAGGTTATTAAGTATAACTTGTGGCATCTCGCCTTTTTTAAGTTCAAGAACAACTCTAATCCCTTCTCTGTTTGATTCGTCTCTTATTTCTGTTATTCCTTCAATCTTCTTTTCTCGTACAAGTTCAGCAATTTTTTCAATTAGTTTAGCTTTGTTAACCTGATAGGGAATCTCTGTTATTACAATTCTTTCTTTAACTGATTTTCCTTCTGGCTCTATATCAAAAAGTTTAACTTCTTTTGCTTTTTTCCCTTTTGTTTCTTTTTCAACCTTTACTTTTGCCCTTATTTTTATAATCCCTCTACCCGTCAAATAAAGGTCTTTGATTCCTTCTGTGCCATAAATTGTACCACCTGTTGGGAAATCAGGTCCTTTAACAAAGTTCATAAGCTCTTCAACAGGAATAGCGGGATTTTCTATTATTTGAATTAATGCGTCAATTATTTCATTTAGATTATGGGGAGGAATATTTGTTGCCATACCAACAGCTATTCCTGATGAACCATTAATAAGAAGATTAGGGATTCTTGCAGGAAGAACCAGAGGCTCTTCTGTTGTGGCATCAAAGTTTGGTGCAAAAGGGACGGTTTCTTTGTCTATATCCTGTAAGAGTTCTTCAGCGATTTTTGTGAGTCTTGCTTCTGTATAACGGTAAGCTGCTGGAGGGTCTCCATCAATAGACCCAAAGTTTCCCTGTCCATCTATTAGCGGATATCGCATATTGAAATCTTGAGCTAATCTAACAAGAGCATCATAAACAGCCTGGTCACCGTGTGGATGATACTTTTTTAATACCTCACCAACTACACCAGCACATTTGGAATATTTTTTTCCAGCAAGAAGACCTTCCCTGAACATAGCATAGAGAATTCTTCTTTGAACAGGCTTCAGTCCGTCTCTAACATCAGGAAGAGCTCTACCTACGATTACGCTCATGGCATAATCAAGGTAACTTGTTTTCATTTCCTCTTCAATGTTGACTTGTAATACCTGTGGCATTATGTACTCCTTTTTATTTTAATTTTCAACATGTTTAAGTTATAAAATTAAAAGAAAAATTAATTATTTACAGGTACTACAGGAAGAGGCGGAACAGGAAGTACATTTTGAATTTCCTTTCTGGACGCCTTTTGTGGCAAAAGTGGAGAATTTTTTTAATACCTGCTCTGAACCGCATTTGGGGCAATTTATAGTTTTTTCCCCGAAAACTAAAAGTTCAAAACGCTCTCCGCATTTCTTACATTCATACTCATAAACAGGCATTTTATCACCTCACAAAAATTTTAATTTAAGCCTATTTATTATATCATAGCTTGCCTTGTGCTAAGAAATTCTTTTAAAGTAAAAGAAGTAAAAATTATTCGCAGGAGGTTTATTGTGATAAAAACGCTGAGAAAGAATGCTAAGTATTTTTATTTTTTGTTCTTTCTTGTGATTATAACTTTTGTATTCTGGGGTGTTGGAACGGTTGATAAACCAAAGACAGAATTTGTTGCAGAAGTGGCAGGACAAAAAATTTCTTCTGAAAGATTTTGGAGAAATTATGAGGAAACACGCAGGTTTTATAGAGAAGTATTTAAAGAAAAGGCATCAGAAATGGAAGAGAAATTAAAGGAAAAAGTATTAGAGGATTTAATAAATGAAGAAATTTTGATGCATCTTGCACAAAAGTATGGAATAGAAGCAACAGACAAAGAAGTTCAAGATTTTATTATTAATGACCCACGCTTTATGCGAAATGGTGTTTTTCAGAAGGATATATATTTTCAAATTTTAAAGCTTAATAGAATTAATCCAGCTCAATATGAGGCTTCAGTAAAGAGACAAATAGCAATAGTCAAAACTTTGCAACTAATTGCAGGAGCTAAAGACACAGAAGACATTTCAGATGAGCTTTTTATTAGGTCTTTTTTAATTGCATTAAAAGCAAATATTCCAATAAAAATTAATAAAAACGCTTTATCTTAATTAAAGATGGAAAAATTTTTTGACCAGCTAAGATGGCAGGACCTGATTGATATATTAATAGTCTCTTTTATTATCTATAAGATATTAATCCTCGTCAAAGGAACTCGTGCAGCAAGAATGCTTATTGGGGTTGGTGTTTTGCTTGCAATATCTCTTTTATCAAGATTTCTGGAATTATACACACTTGACTGGTTAATTCAGAGCTTCTGGACACAGATAGTGCTCGTTTTGATAATCCTTTTTCATCCTGAAATAAGAAAAGCTCTTGCTCAGATGGGAGAGACACCTTTTCTGCATAGATTTACTTCTGCAGGAGAAATGAAAAGCATAGAAGAAATAGTAAAGGCATCTCAATCAATGGCGAATAGAAAGATAGGTGCTTTGATTGTTTTTGAAAGAGAGGTTAGTCTTTCAGAATATGTTGAAATCGGAGTTCCTCTTGATGCTAAAGTTACGAAGGAGCTTTTATTGAGTATTTTTCATCCTTCAAGTCCAATTCATGATGGAGCAGTAATAATAAAAGGAAACAGAATTATTGCAGCAGGTTGTTTTCTCCCAATTAAACTTGGTTCAGGTTTGAGCAAAACTTATGGAACAAGACACAGAGCAGCTGTTGGCATTACAGAAGAAACAGATGCTATAGCTGTAATAGTTTCTGAAGAAACAGGGTCTATTTCTGTTGCAGTAAACGGAGAGCTTGAGTCGTTTCTTGATATGGCAAAACTGAGAGAAAAGTTAACAAATCTTTTTACTGCTGAAAGAGAAAAGAAATGAAAAAGTTTGTTAAAGCCTTTTTTATGGAAAATTTAACTTTTAAAATACTTTCTGTTGCTTTAGCTTTATTTCTGTGGTTTTTTGTTACATTCAAAGGGCAAACAGAGACATCTGTTGAGGTTCCTTTAGAGTTTAAGAATACTCCTGCAGAAATGGAAATTTTAAAACAGAGTGTAAGAAAAATAAATATTTCTATTTCTGCAAGGGAAAGAATTCTTAAAGAATTAGTTCAAAGTGATATCAGAGTAATAGTTGACCTCTCAAATGCAAAACTTGGTGAAAACTTTATCCCTATTACAAAATCCTCTGTTAAACTCCCAAGAGGCATTGAAATACTCAGGATAGAGCCTTCTCAGGTTAAGCTATTTATTGATGAGAAAACTCAGAAGATTGTCCCTGTAAAGGTAAGGCTTACAGGAAATCCTGATAAAGGGATTACTGTGGTATCGGTTACTTCAAATCCAAGCAGTTTAAAGATAGAAGGAGCAAAAAAAGAGCTTGACAGAATACATGTTATTAAAACCGAGCCAGTAGATATAGAAGGAATTAGTGAAGATTTATCTTCACAGGTTAAAATAGACCCTGAAGGCAGAATTTTCAGGACAGACAAAGACACAGTTTATGTCAATGTAAAGGTAAGGAGGAAATAAATGAACCGATTGACTCCACTTTTTGGCACTGATGGAATAAGAGGGAAAATAAATAGCTATCCCATGATTCCTGAGGTCTGCATGAAAGCAGGTATGGCTTTATGCACATTATTGAAAGAAAGACTCATTCACAAACCAAAGATTTTAATCGGTAAAGACACAAGAATATCAGGATATGTTATAGAATCAGCTTTAACAGCAGGAATTACATCAATGGGAGGAGATGTTTATCTTGTTGGACCTGTTCCTACTCCAGCAGTTGCTTTTCTTGTGAAAAGCATGCGTCAAGATGCAGGGATTGTAATTTCTGCATCCCATAATCCTTTTGCTGACAATGGTATAAAAATATTTTCAAATGATGGCTTTAAGCTATCTGAAGATATTGAGGATACAATTGAAAAATTTTTAAATGACCCAGATTTCCCTCAAATCAGACCAGTAGCAGAAAATCTTGGTAAAGCATATAGACTTGAAGACGCTACTGGAAGATATATAGAGTTTGTTAAATCAACTCTTCCCAAAAACTTCACTCTTGAAGGTCTGAGGGTTGTTATAGATTCTGCAAATGGAGCAGCATATAAAATTACTCCTACACTTTTTAGAGAACTTGGAGCAGAAGTAATTACAATAAATGATAAGCCCGATGGATTGAATATAAACAAAGAGTGCGGTGCCCTTTACCCTGAAGGTTTAATAAAAAAAGTAAAGGAAACACAAGCACATCTTGGGATTGCGCACGATGGAGATGCTGACAGGACAATTCTTATTGATGA
>Ga0068707_1000651_pt1 | contig 23235 bp, 12 predicted proteins | sample YNPNPMetaG_FD_66600 | JGI IMG/M metagenome (GOLD analysis project Ga0068707, IMG submission 66600) | Anoxygenic and chlorotrophic microbial mat microbial communities from Yellowstone National Park, USA - YNP NP MetaG | ecosystem: Environmental > Aquatic > Thermal springs > Hot (42-90C) >...
GCAAAAACCGCCGACGAACGGATCGAAGCTCTGGCCCGCGCAGCATAGCCACGCTCCCAGCGCCCGTGGCCCTCTCGACCTGCGGCGCAGAAAGTGCGAAAGTCCACTTGAACCTCCCCTCCCGAAAAGCCGCGCCTAGCATAGCATGCAAGGACAAGTCCTGCCACCGCGCGGGAAGCGCGGGGTGCATCCCGAGTGCGCGTGCGGCGCATCGTCGCCGCCATGATGCCCTGTCCCGCGTCGTCGGCGTCCACCGCACCGGTCCCGCCCGGCGCCGAATCTCCGGCCGGCACGGCGTCTCGCCAACCGGACCGGACCCGCCTCCGCCGGGACGCTCGGCCCCCCCATCGAGAACTCGCCCCCGTCGGCCGCGCCGCTCCCGGGTCGGCGCGTCCCCGAAATCTTCGCCCGAGCGCGCCGACTCCTCGCCGACCGCTTTCGCCGACCATGGACGGCGAACGGCGCGGGATGAACGCAGCGCCTGGTGTCTGCAGACCCCATCCAAGGGGTCGGAATACCCCGAATTTGCACCTCTTGAAGGAAAGACTTGGTGGAAAGCGCAAGAATCCTGATGTGTTCCAACGTGGGCAAACGGCACGAACCTTGCAGTGGGCGCACCCGGGTTTCGGGCAGTCCGGCAGGCGCGAGGGCCGGCGCCTCGAATCCGGCACGGAGGGCTCAGAGATGACGAAGCTCGGCGCACTGGTGATGGTTGCGACGGCAGGGGCGCTCGGTTGTGCGCACGGGGTGGAGGAGGAGGGATTCGACGATCCGGGTCCGAATCCGTTCCTGGACGACGAAGGTTCGGGGAAGGAGGACACGGGGTACGTGAACGTGCGCGGGGTGGAGGTCGAGGTGGCGTTGGAGGCGGACGTGGAGGCGTCGAGCGACCGGATCTTCGACGCACCCGCCGACCTGGCACAGTTCGCGGTGACGTACCTGCGGGAGAAGCGGATGCTCTACATCGAGCTGCTGGCGGAGGACGCGACGTCGCCGGAGAAGGTGGAGTGGCTGGTGGACGGGGCCTGGCTGAACCACGAGCAGGCGCAGGCGGTCGAGCGGTCGAAGCTGCGTCATTTCCGGATGCACCCGGTGAACGCGGTGATCGTGGACGGCAACCCGCGAGGTGCGGCACCGGGTCAGGTGTTCGACGCGAAGGTGCCGCTCAAGCCGTACTCGGTCATGGCGGACGCCGGGGACACCTGCGCCACCCCGGACCACCACCTGTCGTTGGACCAATCCATTTACTGGTACCTGTGGAACCCGGACCGCAACGGCTGTCGCGCGACGGTCCAGACGATGACGGTGACGATCGAGCGGGTGTTGCCGATGAATCCGGAGAGCTACCCGGAGTACGACCGGCTCTGGGCCGATGGCCGGCTGGACGTGGTGGTGCTCTGGGCGAAGCTCGACGACGGAGACGTGGCGAACGACTACAACTGGAGCAACTTCCGGCAGTTCGGCTCGTGGCTGGTCGCCGCCGGCTTCGTCGAGCAGGCGGACGCGCCGATGGGAAAGCGGTACGTGCGGACGAAGAACGACCGCCAGGTGGTCGTGGACGTGTACGGACCCGACCTGTTCCACAGCGTTGCCGACTACTCGCGGCTGAACAACTGGCAGAAGGCGGTGCGGGAGCACGAAGTGGTCATGTACAACGGCCACAGCGTGCTGGGGACGGGGATGGCGTTCGAGCGCGTGGAGTATCCCGACTTCTACCAGATCTTCCAGGTCGGCTCGTGCCTGTCTTACGAGTACTATGTGCGGCCGATCCTGGCGGGCAAGAGGGGGTGGGACAAGGTCGATGTGGTCGCCAACGTCGATCCGACCTATTACAGTGAGAACCTGGTGCTCACAAGCACGATTCTCGCGAAGCTGTTTGCGGGGTTCGAGGGGACGGGGCAGGCGTCGTGGCAGGACATCATGGAGGCGGTGAGCCGCCGCCTGGGGCATTCCCGGTTCGGCGTCTCCGGAGCACGCGGCAACTGCTTCGCCCCGGACGGCAACCGCTGCACCACCGTGCCGCCGCCCGGCCCGGTCGACGACAAGGTCTACGAGAATGGGACGCCGCAAGACATCCCGGACGCGACCCCCGCCGGCATCCAGTCCACGATCGAAGTCCCCGACCACGCCGCCGTCCGGTCGCTCGAAGTGGAGGTCGACATCACGCATCCGTATGTCGGCGACCTGACGGTGAAGGTCGAGCACGGCGGAGTGTCGCAAACGCTGTGGTCGCGCACCGGCGGCAGCGACGACGATATCCGCTCGACGTTCACCGTGCACGCCTTCGACGGGAGGGACGCCGCCGGGACCTGGACGCTCCGGGTGGCCGACCACGCGGGACGAGACGTGGGCCGGTTGAACCGCTGGGCGATCCGTTTCTCCGTGGGTGGCGAAGCGCCGCCGCCGACTGAGCCGTTGCGCTTCGAGAACGCCCCCGGCGCCGCGATCCCGGACGCGAACGAGGCCGGCGTCTCCAGTTCGATCGAGATCGCGTCCGACGTCACGATCGGCTCACTTTCGGTCGAGGTCGACATCACGCACAGCTACACCGGCGACCTGGTCGTGACCCTGGTCCACGACTCCACGGAGAAGGTGCTGTGGAACCGGCAGGGGGCGGGCGCGGACGACATCCGCCGGACGTTCGAGGTGACCGACTTCAACGGGCGTTCGGCACGCGGCACCTGGACGTTGAAGGTGTCGGATCGCGATGCCGCGGACACCGGCACGCTCAACCGCTGGGCGCTGACCGTGACTCCCGCCCGCTGACCCCACCGTTCCCGCGCCGACACCTCGTCCGGCCGTCTGCTCCTTCCCCACCGCCTCGACCTCGCGGCCGGAAAGCCGCGGGCGGTCGTATCCAGCCGCGCCCCGCGTGCCCCGTCCGACCACCGCCCCGACCCGCGCGCCGGGAGGTGACGAGGAGCAGCCGTATCCCGAAACCCGGCTGCGGCGGAACCGGGGGGTGTCGAGAAGGCCTTGCCACCCTCCCCTGCGGTCGTGGTATAGGTCCGGCCCGCTGCGTGCCCCGGTGCGCCGCGGCGCGGTGCCCACGGGCACCGGAGTCCCCATCGTCTAGGGGTTAGGACTCCGGCCCTTCAAGCCGGCAACACGGGTTCGAATCCCGTTGGGGACGCCACAATCATGAGCCGTTGCGGTCGGTTGCGGAACCGGCCCCCTCGCTGGTGCCCTGCGGGTGCCATGGCGCGCCGGTCGGCGCCGGCTCGTCCCGCCAGAGCCTTCAGCGGGCGGTCGTGCCGGGGTTGCGGGTGCCACGGCATGCCGGTCGGCACCGGTTCGTCCCGCGCGGCCGCGGGCTCCTTCAGCGGCGTTCCGCGCCTCGCGCGGTCGACAGCGGTCGCGGCACGCCCGTCTCCTGGCGCGGGCCGTAGGGACGCGGCGGCAGCCCTCTGACGCGCACCTCGGGATGCTCCGCCAGCCACCGTTCGAAGGCGGCGAAGGCGCGGTCGTAGGCATCGATCTCGTCGCGGGCCTCCTCGCGGGCCTCCTCGTCGAGCGACGGAAGGCCGGCGGCGGCCTGCGCCTCCGCGAGACTCATCTCGCCCCGGCGCCACATCCGGTACGCGCGCAGGATCGGGAACAGATCGGGGCACCGGTCGGGGCCGCGGAAGTCGAGCGACGCGGAGCGTTCGGCGCCAGGATACCAGGTCGGGTTGCGATCATCCGGCACCGTGCGCGGCAGCGACATGTACGGCGTGTCGTCGGGCACGTTGGTGAACGCGTCGTACAGCGGCGTGGCGGCGGCGTCGGTGCGCCCCAGCGGCGGAAGGCCAAGGATCATCTCGATCGTGCGGTAGACCGACAGGAACGAAGTATGCACATGGCTGATGTGGCCCCGGCGCGCCCACGGGCTGACGACGATCAGGAAGGAGCGGTGGGCGTCGATGTGGTCGGCGCAACTCTGCGGGTCGTCCTCGACGATGAAGACCACGGTGCTCCGCCACTCGCTCGAATGGCTCAGCTCGTCGATCAACAGGCCGAGCGCGTGGTCGTTGTCGTTGATCATCGCCTCGGGAGTCAGCGCCCCCGGCTCGGTGCCCTTGGTGTGGTCGTTGGGAAGCCCGATAAAGACGAAGGGCGGAAAGCGCCCGCCGAGGATCATCCGGTCCACGACATACGCGATCTTGTCGTCGTCGCGCACGTCGAGGTTGAAGAACACTCCGGGATAGGAAAGGTCGGTGTGGGAAAGGACGGTTTCGCCGCCGACCGATCCGAGCGTGCCGACGACCTCGCCGTAGTTCGTGAAATCGACCCCGTGGCGAATGAGGTGCTGGAAGAAGGTGCCGACGTCGGGCTGGCCGGGGTCGAGCAGCGGGTCCTCGGTGAAGCCGCCGCTGCGGTAGTTCTCGATCCAGACCCGCTCCATGTAGTCGGTGACGAACATCCCGGTGAGCCACAGGTGTCCCTGCACGGAAGTCTCGGAGTCGGTGTAGAAGTTGTCATGCAGGGTGAACTCCTCGGCCAGCTTGTGCTGGTTCGGCGTGATCTCGCGGCCCCAGTGAAGGTACTCGGGCCCGGCGTCGGCCTCGGCCCCGGGAAAGTCGCCGAAGACGCAGTCGAAGGTCTTGTTCTCCTTGACCACCAGCACGACGTGTTCGATGGGCGTCGGGTCGCCTGGGTGCAACGGGATCGGGAACGGCGGCTCACACTCTGCCGGGAACTCGAAGGGAAACACCGTCTCCGGCCGGCGGTAGTTCGCCTCGACCTGCGCGGTCCATGCCGCGAGGTCTCCGGCGGCGAGATCGACCGTCATCACGGTGCCGGCCACCCAGTCCTTGATGTCGCGGCCGGGGTTGGGTCCGAGGCTGCCGCTCTTGCCGTGGACGACCACCATCGTGCGGCCGTCCGGGGTGAGGGCGAGGTCGGTGGGATACCAGCCGGTGGGGATCGAGCCGAGCACGGCGAGGTCGGAGGCGCGCAGGACCAGGACGGCATTGTCGCCGCCGCGGGTGACGTAGAGCCGGTCGGAGGAAGGCTCGTACCAGACGGCGTTGGGATTCGAGTTGCGGGCTGGCTCGGTCCCGCCCGGCAGGGCGAAGTCGCCGACCCAGGCGCGCGCGACGACGTCCTGGCTCGCCGTGTGGATCGCGATCACCTCGTCGCCGCCCGACACCGCCGCGTAGACCCGCGAGCCGTCGGGGCGGACGGCCAGGCCGGCGGGGCTGGTGGCGGCGGGGACGGAGGCGAGCGAGACGCCGAGGTCGAGGTAGACGATGAAAATGCGGTCGCTGCCGAAGGCCGAGGCGTACAGCTCGTTGCGTCGCGGAACATGGACCACGTCCCAGACGCCGGCGGGGAGCGGGATCGTCCGGCGGACGGCGAGGGTCGCGGTATCGATTTCCACGATGCCGTTGCCGATCACGCCGCCTTCGAAGCGCGCGACCCACAACCGGGAGCCGTCGGGGTTCATCGCGAGGCCGGCCGGGTAGCCGCCCACCTCGATGGAGGACGCCGCCTCCACCGTGCCGTCCGGCAGGATGCGGAACACGTCCACGTGGCCCCCGACGCCGTTCGACGCGTACAGGCGGGTGCCGTCCGGATGCACCGCCAACCCGTAGAACGCCTCGCCGCGGTCGATCCGCTGGAGCACGCCGTTCGTCGCCAGGTCAATGACGTAGAGCAGACGATCGTCCTGGCTGGCGCTGGTGACGTAGGCCACCGTGCCGTCCGGGTGGATCTCGACGTCCTGCGGGAACCCGTCCAGGATCGTCTCGGGGCCGGCTGGCGTGACGGCGCGTCCGCCGGGAATCAGACGCGTGCCGTCCGGATTGAGCCCCATGCGCAGCAGCGCCGCCGGCGGCGGCTCGGGCAGCGCGCAGTCGGGGGCGACCTCCTCGGCGACGTCCTCCGCGAACGCCTCGGCCTCCCCGGCCGCCTCGTCGCGAGCCTCGCCATCCGCCTCGTCCTCCGGAGCGTCGGGCGCACCGTCCGCCTCCACCTCGACCCCGCCCCCGTCGTCCGCGGTCGGCCCGCCCGAGCCGCAGTCGCAGCCCGCCGCCAAGAGCAGGACCATCGCCACGGTTGTCGCCTGCTTCATCCCTGCCACCCATCCTCCGCCCGTCGCGCTGCCCGCCTTCCCGGCCAGTCTGAACGCCGGGCCAGCCGCCGTCAATCCCGGCCAAACGCTCCGTGTGCCAGGGTCGGCATGACGATCTCGCCCCGCAGTCGGTGCTGCGACGCACGACCGAACGGCCAGACCGGAAGGCGCGGGTGACGTCGCCGGTGCCGGTTCCGGCGAGCCGAACCGCCGGCCAGCCCTCCGCCGCGCCGTCAACCGAGTTGTCGCGAGTCGACAACGACCTGCGGTCGAATCTGCGGGACGCTGGTCGCCGCCGACCGGATTCCCGTCCGATCCCGCGCAGTCGCATCGGACCTGGAAAGGACCGTCCGAGGAACGGCTCTTGCACCCTGCCCCGCTCATGCGGGTCGGCGTCGTTCCCTGGCGAAAGCGCCGTCTCGATGCGGACGCGACCCGCCGGACCCCAGCGGCCTCGGCCCGGCTCGACCGGCCGTCTCGGCTGCTGCCGCTCGTCCTGTGCTGGCTGGCCGTCCCCGGCTGCGACGACTTCGAGCCGCCGGACGACCCGCCCTGCGTCCACCACGAGCTAGCGGAACGGTTCCACGCGAGAGCCCGGAGACGGTTGGACCTGTTGATCTGGATCGACGACTCGCCCTCCATGATCGAGGAACAGGGGGCGCTGGCCGTGAGAATCTCGGCGTTGCTCCGCGACCTCATGACGCCGGATTTCGACGGGGATACCCGACCCGACCGGCCGCTGCTCGACGACCTTCGCGTCGGCGTCGTCGCACCCGGGGCGCCGACGACGAGCCCCCTGCCGGGATGTCTCGGGCCCGACGGGGCGGGGGGCGGCTGCCTGCTGCGCAGCCCGCCGGTCGCCGCACCCGGTTGTTCGGCGACCTACCCGCCGTTCCAGGAGTGGCGCTGGCGAAGGGACGGCGAAGACGTCGTCGAACGGATCGTGGCCGACGTGACCTGTCTGGCCTCCGTCGGAACCGCAGGGTGTCCATTTTCGCAGCCGTTCGCCTCGGCGCTCCGCGCCTGGACGCTGGAACGTGGCCCCGGCGGCTGCAACCGCGGCTTCCTGCGCGACGATGCCATGTGGATGATCCTGTGGATCTCGGACGGCGACGACGGCTCCGCCTCTGCCGCGCACCCCGAGCTGTTCGACCCCGACGCACCGCTCGGCCCGCCGGAACTGCGAGCCGCCCTGCACCCCGAGCTGCTCGAGCCCGTCGAGTCGTTCGCATCGGCACTACGCGCGCTGGCGGGTCCAGCGCACCCGGACCGCATCCTGCTCGGCATGGTCGTGGGGGTGCCGCTCGACGTCCCGGCCTGCCAGGGATCGGGGGACGAACTGGCGCAGTGTCTGCAACATCCGGCGATGGCCGTGACGCTCGACCCCGCCGACCCGACGCGATTGATCCCGTCGTGCAGCACCTCGTCCGCGACCACCGTCCCGCCACGGCGCTTCGTCGAACTGGCGCAAAGGTTCGGCAGTGCCGCCTACGTCGAATCGATTTGCAAGAGCGACTGGAACGACGTCCTCTCGCCCGCGACAAGCGTCCTCCCGATGCGGCGGCCCGCCATCTGCCTGCATCACGAGCTGCCGTTGGCGGAGGGCGAATGCGTTCCGAACTGCTTCCTGGTCGAGACGTTCGACGACGACCGCGAGTGCCCGGAGGACGAAACATGCCCGGCCGCGTGGTGTCCGCCGGCGAGCGCCGACGACCTGCCCGACCCGGCACCATGCACGAACCCGGCGACCGGAGCCGAGTGTCGGCCGTACAAGCGCGACCTCGGGGTGGTGACGGAGAACGACGGCATCGCCCGCCGCCAGTGTCTCGTCCGTGCCGCCGCCCGCGCCTGGGACCCAGCGACCCGAAGGTGCGGACGGCCCAGGGAGAACGGCTGGTTCTACGACCCGCCGGAGCCGAGCGAGGCGCACTGCGCCGAGTTGGGAATCCTCGACGCGGTGCTCAGCGAAGGCCTCGAGCCGGGCTCGCGAGCGGAGCTGCGCTGCGCCTGGACGGTTTGCGACGACGGCGACGCTCACCCCACCGATTGACCATCCCTCCCACCTCCCCTGCCGATCAGAAACGATCCAGGTCCATGTCGACGACGCGCGTGCGCTTGCGATCGCGGCATTCCTCGACGTGCTTGCGCAGCGCGTCGCGCAGGCCGTTCGCGTCGCGGAGCCCGGCCAGGGTCAGCGTGGGCGTCGTCTTGTCCGAGGTGACGACGACGAGGTTGGCCAGGCCGGCAAGGCGCAGGAAGAACGGCTGGATCACGTTGAGGTCATCCACCCGGTACAGCTCCAGGTTGTCGGTGCGACGCGAGAAGACGCCGGCCGAGGACAGGATGCGCTGCGTGGTCAGCTTGTACCGCGTGGTGCGCGTGACGAGGTAGGCGCGAAGGATGAAGAACAGCGGGACGACGAGCAGCGCGAGAACCCCCAGACCGATCGGCGGGCCCCAGGAGCCGAGCCAGGCGCACTTCCCGAGGCGCAGCCATCCGCCGGCGACGGCGAGGGCGACGAGCACCAGCCCCCAGAAGAGATAGGTTCCGAAACAGGTCCAGTGCGACGGCGATCCCTCCCAGACCGGCCTCTCCTCGGGCGTCGTCGGCGACGCGGCGGCGGGGGTGCCACTCGACGCCGGCGAAGCGTTCGCGGGGTCCGTCATCGGTGCTGCCTCCCGGCGCGACGCGCCTTGCACATCCTCCGGCTTCCTCCCGAGAGCGTCGCCGGAGCCCGCCGCGCCCGACACCACCCTAGCACGAGGACCGGCCGGGGGGAACGGCCGCGGGCCGGCTGGCTTCGCGCCGCCCGATGGCGACTTCCTGCTCCGACGCCTCGACCGGACGCGCGCGCCGCGGACGACAGAGCCGTGCGCCGGGCGGGGCGCCCGGGACGTCCGTCCTAGGGTCCGGCGACGGTGCAGGCGGAGGCGTCGCCAAGCTGGCAGGCGCGGACGTAGTACTGCTGGGACTCGGCGCCGCGACCCAGGTCAACGAGCAGGGCGCCGAGAGAGCGACAGCCGGCACCGTCGTTGGCGACGCACGCCTGCCGGAACAGCGCCTCGGCGGATGCGTTGTCGTTCGCGTTGCGCGCCGCCAAACCGAGCTCGGTGCACGAGGGGCCGTGGCCGCCGTCGCAGGCCTGCCGGAAGAGCCGGTCGGCCTCGGCGCCGCGGCCCAGGGCGCGCACGACCTGGGCCAGGTTGCCGCAGCCGGCCAGGTCGCGCGACTCGCAGGCTCGGCGCAGCGGCGCCTCGGCGTCGGCGTTGCGTCCCAGGTCGCGCAACATCGCGCCAAGCTGGTTGCAGGCGTTGAGCTCGCGAGCGTCGCACGCCTTGCGGTACGTCGTCTCCGCCTCGGCGGTGCGACCCGCTGCCCGGTGCAGCATCGCGAGGTTTGTGCAACCGATCGCGTCGTTGCCGTCGCAGGCCTTCGTGTAGGCCGCCTGCGCTTCCTCGTAGCGCAGCAGGCCCTGGAGCGCGGCGCCGAGTCGGGTGCAGGCGCTGGCGTCGTTGGCGTTGCAGGCGAGCTGGTAGGCGGCGACGGCGTCGTCGATCATGCCGAGCTGCTGGAACGAGTAGCCCACGCCGGCGCACATCGAGGCGTTGGCGGAGTTGCAGGCCCCACGCAACGGGGCCACCGCCTCCTGTCCTCGGCCCTGCTCGACGAGCAGCGTGCCGAGGCCGTAGCACCCGTTGACGTTGCCCGCCTCGCAGGCCCGCCGGTAGTGGACGACGGCGTCGTCGGTCCGGCCGCGCGCCTGGGCGACGGCACCCAATCCCCAACACCCGCCCGGCTCGCCGCCCTCGCACGCCTTGCGGAACGGCTCCTCCGCGTCGTCGGCCCGGCCGGCCTGGAGCAGCGCGGCACCCATGCCGTAGCAGGCGCCCGCGCTTCCCTGTGCGCAGGCGACCCGGAACGGCTCGGCCGCCTGCGCCCCGAGCCCCTGCGTCTGCAACTCGATCCCGAGAACCGTGCAGGCGGTGGCGTCGCCGAGATCGCAGCCGCGGCGGTACGCCGTGGCCGCCTCGGCCTCCTTGCCGGCCGCCTTGTAGGCGGCGGCCAGCGCGGTGCACATCGCGCCGCGTCCGCTTTCGCAGGCCCGGATCACGAGCGCCAGTCCTTCCTCCCGTCGTCCGAGCTCGAGGAACAGCAGGCCGAGGGCGTCGCAGGCGGGCGTCTGGCCCGCCTCGCACGCCGGCCGCAGCACCTCGACCGCCTCCTCCTTGCGCCCCAGGGCCTGCAGCAGCGTCCCGGCGCCCGCGCACCCGCCCGGGTCTCCCCCTTCACAACCGCGCCGGTACGCCGCCGCCGCCTCGTCCAGCCGCTGCAGCCGCTCCAGCGCGATCCCCTGGCCGGTGCAAGACGGCGCGTCCGACCCGTCGCAGGCCTTGCGGTACGGCGCGAGGGCATCCTCGTGGCGGCCGAGCTGGACGAGGACGCCGCCCAGGGCGCGGCAGGCGCCGAGATCGCCGGCGTCGCAGCCGCGACGAAACGGCGACTCCGACTCGGCGACCCGCCCGCCGCCGAGCCGCATCAGGCCGAGGTTCCGGCAGGCGATCAGCTCGTTCCCCTCGCACGCCCGCGCGTAAACCGGCTCCGCCTCGGCGTCGCGGTCCAGCTGTTCCAGCACGTGCCCGAGGCTGGCGCAGGACGGGAGGTCGCCGGCGTCACACGACTTGCGGTACGGCTCCTCCGCCTCGGCCCAGCACTGGCGCTCCCGCAAGGAATCGCCGACGATCCGGCAGTAGCCGAGGTACCCGTTCCGGCAGGCCGCCCCGTCCGCGGGCGCAATCGAACAGTCGCGCGCCGCCGGCGGCGCGGGCGGCGGCGGCGACGGAGCCTCGGGAGCCGGACCCGCGGCGGGCGGCGGGCACCCGCAGACCGACGCGACCCAGCCGCACACGACGACGCACGTCCGCACCCTGCGCATGGCTCGGCTCCTTTTCATGCGCGCGTCGTACGACGCCGACCCGCCTTCCGTCAAGCGCGGCCGCCGGCTCCGCCTTCCCGCGAGGCCGTCCCGTGGTAGGATGCGCCGCGCGCCCGACGGGCGCGGGAGGCGGCGCGCCCCGCGCGACGGCGGGCCGCGCGGGTCCGGGCCGAAGAGGAGGAGGTGGCGCGATGGAGGTCGTCGGGCGCCTGCGGCAGATGCCGCTCTTCCGGAGTTTCGACGAGGCGTCGTTGGCGGCGCTGGTCGCCGAGTCCACGGTGGCCGAGGCGGCCGACGGCGATCTGCTCATCGAGTACGGCCATGTCGGTGAGTACCTCGGCGTGCTGCTCGAAGGACACGCGACGGTACGGCGACCGGCGCCGGAACCGGGTACCCCGCCGGTCGAGGTCGGAACGCTACGACCGGGGGACTGCTTCGGCGAGATGTCCCTGCTGACCGGCGAGGCCACGACGGCGGAGGTCGCGGCGGTCGGAGCGTGCCGGTACCTGCGCATTCCGCAGGCGGTGTACGGGCGGACGCTGGCGGCGAACCCGGCGGCGGTCGCAGAGCTGGCCAAGGCGATGGCCGCGCGGCTCCGGCAGCGGTGGGAGGATCCCGCGCAGCGCCACGCGGCGGCGGACGCATGGGACCGCGCCCGCGACCCCTACCGCCTCGACCCGGCCGCGGCGCTCGGCGATCGCCGCGTGCTGGTGCTCAACTGCGGCTCGTCGTCGGTCAAGTACTGCCTGTTCGACGGCGCCGACCCGGCACGACCGGTGCGGGGAATCGTGGAGCGGATCGGCCTGGAAGGGTCGCGGCATCGCCGGCGCGGGCCGGACGGCGAGCGGAGCGAGGCCGTCGCGGTGCCGGACCACGCGGCGGCGTTGGAGCGGGTCTTCGCCGAGCTGGGCCCCGGACGGAAAATCGACATCGTCGGCCACCGCGTGGCCCACGGGGGCGATCGATACGCGGCGGCGGTGCGGATCGACGACGACGTGCGGGCTGCGATCCGCGAGCTGTCGGCGCTGGCCCCCCTGCACAACCCGCACCACCTGGCCGGGATCGAGATTGCGATGAGCCGGCTGCCCGACGCGGTGCACGTCGCCGTGTTCGATACCTCGTTCCACCGCACCATCCCGTCGTTCGCCCACCAGTACGCGCTGCCACACGATCTGGCCCGGCGGCTCCGTCTGCGGCGCTACGGCTTCCACGGCCCGTCGCATCAGTACGTCGCCCTGCGCGCGGCGACCTGGCTGCGCCGACCCGTGACCGAACTCAAACTCGTCACCTGCCACCTCGGATCGGGCAGCAGCATCTGCGCCATCGACCACGGCCGCTCGGTGGACATCTCCACCGGTTTCACGCCGCTCGAAGGGCTGATCATGGGCACCCGCTGCGGCGATATCGATCCCGGCCTCGTGCTGCACCTCCTCACGGCGCACGGGATGACGGCCGCCGAGGTGGAGCGGCTCCTGAACCACGAGTCGGGCCTGAAGGGGGTCTCCGGGCGGACCGGCGACATGCGCGAGATCGAGGCGGCGGCCGATCGTGGCGACCCACAGGCGTTGCTGGCGGTGCAGATGTACACCTACCGCATCCGCAAGTACGTCGGCGCCTATGCCGCCGCGCTCGGCGGCCTCGACGCCCTCGTCTTCACCGCCGGCATCGGCGAGAACTCGGCCGGCGTGCGGGCCCGCGTCTGCCAGGGCCTCGACCGCCTCGGCATCGTCCTCGACGAAGCCCGCAACCGCGCGGCCGGAACGGGCGTCCGCGATGTCTCCGCCGAGAGCTCGCCGGTCCGGGTGCTGGTGGTGCCGACCGACGAGGAGCTGATGATCGCCCGCGAGGCGGTGCGCGCCCTGGGGCACGACCAGGTGACCGCGATCATCCGGGCACGGGCCGAGCGGCCGATCCCGATCGAGGTTTCCGCGCATCACGTGCACCTGTCGGCCGAGCACGTCGAGGCCCTGTTCGGTCCGGGTCACACCCTGACCCGCCGCTCCGACCTGTCCCAGCCGGGCCAGTTCGCCTGCGTCGAGACGGTCGACCTGGTCGGCCCCAAGGGCCGCGTCGACCGCGTGCGGGTGCTCGGCCCCACCCGCAAGGAGACGCAGATCGAGATCTCCCGCACCGAGGAGTTCCGGCTCGGGATCGATGCCCCGATCCGGGCTTCGGGCGACATCCAGGGTTCCCCCGGCCTGACCCTCGTCGGCCCCTACGGCAGCGTGACGGTCGCCGAAGGGACGATCTGCGCGATGCGGCACATCCACATGAGCCCCGAGGACGCCCTGACCTACGGCCTCCGGGACCGCGACGTGGTCCGCGTGCGCACCCGGGGCGAACGCGCCCTGATCTTCGGCGACGTGCTGGTGCGCGTCTCGCCCGACTTCCGACTGGCGATGCACATCGATACCGACGAGGCGAACGCGGCGGAGATCAACACCGGTGCCGTGGGGTTCCTCGACTCGATCCAGGAGCGGCAGGGCGCCGTGCGCGAGACCTGGGTGCCGACGTCCGCCGGCCCCCGCAGGGCCGCGTGACCCGCCCGGGCCGGCGCGGAAGAGGAAGGACGATGCACCAACGAACCGCGGTGCTGGCGGCGATGGCGGCGACGGTCGCCGCGCCGACGGGATGCGCGGGAACGGCTCCCGCGGCCTCGGAACCGGCGACCTCGACCGCCGACACCGACGGCGACGGCGTGCCCGACGCGGCGGACGCCGGCCCCGCCGAGGCCGGGACCCGCAACGGGCGAGACAACGAGGATGGCGGTCCGGACTGCGGGGAACTGCTGATCCTGGTCGATTGGGAGCCACCGGTCGTGTCGTTCGAAGGGGGCACGGACGCGCTGCGCCCCGACGACGCCGCGACGCTCGACGCCGTCGCGACGGCGATGCAGGCCAACGCGGCGGTCGACCAGGTGGCGTGCGTGGGCACGGCCGACCCAGAGGAACCCGACCCGGAGCGGCTGGCGGCTCACCGGGCCCGGGCAGTGCTCGACGCCCTGGTCGCGCGAGGCGTGGCCCCCGAGCGGCTCGTGGCCTGGTCGGAGGTGAAGCCCGCGCCGTCGGCCGCGGGACACGGCGGCCGGGTGCGCTTCCTGCTGGTGCGAGCCAACGGGGTTGCGATTCGCCGGCCGGTCGAGGGGGGGTGGGAGATGGCCGACGAGCTGGGCCCGCCACCGGAGGACGGGTACCCGTCCTGCCGGCTGGGAACCGCGAACTGGATCGGGTGCGACGGCGTGCCGTTCCACGCGACCCTGCCGCGGGAGGCGGAATGCTGCGACGAGGCGGCGTGCCGCGCCGGCTGCGAAGCGGGCCGCGCCGCCGCCTGCCGGGCGCTGGGATTGCTGCGCTGGACCGACGTGCTGGACCGCGAACGGACGGGGGCACGGGAGGCGTTCCGGCGCGCCTGCACGCTGGGCGACGAGACGGCGTGCGGGCTGCTGGCGCCCCAAGGCGGATCGTCCGAGGAGACCCCCGCGCCCTGAGCCGACCGGGGACGCGCGACCCGCCCCGCCCGGCCGCCCGCACAACGGAAGCCGAAGCGACGACCGGGGGAGATCGCCGGCGGATCGCGGCTCAGCCGATGCCGTAGCGCTTGAGCTTCTCGTAGAGGGTGCGGAGGCCGATGCCGAGGCGTCGGGCGGCCTCGCGGCGGTTGCCGCCCGTCTCGGCCAGGGCGCGCCGGATCGCGTCTCGTTCCATCTCGGCGAGCGGGCGGACAGGACCGGCGGCCGCGGGCGGCGCGGCAGGACCCGCTTCCATCCACAGGTGCGGCTCGTCGATCGCGGTTCCCTCCACCAGGATGGCGGCGCGTTCCAGCGCGTTGCGGAGCTCGCGAACGTTGCCGCGCCATTCCGCCGCGATGATCCGCCGTGCCGCCGCAGCCGTCAGCGACAGGCCGGGACGGCCGAGCTGCGCGCCGATTTCGGCAAGCAGGGCACGGGCCAACGGCAGGATGTCCTCGCGACGCTCGCGCAGCGGCGGCAGGCGGATCGGGAAAACGGCGAGGCGGTGGTACAGGTCTTCCCGAAAACGCCCCGCGTCCCGCTCGGCGCGCAGGTCGCGGTTGGTCGCGGCGATCCAGCGAACGTCGGCCTCGAGCGTCCGGGTGCCCCCGACACGCTCGAAGCGGTTCTCCTGCAGCACGCGCAGCAGTTTCGCCTGCAGCTCGGGGCGCAGCTCCGCGACCTCATCGAGGAAGAAGGTTCCGCCGGCGGCCAGCTCGATCCGCCCCCGCCGCCGCTCGTGCGCCCCCGTGAACGCCCCTTTCTCGTGACCGAACAGCTCGCTCTCCAGCAGGTTCTCCGCGATCGCCGCACCGTTGACGGCGACGAACGGACCGGCGGCCCGGGCGCTCCAGCGGTGAATCGCGCGGGCGGCCACCTCCTTGCCGGTGCCGCTCTCGCCGAGCAGGAGGACGGTGGCGTTGGTCGGAGCAACCTTACGCAGCGCCTCCACGACCGGGACCATCGCCGGGGCACCCCAGGTGAGCGGCGTCTCGCCGGCAGCCTGGAGCGCCTCGCGGTCTCGGGCCGCCCGCAGCGTCCGACGCTCCAGGGCGCGGGCCACCAGCAGCCGCAGCTCCGCCGGGCTCCCCACCGGCTTCTGCAGGTAGTCGAACGCTCCCAGCTTCATCGCCTCCACCGCGCTGTCGACCGACCCGTACGCCGTCAGCACGATCACCTCGACCTCGGGCTGATCAGCCCGGACGCGCCGCACCACCTCCATCCCGTCGAGGCCGGGCATGCGGAGGTCGGTCAGCACCAGGTCGAACCCGCGTTCGGCGAGGCGACAAAGCGCCTCGTGACCGTCGGCGGCGGTCGCGACGTCGTGCCCGTCGACGGCCAGTGCCTCGGCCACGAAACTGCGGATTCCCTCCTCGTCGTCCACCACCAGGATGCGTCCCATCGCACGCCCTACCCCGCCCGCGCGCCGCCCCGCGGCAGCTCGATGGTGAAGACGGCGCCGCCGTCGGCCCCGTTGCGCGCCGCGATCCTCCCGCCGTGCAACGACACGATCCGTCGCGCCACCGCGAGGCCGAGCCCCGTGCCGTGCACCCGCGTCGTGTGGAACGGCTCGAAGATCCGCTCCTCCTCCCCCGCCGGAATGCCCGGCCCGCGGTCGCGGACCTCGATCACCAGCCGACCGTCCCGCTCCGCCGCCTGCACCGTCGCCCGCTCGCCCTCCGGCGACGCCTGCGCCGCGTTGCGCAGCACGTTGACCAGCGCCTGTCGCAGGCGATGCGGGTCGAACGGCCACCGGGCCGGCGCTCCCTCGGTGCGGACATCGAACCGCTCCGCGCCCACCTCCTCCGCGGCCGCGCGCAGCAGATCCGCCGGCGATCCCTCCTCCCGCCGCACCTCGCCCGAACGGACGAAGTCGAGCAGGTCGGAGGTGAGCGTCTCGAGGCGCACGGCTTCCCGGACCACCCGGTCGACCCTGGCCCGCTCGGCCCCCTCCCCCGGCAAGGCTTCGGCCAGAAGCTGCGCGTGGCCCTTGAGCGCCGCCAGAGGGTTGCGGATCTCGTGGGCCAGCACGGCGGACATCTCGCCGAGCACGGCCAGGCGTCGATCTTGCTCGAGTCGGCGCTCCAGCGCCGCGCGGTGGCGCTGCGCCCGCGCGAACAGGAAGGCAAGAAGCACGAACAGCGCGGCGGCCGCGAGTCCCACGGCGAGCGTGCGCTGCCCCGCCGCCTCGACCTGTCGCGCCAGCACCGGCTCGAACTCCACAACCAGCCAGGCCGGCTCGAAGCCCGCGCCGGGAGCGGGAACCGGCGGCGGCACCGGACCGTTCCACCCCGGTGGAGGAAAAGCCGGCGGCGCGCCGTTCGGTGACGGCAAAGGCGGAGCCGGGGGCGGAAACGGAGCGCCCGGAGGAGGAGGCGGCGGCAACACGACCCGAACGCGGCGGCCGGCCGCGCGCGGGGGGATCGGGTCGCCGTGCGGACCCGGCGGCAGGAACGGTCCCATCGTCGTCTCGCCCGCCTCCGCGAGCACACGGCCGTCCACCCGCACGAGCGCGACCCAACGCACGCCGTCGTCCCAGCGGTCTTCGAGGAACGCGGCGAGGTCGGGGGCCGCGGGGGGCCGTGCGAGCGGCCGAAAGACGCGCTGGGCGGCGCGACGGATCGTTTCCGCCTGTCCCTGCGCCAGCGCGTTGCCGGCACCCCGCAGGCCGACGTAACCGACGAGCAGGGTGCCGGCGAGCGTCCCGCCCATCGCCAGGCCGAGGATGACCGGCGCCCAGCGCATCCAGCGCGGCAACCCCCGGCCCGTCTCTTCCGTCGGTCGTCGTCGGTCGCCCAAGTCCGCTCCCGCGCCGCGACCGCTTGTAGCGCCCGACTCTCCGGAGGGTCAAGGGCGCGGACGGCGGGCGAGGAGGCTACGATCCCTGTTTGGCGGCTTCGGCCTTGAGGGCGGCGAGGAGGGCGAGGGCGTCGAGGGGGGTGGTGCGGTCGAGGTCCACCTCGAGCAGCTTGCGTTCGACGGGGGAGGGGCCGCGGGGGGCGAACAGCGAGACCTGTTCCGGCGCGGCGGCGGGAGGGCGCAGGCGGCGGCCGCCGAACTCGCCGCCCTGCTCCAACTCCTCGAGGAGGGCGTTGGCGCGGCGGATCAACGAGGCGGGGAGCCCCGCCAGCCGGGCGACCTGGATGCCGTACGAGCGAGACGCGCCGCCGCGGGCGAGTTTCCGGAGAAACACGATGTCGTGGCCGAACTCGCGGGCCGCGACGTTGTAGTTCGCCGCGCCCGGCAGCCGGTCGGCCAGCGCCGTCAGCTCGTGGTAGTGCGTCGCGAACAGCGCCCGGCACCGCACCGTGTCGTGCAGGTACTCCAGCACCGCCGCCGCAATGCTCATGCCGTCGTACGTCGAGGTTCCGCGCCCGATCTCGTCCAGCACGACCAGCGACCTGCGGGTGGCGTGCCGCAGGATCGCCGCCGTCTCCACCATCTCGACCATGAAGGTCGACTGGCCCCAGGTCAGCGAGTCGGAGGCGCCGACACGGGTGAAGATGCGGTCGACGAGCCCGATCCGCGCGCGGCGCGCGGGCACAAACGAACCCATCTGGGCCAGCAGCACGCACAACGCGGTCTGCCGCATCACCGTCGACTTGCCCGACATGTTGGGGCCGGTGATGATCCAGAGCCGTTCGCCGTCGAGGTCGAGCTTCACGTCGTTGGGCACGAACTCGACCTGCGGCCCCGCCGCCTCGACCACCGGATGCCGCGACTCCTCGAGGTCGATCACGCCGGAATCGTCCACCACGGGCCGCACGTAGCGCCGCTCGTGGGCCAGGTCGGCCAGTCCGGCGGCGACGTCGAGGAACGCGAGGCGGTCGGCCAGGGCGTCGAGCCGTCCCTTCGCCGCCGCCACCCGCTCGCGCAAGGCGACGAACAGTTCCGCCTCGAGCGCCTTGCGGCGCTCCTCGGCGGTCAGAATCTTCGACTGCAGCTCCTCCAGCTCCTGCGTCGTGAACCGCTCGCCGCCCGCGATCGTCTGCTTGCGCAGGAACCGGTCGCCGGGCACCAGGTGGAGGTTGGCCTTGGTCACTTCGATGTAGTAGCCGAAAACGCGGTTGAAGCGCAGCTTGAGCGAGGCGATGCCGGTCGCCTCCCGCTCCCGGCGTTCCAGCTCCGCCAGCCGGTCCTTCCCGTGCTCGGCCAGCTCGACCAGCTCGTCCAGCTCGGCATTGTACCCGCCCTGGATCAGGCCGCCGTCCTTGGCGCTGTGGGGCGGGTCGGGAACCAGCGCGCGGCCCAGCTCGTCGGCGAGGTCCCGGCAGGAGTCGCCGGGGGGGACGGCGGCGGCGACGTCGGGCGCGAACGCCACATCGGCGACCGCGGCCTCGACGGCGGGCACGTGGTCCAGCGAATCGCGCAGCGCGCCGAGGTCGCGCGGGGAGGCGACGCCAAGCACGGCGCGGGAGGCCAGGCGCGGCAGGTCGCGGATCCGACCCAACGCGTCGCGCAGCGCAGCGCGCGCCGCCGGTGCCTCCACCAGCGCCGCGACGACATCCTGGCGCCGGCGGATCCGATCGACCCGGCACAGGGGACGCAGCAGCCACTGGCGCAGCAGGCGGGCCCCCATCGGCGTGCGACAGCGGTCGAGCAGGTCGAGCAGCGAGCCCCGCTTCTCGCCCCGTGTGGTGCGGAGGAGCTCGAGGTGCGCCTGGGCGGTCTCGTCGAGGATCAGGTCCTCGGCGGGGGAGGTGGCCACGAGGCGGCGGACGGGCAGTGGCAGGTTGGGCTGCGTCGCGGCGAGATAGGCGACCGCGAGCCCCGCGGCGCGCAACGCCGGTACGGACAGCTCGGCCTCGGCCTGCGCCGCCACCTCCTCCCCCAGCCGCCGCGCCAGCTCCGCCCGGGCCATCTCCGCGTCGTCCGCCCCGGGTTCGCCCTCCGAGACACGCGCGTCGCCGGCCGCCGGAATCGCCTCCCGCAGCGCGGCAACGCCGCCCCGCGGCACCAGGATCTCCTTCGGCTCGAGCCGCGCCAGCTCGGTCCGCACCGCCGCCGCGTGCTCGAGCGCACACCCGAGCAGCTCGCCGGTCGTCAGGTCCGCCGCCGCCAATCCCCACGGACCACCCCCCTCGCCCGGCGGCACGACCGCCGCCAGGTACTGGCCGCTGCGGGCGTCGACGGCGTCTGGGTCAAGGTTGGTGCCCGGCGTCACGACACGGATCACCTCGCGCGGCACCAACCCCTTCACCGTCGCGGGATCGACCATCTGCTCGCAGATCGCCACCTTGTGCCCCGCCTCGACCAGCCGCGTGATGTACGAATCGACGGCGTGGTGGGGCACCCCGCACATCGGGATCGGCTCCTCGGGCGGCTTGCTGCGCGAGGTGAGGGCGATGCCGAGGAGGGGGGCGGCCCGCTGGGCGTCCTCGAAGAACATCTCGTAGAAATCCCCCATCCGGAACAGCAGGATCGCCCCCGGGTACCTCGCCTTCGCCGCCCGGTACTGGCGGAACATCGGCGTGTCCTGCTTGCCCTTCGAAACGTCCGACACGGCGACGCAGGCTACCGGATTCGGCGACGCGCCGGAAGGGGCGCCGTGGAACCCGCGACCGACTCTTGGCACGCCGCGCAAGATGGGGTAGGAAAGCGCGGGGTGACGTCCGGAGGAAGACCGCGTGAGGGCGCGAACGCTCTTGCGACAACACGGTTGCTTCGGACGGATGGCGGCCGCGTCGGCCGGTCCCGCCTGCGGCGCGCCGCGGTTGGGGCGGCGGAGCGGGCGGACCGGCGCCGGCCAGGAAAGGAGAGGATGGAGAATGCACGGCAGATTCTGGTTCCGCTTCGCGCTTCCGCTCGCCTGCATGGGGACGTTCGCGGCAACCGCCGCGGCGCAGGACGAGGTGCCCGCGTCGGCGCCATACGGGCTCGGGCCGTTCGAGGTCGCCCCGGCGCCGGGCATCGGAGGGCTGGGTGCGCCGCGATCCGCGGTTCCCGAAACGCGCTTCGGCGTCCTCCTGCACTGGATGATGCAAAGCCAGAGCACGCCGATCGAGGACGTCTCCGGAAACATCCTGGGATTGATCCTCGAAGGGCACCTCGAACTGTTCGACGTCCTGGAAGTCGGCATCGACATCGAAGCCCTGCAGTACTGGAAAATCGACTACCCGAGCGGTTCGCCGGTGGCGGACCGCGACGACGCGGATTTCGGCTTCCTCACGCCGCGGGCCAAGTTCGCCTTCCTCCGCGGCGACAACTACACCCTCAGCTTCGGCCTCGGCATCGCGCTGCCGACGGGAACAGGCCCCCAGTTCGACCACAACGTTCCGATCGGCTTCGACCCCGGCCTCTTCTTCGGGTTCCGGCTGCTCGACATGATCTCGATCAACGCCTCGTTGCCGGTCCTGGTGATGATGAACGTGCCGGACGAAGGCGACACGCAGTTCGACACACTTCTCAATCCGTCGGTCGGCGTGGCCGTCATGCCGATCGATCTCGTCGGCGGTTTCCTCGATCTCGGGTTTCGCATCTGGGTCGACCCCGAAGACGGCGCCGACGCGTTCCAGGCGCTGAACCTGGTCTTCGGCGTCCGCTCGAACTTCATGCCGTGGATGATGGGCGAGGTCGGCGCGATCCTCCCCGTGGCCGGCGACGCGGCCGACCTCTACGACTTCGGCATGGGCTTCCGGATCGTCGCCAATCCCGACTTCCTGTGAACCCCGCGCGCCGCATGCGCCCGGCACGGGGCGGGGCGAGCGAGGCAACCCCGAAACCAGCACCGGCCGGTCCCGGCTCGCGCTCGTGGGCGAACCGACGCTGCACGATCCCGAGCACGGCAACTTCGTCCTGCTCGTGACCGACGGCACCGAGAGCCGTGCGTGTACGTCGCCCACCGAGAACGACCCGGCCGGCGCCGTCGTCCCGTGCGATTTCCGCCTCGAGGGCGGTTATCCCGGCCCCGTCATCGGCCGACCCGAAACCGGACGACCACGAACGAACGAGGGGGGCGGTCCGGTAGGGCTCCTCCAGGTCGGGAACGTCGGGACCCCGCGTTCCGTCGCCCTGGACCCGGTCCGAGCGCTGGCTCCGGCCGCATCCTGTCCGCGCAAGACCCGCCTCTCCCGACCCTTCGCGGCAAGGTCCGCAGCCGCGGCGGACGGACCCCGCGCGCAACTCCAAGAGCCACAAGAACGGCGACGAACGGGAACGGGGTACCGCCGGTCGTTCCGGCGGCGCGGCAGCCGCAACCCGAATCGCCATCGCCGCCGGCCGGCGCTGTTCCCCCGTCGCCCGGCAGCGACCCGCCGCAGCCGGGACCGGGGCCGTCCGCCGTGTAGGACAGGAGCGCCTCGAACTTTCCGCCGGCGAATCCCGCGTCGCGCGAAGGAAACTCGAAATCGAGAATCGACACCGGCACCGGAAACGGAAACGGCAGGTCGAGGCGGATGCCCGAAAGATCAACCTGGGACCAGCTCTCGCCGCGGTCCGTCGTGTAGAACAGACCGGTGGCGTCGCCGGCGGCCCCGAGCAGGAAACCTTCGCAGCGGTCGAAGAAGACCACGTCCAGCAGCGAATCCAGAGCACCCCCGCGGGCGGCGGGGACGACGAGCGGCGTCCAGGTGGCGCCCCCGTCCGTCGTGCGCTCGAAAATCGGACCGCTCATCGAGTTCGACACCATCCAGCCTTCGGCGCCGTTGAGCATGAACACCTGCCGAACGGCGCGCGCCTCGCCCCGGAAGACCACCTGCCACGTGACCCCACCGTCGGCCGACCGAGCGAGCAGGCCGCCCTGGTAGCCGACGACTTCCCGAGTGTCGGGATCGGTGACCGAATGGCCCCCCCACACCCAGACGCGGTTGCCCGGTTGGAACAGGACGCCGCCGAGGTCCTCGCCGGGAGCGGGGGAGTCCAGCGGCGTCCAGGTGGCGCCGCCGTCCGACGTCCTGCGCACCACGTCGCCGCTTCCGACCAGGATCCCCGCGGTCGCGTCGGCGAAGGAGATGCCGGTGATCATCGGGCCGTGCAGGAAACCCCAGCCGTCCTCCTTGTAGCCGCTCCAGTCGGCGCCCCCGGTGGTGGTGTAGAGCAACTTCCCCATGCCGCCGACGAAAGCCAGTTCCGCCGTGACCATCTCCACGCAGCCGTACAGCTCCATCCCCATCGGGTTGGGGAAGCCGCCGTCCGGCCGCGAGGTGGTCCAGTCGGTGCCGTTCGTCGTGACGGCGATCACCGCCTCGGTCTGACCGTCGCCTCGGTCGTGGGTACCCACGGCGATCGCGTGCCGGTCGTCGACGGCGCTGATGTCGAAGTAGCCGGCGTCCTGCCCGGTACCGTTCCGCAGGAGCGTCCAGCCGGCCCTGGCGGGAGGCGCACCCAGAAACACGGCCGGCAGCGCCGCGCCGGCCAGGAACCTCCACCCCTTGCCTTCCCTCATCGGGATCCTCCTTGGCGCCGCCACCGCGGCCGGTCGACGACCCCCGCGGCAATGCTGTCCCGGGTCCGCCGGGCGGTCCATCGCGGGTCGGCTCGATGCCCTCCGCCCACCGACGGCGCACGCCGGAACCTGCGCCGTTCGGGGAGCGGAGGGACGGAAGACCGCCGCTAGTCGGCGGCGCTGTCGAGGGTCGAGTCGGGGGCGGCGTCCGGCGCCCCATCGGGCATCGCATCCGGCTCCCCGTCCAGCACCCCGTCGGGCGTCGCATCCGGCTCCCCGTCCGCCACTCCATCGGGCGTCGCGTCCGGCGCGACTTCGCCGTCGCCGTCGGCATCGGCGTCGGCATGCGTGGGACA
>Ga0068707_1000653_pt1 | contig 23220 bp, 12 predicted proteins | sample YNPNPMetaG_FD_66600 | JGI IMG/M metagenome (GOLD analysis project Ga0068707, IMG submission 66600) | Anoxygenic and chlorotrophic microbial mat microbial communities from Yellowstone National Park, USA - YNP NP MetaG | ecosystem: Environmental > Aquatic > Thermal springs > Hot (42-90C) >...
CCCCCGGCGACAGGCGCCGCCAATGCCGATGGATCAGCTTTGCCGGTTGACTCCTCCCACCAGAACAGATCTTCCATCCCGGCGGCACCAAGGTTGGAGACTCTTTCAGAGACCGCAATTCCAACGTCTGTCCAGGCAATACCCGCGGCTCCTTTGGTTCCCCAAGCGGAAACTGGCTCAGGTGTTTGATCGCGTCAGTAGTATAGGCCATTTTGATATAGCCAGCGCTAACGCAAGTGAACCGTTCGTTTGGGAAGTGATGCGTCATGCTTGTCCGCGCGTAGTTCAAACAACGCGCATAAAGATACATTCCGGGTGCGTCAAAGTTGTATGCTAGACGCGCAGGACGAACAACATAAGGAGCCATTCTCGCCGCAACTGACTCGGCTTTTCAAGGATTGAATGGCCACCATCACTCCGCAACGAGTCTGTCCTTTTCCCCGGAGAGGATGGCCAAGCCGCATGTGATAACGGGTGAAGGATCGGTCAGCCTCGTTTGGAACTGTTATTCTGCGCGTCTCCCCGCCGGCCACTTCACCCGATGCGAGGAAAGCCAAGAACAATCCGGTTGTCAAGTAAAAAATAGGCTCCTTCGCTTCATTATGTCAAACGATCGCTAAAATCATTTTTTGGCTGGCCGGAACTGACGTCATGAACATGCGAAGGATCGTCACAGGGCCTAATTTGGCATGCAACGGGAAATGATGCTGACGGACATCCGCCGCACTCGGATGAACATGGACCCGAAAGCACCGTGGTGACTGCGCACTCCTCGTGTTACTCGTGTATTTCCACGGCGTAATTCCATTCGCACCTTCGTATTTAGCACACACTGCATTTGTTACCTCTTTGGCACAGTCGCGCTCTAAAAGCTTATTTGATCCGGCACCCCACCCCTGGGTTACATGAACTGCGACTAAAGATTTAAAACCAAAGTTTTATTGCACACAGAAGTGTTGACATATGATCTAAGCGAATTATAAAATACCACCGGTGATTCAGGTTGACAGCTCTTTCGCTTCGCGTGTGAGACTTCGGGCGTTTCAGGTCGTTTCGTCGGTTCCTTTTCTGATGGAGGGTAGTGCTATGGTGAGGTGTGCATTTGAAATCAGTCGTGTTCGCAGGAGAAGGGCCTTCACCCTGGTCGAACTTCTGGTAGTGATCGCGATTATCGGAATTTTGATCGCGCTTCTACTGCCCGCGGTTCAAGCAGCTCGGGAGGCCGCTCGACGTTCCCAGTGTACCAACAATCTCAAACAGATCGGTATTGCGTTGCACAACTTTCACGATGTTTACGGCCGATTTCCGGCATCGAGTCACGAGCCTTTGTTTGCTCAGCCGCCGGGTTCTAACAGTCATGCCGAGGGGTCAGAGCGGTGGGCATGGACGGTCGCAATCCTCCCTTACATCGAACAAAAGCAGCTTTATGATGACCTGATTCAGAACTTTATAGGGAAACCGGGCAGCCGCCCGTGGAGTGCGAACCGGGCAACAAACGCCTGGCTCAACACTCTCATTTGCCCCTCGGACGTCGGTGGTGCCCAGCGTGTTCCTCCGCTCCAAGGAGGACGTGCCCCGATCAGTTATAAGGGAAACCGTGGCGACCAGTGGCTGAACTGGGACTGGTGGGAAAGCCGCGGATTTTTCGGACGGGGCGATAAGCTCCGCATCGATATCGCGTCTATCACCGACGGCACAAGCAACACCATGGCTGTTTCGGAAGCCATCATCGGTGTGCCGGGCAGCCGCCTTGTCGGAGAGGCTATCGCGGTGCACGTGTCAACCTATAACAGTGCACCGCCGTCGCTGTGCCTGGAGCGCCTAGGCGCCAACCGACAGTTGACGGATCCTCTAGCCCAGCGCGAATGGTTGACCGGGTGGCGGTGGCCGGATGCAATCAACCCGTACACACTGTTTTATCCTATGCTGCCGCCCAATGGCCCCAGTTGCAGTGGCAACAATGGGCAACCGTGGACGTCGGAGTATTGGGGCCTGGTCACTGCGAGTAGTCGCCATCCGGGCGGAGTCAACGTGCTCTTCGCTGACGGTGCCGTCCGCTTTATCAGCGAGACAATCAATGCTGGTGATCCAACGCGCACGGCAACCGCACCCCCCGCGGGTTTCCCGCCTCTTGTGAATCCTTCCCGACCGCAGGACTACAGCGGGCCGTCCCTTTATGGTGTGTGGGGAGCCCTCGGCAGTGCTTTCGGGAAAGAGAGTGTTCAGACGCCGTAGTTTCGAATTGTAAGTTCGATCCAATTCTCAGCCAACAGGTTTCAGGCGGAATGAGGCGGCATTCCGGTTGAGCTGCCTTTAACAGTCGCTTGTGCCTTTGCGCCAACGGAGGCTACACGCTAGACGAGCGCCGGCAGGTGCAGTTCCCCATACTTCCGGTGCTCGTCACAGGCGTGTCAGGCGCTAGACGCCCCTATTATACGCGCAAGTGGAGGCCCCACAGGGAAAACGTGTAAGCATTAACCGGTCAGTAGTTTTTCCCACTTTTTGATCTTGCCTGAGATTTTGTGTTTCCATATCTTGGGAAAATTAAGGAATGATCTCGCGCCGCTAGATTTGGCGGAGAACGCAGTTTTGGTCCGACGGGCATCCCGAGTCCTCATCGGTCGCATCTTGCTCGCCGGACATTACAAACACGGAGGTTGATATGTCCCAGTCAGCCGAAACGGAACACGGCCTTCTGATTCGTGATTCGGCAGCGGGAAGCAGGATATCTCCAAGGAAGGAAGCCATGATTGACGTACGGGCAATTACGGAATTGCACCGTGAAACTGTGAATCGCTGGCACCACCAGCCGGTGGATAACCCATATCGAGGGTTTCTGGCCCTCGTGTGCGAGCAGCATCAGCGGAATTTCCTCTTGTGGCACGAAGAGGATCAGGCCCGAGACCCCCATGCCGACGATTCGAAGATCGCGAACGTGAAACGGCGAATTGATCGCCTCAATCAGGAGCGAAACGACTGGATCGAGCGGTTGGACGAGGCCATCGTAAAGGCCCTCACCGCTTGGGGTGTGGTCCTGCGGCCACGTGCGCGACTGAATACCGAGACGCCCGGTAGTGCCATCGACCGATTGTCGATTTTGTCGCTGCGAATCTATCATATGGAAGAACAAGCCAGGCGACTGGATGTGGACGAGGATCACCGGGAAAAAGCCCGGCAAAAGCTGGATATTCTCTATCGGCAACACGAGGACCTGAGCGAGGCCCTGGCGGAGCTATTGGCCGACATCTTCGCCGGTCGATGCGAGATGCGAATTTACCGGCAGTTCAAGATGTACAATGATCCGGCTTATAACCCCTATCTTTATCAGCGGCGTCAGCGTCCAGCGGCTTGATCATCCGTACTCTCCCTCGGAGGGACCTGCTTGTGAGGTCCACGATTCGGAGGGACGCGCTTGTCGCGTCCGTGGCGCCAGGTTGAATTATCCTTGCCGCTTCAGCGGGCACGACAAGCGTGCCCCTCCGAATAGTCAAGAAAAACTGTGCTCCGCGGTGGGAAAACGGCCTGTCTGAACCTCTTCGATATATCGTTTGATCGCCTCTTGAATGATCTGCCCCAGGTCTGCGTATTGCTTCGCGTGTTTGGGGCGACGAGACTGTGAGGAATACCCTAACAGGTCGTGAAACACGAGAATTTGTCCGTCGCAAGCGGGGCCCGCCCCAATACCAATGGTGGGAATGTCCACATGTTTTGTTACTTCTTCTGCAAATGCTGTGGGAATGCATTCGAGAATCACGGCGAACGCCCCCGCCTGTTGGACGGCCTCCGCATCGGCTAACAGGCGGTCGCGATCTCGTTCCACGCGATAACCGCCCGATGCCCTGATCGCCTGGGGACGAAGGCCCAGATGCGCCAGAACAGGGATACCGGCCCCTGTCAGTGCTGCGATCAATTCCGCCTGGTCCCGACCACCTTCCAGCTTTACGGCCTGAGCGAGGGTTTCCTTCAGAATGCGGCCCGCATTTCGGATGGCATCATGAATTCCCGTCTGATATGTCAGAAAAGGCAAATCCACGACAACCAGGGCATGCGTCGCAGCGCGGGCGACCATTTCGGCATGATAAATCATCTGTTCGAGCGTCACCGGAAGGGTCGTCGGTTTCCCCTGCACAACCATTCCCAGACTGTCCCCGACCAGGATCCCATCCACACCGGCCATGTCCGCCAGCGCTGCCGAGGGATAATCGTAAGCCGTAACCATGACAATCTTTCGCCCCGATCGCTTGAGTCGGGTAAATCGGGGGACCGTCAGGGGAATCGACTCGGCAGACATAACAGGAATCCTCAACCCAGAAAAAGTTTGGTCAAGAAGCCGACGTTGACGGATTTTCAGGGAAAACCAACTCCGGTCCGGCCGTTGGTTCGTCAACGGTTGTCCCCTGCCCCGATTCCAGGAGGCGTTCAGCCTCCAGCTCGATCCGTGCCGGATCGGGCGGCATGCCCATCGCCCCAAATCTGGCCTGCACGCGGCCTTCCCGGTCATACAGTCGGAGATGCGGCAGCGAGCCGCCGTCAATCTCGAACTTCTCGACGGCCTCCGAACCGATACCATATCGGCACAAGAGGTTAACCACGCCAGCCGCCTGCTTTTTTTCCAAAACGGCTTTGACTTCCTCGGCCTGCTCCTTCGGATCATTGATGGCCACCAGGATCACAACCAATCCACGATCGGCGCATTTTTTCGCCATTTCCAGGGTGTGAGGAAGGAGCTCCATACACGGGGGACACCATGTTGCCCAAAAGTCCACCAGAATGACCTTGCCGCGGTTTTGTTCGATCAGCTTTGCCAGGTCCGTCTCATCCCCAACACGGACTTCCAATGGTGCCAGACTGCTGCTCTGCGAAGACGCTGCTTGGTTTGCGGGTTGTGACCCACGAGCCTCGGTGGTATCAGGTCCTTTCGGGCGGCTACATCCCGCCCACACTGAAAATACAACCATGGCCAACAAAAGCGTTGACTTTGTCTTCATCCGAGTTTCCTCCGTGTGGTGCGTTCATCAAAAAGACGGCCGTCTTGCCCAATGCGTTCCGCCAGCCTCAGCATCTGCCATTCAGGTCTGCTCCAGGTCTTTCGTCATTATTCACGATGATTCTCTCGAAATTCAAGGATAGCGAGAGCGATCGTCCCTGCTGGCTTCGTCTGGACTTGCTAGAAGGCTGGAGATGTTTAGAATCAGCGGTGACAGAGCGTGATGCGATGAAGGATTCGATCACGATGTTCTGCCGCGTCGGGCTGTTTGCCTGAAATTATGTGTTTTCTTGCCTCATGTTATTAACTGCACGAGAAGACCCTCTATGAGAATCGCCTATTTTGACTGTTTCAGCGGCATCAGCGGAGATATGGTTTTGGGCGCTTTGGTGGATGCCGGCGTCAATCTGGAGGATCTTCGGCATATCGTTTCTTCACTTGGACTTCACGATTGCGATTTGGAGGCCCAAATCGTCAACAAGGCGGGCTTTCGTGCGACGCAGGTCCTGGTGAAGACTCCACACGAGCATCATCATCGGCATTTGCACCACATTTTGGAGATGATCGAAAGGGCCAATTTGACCGCCAGGCAAAAGGAGTGGGCAGAAAAGGTGTTCGTCCGTTTAGCGGAGGCCGAGGCCCGCGTCCACGGGGTCCCGATCGAGAAAGTCCATTTTCATGAAGTCGGGGCAGCAGATTCCATCATTGACGTGGTAGGGAGCGTGGTCGGTCTCGACCTCCTTGGCATTCAGGAGGTTTATGCCTCTCCCGTTCCGACGGGGGGAGGAACAGTGAAAATCGCTCACGGCGAAGTTGGGGTCCCCGCCCCGGCAACGGCGGAGCTTCTGCGGGGTGTTCCGCTTCTTCCCTGTGATCTGATGATGGAAATGACGACCCCAACGGGTGCGGTGATTCTCACGACCTTTGCCCGGCAATTCGGGTCACTCCCGGCGATGCAAATCGAGAAGATCGGCTATGGGGCCGGGTCCCGTGACGTGCCCGGACGTGCCAATCTTCTCCGGATTTTTGTCGGCGAATCACAAGCGCCGGCGATAACTGCGTCAGGATTGGGCACTGACCGGGTCTGGATGGTACAAACCAATTGGGACGATGCCCCGGGCGAGTTGATCGGATACGTCCTGGAACAGCTCTGGACATTGAACGTGCTCGACGTTTTCGTGACTCCCATCCAGATGAAGAAGAATCGTCCAGCCGTTCAGTTGACCGTGCTTTGTCCCGTTGAACTGATCCCCCAGGTAGAACAGATCCTCTTTCGAGAGACGACAACGCTCGGAATCCGTTTCTGGCCGGTTGAGCGGCACACTCTGCTCCGGCGGTCAGAGACGGTCGAAACACCCTACGGCTCGGTGCGTGGCAAAGTCAGTTTTCTGCCGGACGGCGAAGCGCGTTTTTCCCCGGAATTCGACGCCTGTCGCCGGCTTGCCGAAGAGACAAGGCTACCCTTGCGGTTGATTTATGAAGCCGCCGAAGCCGCGTTCCGTCAGAGAAATGCATCCCGCGAAGCCGATGCCCGTGCCCCGTTAGCAGGTCCGCTTACGGAGAACCCGTCATGACACAGTTGCTGCTCGCTATCGGTTGGACAGATCCTTCAGTATGGCTTATGCTAGCGGCACTTGTGCTCATCTGGTTTTCTATTTCTCGCAGTCGGCGGCGCTGGGGAGGTGGCACCTCATCAAAGAGTGACGATGATGTTGATCGCCAAACCAGGGTGTCCTCGACACAGAGCTTTTCCGATACCGCAAATCAGTGGGAAGTGCGGCTGCACGAGCTGGCCAGGGACCTTGAAGGCCGACTCAACAGCAAACTTGCAATCCTCGAACAGCTTATCCGGGAGGCAGACCGCGCAGCAGCACGGCTGGAGACCGCCCTCCGGACGGCAGACCAGATCCGCAAGACTCAGATGGCGGGGATCCTGCCGAGTTTACCCCGTTCGGAACCAGCGAGTGAGTCAAACTTGCCACCGAAGGATGGAAGCGAGGGCGGGGGACTGAGTCCCCGTCTCGAGAACCAGCTAAATCAAACACAGGGGCAAGGTAATGCTCAGCCGGCCGCTGCAGATTCTTCTCCGGATCACGGTGGTGGGTCTTCACATGAGGCCCCACAACCCCGGCGGTCCATCGAGGAGATTTATACCCTGGCCGACTATGGCTATTCCGTGGAGGAAATTGCCCAACGAACCGCAACACCCAGCGGCGAAGTACAATTGATATTGAGCCTTCGCAGAAGTCGGCCTGCTTCCGAAGGAGATTAAAGCCGATTGGTTATGTTCAGGTGAATTTTTTCTTTGTCTTCGCGTTGTAGGATTTCATGGTGCCCCAGCGTAGCCGCCGCAATTTTTTAGGAGACCTCGTCCGAGGCAAGATTCCAGACGAATCACCGTCAGTAGATTCGTCGTTGCGTTCGGCGATTGGGGCTGATCGATTCGCCGCGAAGGATCGGCCTAAAGGGGGGTATCATCTTCGTTTGACCCGTCCGGCCATGGCCAGTGAGTTCCAGGTGATTCTCAACCTGGGCCAGTACGAACATGGGACGGAGGTCGCCCTGGAGGCCCTTGATCTTCTTGAGCCGCTGGAGAACATGATGTCTTTTTTTCGGCCGCAAGGGGATCTGGGGCGAATCAATGCCCTCGCTGCCACGGTCGAAGTGCCGGTTCCCGATGAACTTTGGCAGCTTCTCCTCTGGTGCCGCGATGTGTATGAGCAGACGGAAGGCACCTTTGATATCACGGCGGCAGCCCTCTGGCAGACGTGGGGATTTGCCCGGCGAGAAGGAAGAGTCCCCTCCGATCAGGAAATCGCTGACGCCCGGCACTTGTGTGGCTGGCAGTACATCCAACTCGATGAGGCCAATCACACAATTCGCTTTTTGCAACCAGGTGTGGCCTTGAATTTGGGGAGCGTGGGAAAAGGCTACGCCTTGGACCGGTTGGCAGCGCACCTTTCAGCGAGGGGGATTGAAGATTTCGTCCTCCATGGGGGACTGAGTAGTGTTATAGCTCGCGGCCAGTCCTGGGAGGTCGATGACACGTCGGGCCAGGTCATGTCGGGCTGGCCCATCGGATTAGCTCACCCGCTGAAAAAAGGACAACAAGTCGGCCGGGTACGATTGCACAATCAGGCCCTGGGGACATCGGGCACGGCACTTCAGTTCTTTTACCACCGCGGGAAAAGATATGGGCATATTATCGATCCGCGTACGGGATACCCGGTTGATCATGTTCTGAGCGTCACAGTTTTTGCGCCCACAGCGGCGGAGGCCGATGCCCTGGCAACCGCGTTTTTCATCCTCGGTCCGGAAAAGAGCGGCACCTTCTGCGAGAACCACCCTGAAGTGGGAGCCATCTTTATGATGTCGCGGGATCGACTGCGCGTGTCTGTGCACACGGTTGGACAGTGTCCGGCCTTAATTGACGCGACATGTCTCGAAAGTTAAGCCGTTGCAGACCCAAAGTGGTATCACGTTATTTTTTGGCCATGTCCCTTGAGTTTGACCCGATTTATCCCAATTCTTCCTTTGGAGGGACCCGCTTGTCGGGTCCGGTACACCACGTTTGATTATCCATCCCGCCTCATCGGGCATGACAGGCATGCCCCTCCAAATTTGGTCATTGTCTCACTTCCAAATCTGACGGATCCACGGTTTCTCGGTTAGATTCTGGGCTGCGGTGGCCGTTTTCAGTTTCAGTCAATTTTTTCCGACAATATTTATCGTAGTCCATCTTATCCGCTTGCCCTTCGAGCAAGTATCGCGCAGTCGATCTTCGTGACACGAAAACCGTCGTCGGTTTGAGAATTTTTAGGATATCCTAGACAGGTTTCTGGCGGTTTAACGAGAAAATCAGGCATCCAATACGGTTGATACAATGAAGATGCCCTCCAAGGCTGGTAATTGGCCAGGTATTGCGTATAATTTTGGTCAACACCACCGCGATGGGATTCAGCCACTTTCCATTGCGGCAAATCGGACGGGATTTCGAGTTGCCGTCCGTGGATGGAATGCAGTGGCTGTTGTTTGGAGGTTTCGCTGTGGAGTTACCCAAGAGAGCCAAGAACGACCGTTTCACCGTTCCTGGAAAGTATCGCGAGTTGGAACAAAGTGTTCGGCAGAAGGCCGTTTCTCAAGATATCCCTGCCCTGATCGTCTATGCGTTTGACCAACGAACGAGCCTCGGGCCGTTCGTCATGGTTCAGAATCTGATGATTCCCGGGGCGCCGCGGGCGCTGGCCTCGGCGCTATATGCGGCTGGATTTCACAAGTTACGGGTTGTCATGCAGCAATGGTCACCCAATGTTCGCCCCAGCCAATCTCGCATCGACGGCCAATTGCCCCAGTTGCTTCTGATATCCAGCATGCAGATTCATAGTGCACGTGCTTACGAGCTTATCCGTGATGCCTGGACACTCGGCGAAGATCGACCCTTGATCATTGCCGGTGGGGCGAAGGCAATTTACGAGCCTTGGGATTTCTTCGGTCTCTCGGAGGATGGTTCGGTTGGTGCCGATGTGGTTTGTACCGGGGAAGAATATGTTCTCTTAGAGTTTCTCGATCGACTGTTGGACTTCAAGTCACCCGGGGAACACATTCGCCACGCCTTCGAGCGGGCACGAGAACAGGGGATTTTCAACGACATCCCGGGATTGGTCTTTCGTCCTGACCCACCACGTGGCCATCCAGAATATTTGATTGACACGGGGGTCCAGCGCCTTGTTCAGGACCTGGACGAGTTCCCCCTGCCCTTCGATGCCCTGTCACTCTTCGAGCCGCCTCACAAGAGAACGACGCTCTCACCTGAGCCACTTCCGGCAGACCAACTGGGCAAACATGCCAAGGTGCTGGCTGTGGTGACAACTCACGGTTGCAAATTTCGCTGTCCCTATTGTCCCATCCCCGCGTATAACCAGGAATCCTTCCGCTGGCGTAGTGCCGAACGAATTGTGGAAGAGTTTGCGGGCGTTCATTCCCGGACGGGAATCCGATACTTCTTCGGTACAGACGATAACTTCTTCAACAATCGGGAAACGGTTGAGGAGGTCTTCACTGCCATGGCAAAGGCCTCGGTGAACAATAAACCGTTCCGTGATGCAATTATCTTTGCCACAGAGGGTACCGAATTTGACGTACACAAGAATCTTGATCTGATCCCGCTCGGTCGTGAAGCCGGGTTGCGGAGCATCTGGTTTGGGATCGAAGACCTCACGGCCGACCTGGTGAAGAAGGGTCAATCGGCCGACAAGACCAAGGTCGTCTTTCGTGAACTAATAAAGCACGGCATCGCCCCAATGCCGATGATGATGCATCATGACAATCAGCCGCTGTGGAGCTGGCGGAGCTTGCGGGGGCTGATCAATCAGGTGGGCTTCCTCCGGAAAGTCGGAGCCATCACTTGCCAGATCACCTTGTTGACGCCTTCAGTCGGCAGTAAGGGATTTGAGAAACCGTTCGAGGACGGCATTGTTTTGAAGAAGGTCGCCGGCAAGCCCGTCGAAGATTATCACTATGATGGGAATCGGGCAATCGCCACGCAGCATTCCAGCCCGTTCCGCCGTCAAATGAATGTGATCGCGGGCTACCTAGCTTTCTATAACCCCTTGAATCTCTTGCGGGCGTTACCGCGATTCGACCCACTTTGGGCAGAACGGATTTTCACTCAGATTCACGGTATGATCGGTGTGGCCAAATCGATCTGGAACGCCCGGGAATGGTTTTACGATCTGGCCGTCGGCCCGATCGAATACCATACGGCCCCGCCGCAGCCCAAGTATCCTTTGATCACCCCAACGCTCGTGGCGAATGACAAGCGGGTTCCCGCGATGGGATGAGATTTTGCCAGTGTCGGCTGATCAGGGTTTTAGAACCAGCTTGTGGGTTCTTCTCGTGCTGCTGATGACGGTCCCCACCGTAGCGGCCGTGGCGTATTTCATCCTTCTGGAGGATTCTGCACCGCTCGTCCAGCAAATTGCATATGCGATTGGCAAGGTTGTGATGGTCCTTCCCGCCGCCTGGTTTTGTCTGGTCGAACATGGACGGCTGCGCTGGAGTCTCCCTCGCCCATCCGACATCCGAGACGGTCTCGGCCTTGGGATCATCGTGTTCCTAGGAATGCTGGTGATCTACTTTGGGCCGCTGAAACCATCCGGGGTCCTGGACTTCGCAGCGCCCGCCATCCAGCAGAAACTCATTGGCTTCGGCATGGTCACGACCGTCCGCTTTGTGGCGTTCGCACTCGTTATCTCGTTGCTCCATTCCGCCCTTGAAGAATACTATTGGCGATGGTTCGTCTTCGGAAAGTTGCGGCAAAAAATCCCGGCAACGTGGGCTGCCGTCATTGCCTCAGCAGCCTTCACTGGCCACCATATCGTGATCCTGGGACGTTATTTCGGCTGGCTAAACCCCGCCCAGTGGCTCTTCTCCCTGGGCGTTTTTCTGGGTGGTGTCATCTGGTGTGCCATGTACCACCGCTCACGGTCGCTTTACGGACCATGGATCAGTCACGCGCTGATCGATGCCGCGATCTTTGTGGTCGGTTACGACCTGGCATTTCCCTGAGCGATTGCTTGCCCCGTGCCTCAATTGGCGGCTCCTGGCGGCAGAGCCGCTTTCCAGCCCGCATCCAACTGCTTCTTCAATCCGCTGATCAGTTTCTGGTATTCCGGGCGTTCGGCAAGATTGACATTTTCCTGCGGATCCTCCACGTGGTCGTATAGCTCAACCGCAACGGGATCACCGCCCTTTCGTGGGCGCCACTCCGTGTAACGGTACCGGTCCGTTCGCATCGAGTATCCCATTACACCGGAACGCGGATATTGGCTGAATGCCGCCGTCTTCCAGGGACGATTGGGGTCATCGAAAAGGGGAACCAGACTGGTTCCCTCCAATCCCTCAGGAATCGGCAAGCCGCACAATTCGCACAATGTCGGATAGATATCGACAAACTCTGCCAGGGCGTCGGTCTTGCTGCCAGGATTCTTCTGTCCTGGTACGCGGAAGATTAAGAGCGAGCGCGTTGCATTTTCAAAATTGGTGTGCTTACACCATAGTCCGTGATCGCCCAGGTGCCACCCGTGATCGCCCCAGAGGACGACGACCGTCTCATCTTTAAGGCCCAGTCTTTCGACCTCGGCCAGGAGCCGTCCAATTTGGGCATCGACATAACTGGTGGCCGCGTAATAGCCATGGACCAGGTCACGTGCCATTTCGTCCGAAAGCGGACCTTTGGCGGGAATTCCCGTATATGCCCGCAATTCACCCCACGTTGTCAATGCGATTTCAGGGCAGTCTTTGGGCGGAAATGGATTGGCGGCTAACGGAATCTCCGACTTCTGGTAGAGGTCATAGTAGCGTTTGGGAGCCACAAAGGGCAAATGGGGTTTAAGATAGCCAACGGCGAGGAAAAACCGCTTATCTTTGATCTGGTGCAGGACTTCGATGGCCTGATTCGTGGTCTCTCCATCAGGCAGGGCGTCATCGGGCACATCGGGGTCCTCCCAAGGCGGACCGTAAACCCGATACTTGGGAGCCGTCACCTTAAGTGCGATCCCGGTCTTGGGATCACGTTCGAGAACTTCCGTCGCCGGACCAACTTTCTTTTGGATCTCCTGGTGGCGTCGTGCAACATCGGCCAGTGTTTCAGGTTTGCCGTAGCTGGGTCGCTTGGGGGTCCAGTGAGGAACACTCCAGCTCGCAGGATCGTCCAGACCACCATGATAGATCTTGCTCAGCCCTTGCGTGTGGTACCCATGATTCTTGAAATGCTGCGGCAGGGTCACCACATCCGGCAGCGTCTTGCGGAAGTGCGTCTGGAGATCATAGACCTGGGTCGTGTCGGGTCGTCTGCCCAGAAGCAATGACGTTCGGGACGGGCTACAGACGGCTTGTTGACAATACGCCCGCTTGAACAGCAAGCCCTCCGCAGCCAGGGCGTCGATGTTCGGCGTCTTGATGATCGGGACGCCGTAACAGCCGGCCTCCGGTCGCAAATCATCGACAGCGATCATCAGGACGTTGAACTTGCCGGCTTGCTTTGCCGATTCAGCAGCCTGTAGATCGGCCAACGTCAAGACCATACCAGCCAGCGCAAAAACTCCCACCAGAAAGCGACCAAACGCATCGGCTGCTTCGCCAGCGGGTTTCCACCGTTTTTGTCTCAAACAAGATACCAGGGTCATCGTTTGTTCTCCTCATCAAACCAAAGTTGCGACCGGATTTCACGCGTTCGATGGGGACCCGAACTGGTCTCCACGCAACAACATCATCCCTTTATCAAGATGACGCACAAGGGGACTTGCGCACGCCTGGCAAACAGGGAAAGATGAATTCGTCCCAGGTACGACTGGCGTGCCCCCTCCATTTCACTACCCCGCTGCCAGCAGGCACGTTCCCGGCTCGGTGAACCACAGTCAGGTCCATTTTTCAGAAAAACGGCGGCGTCACCTCTGCATGTGCATGACGAACAAGCCTGCGGTATATGGTTAACAATATTAAGGAACTTTTTCTTGTCATCGTGCATCGGAAATTACAGTCGCGGGGAGATACATCGCACAAGAAGTCGGGAAGAGCGGAAGAGTTTCTGGACCACACTGCGTGGGGGAGTCTTGCATAAGTTACTGGAAAACGTTGCAATACCGTGTGGAATCTGCTTTTCTTTGCGCCGTGGTAATCTGAGTGATGGTCGCATTGATGAGGTTGCAGAGGTCTGGACCAAAAGGCGTGAAGTCAACCCTTCGGTGAAAAACCTTCAACTCAACCACGCGAAATCAGTACCAGACAAGGAGTGTAACACAATGGTACAAATAGAATTGCGGCGGGGATTGGCCTTCTCCAAGACATTGATCCCGGTTTTTGTCGTGGCCTTGTCACTCGGTTGGACAGGGGTTAACTACCAGAAGGTGGTTCCCTTGTTGAGTGGAAAACTGAGCTTGGCTCAGGTGATCGGAGGGTTACCCGTGGACGATGCAAAACGGGGGCAATCGGCAAGAAAACTCCTCAACGATGGGCAATTTCGGGAAGCACTTGCGTTATTTGAAGAATCGCTTGCCGACCCAAAGGCTGATCCCATCCGCGTTTGTGAGGACCTTCGCCTTGCCTGGCAATGTCTGGCGCGGCTCAACCAGATTGCGCGAATCGATAACTTGATCGAGAAATCGGTCGATGTGCATGCCCAGAATTGGCGACTTCTCCGCACAGCAGCCGAGCTTTATCTCGAGATACCCCATATGGGAAACATCATTGGCAACGAGTTCCAGCGGGGAGAAGGGCAGGACCAGGGCAAACCGGTCAACTGTGAAGAGCGGGACCGCGTTCGTGCCATGCAACTGATGGTTCAAGCACTTCCGCTTGTGGAAAAAGAAGAAAACAGGAGCGAAGCGGCTCAGTTTCATCTCGATTTTGCCAACATCATTCTTTTCGGACGCGGATGGTCAGAGGCCTGGCGGCTGCAAGCCCTGACCGATCTTTCGGAGCTTCCCGATTACGAAGAGGGGTGGTACTTCAGTCGCAATATCGTTGGCGCACCTGTGGATGAGGAAGGGAATCCGATTTTTTACTCCTCGCCGCGAGTCTTTGATCAGGCAAAAAACGATGGTGAGCGCTGGCGATGGTGTTTGACTCAGGCCAAGGAATTGAATCCCGGATTGACGGACCATGTCGATTACATGTTTGCCGAGTTCCTCTGGACACAATTTGGCGTCCAGACGCTCGCAGAGTACGGCTGGTATTTCGGTCGCCTGGAAATGGAAGAAAGTCGCGAGGCCGATACCGGAACCTGGGCATTGCATACGCTGGGTGAGGACGAAACCATTGCGCGGCTCGCCATTGGCATTAAACGATTCAAGCTTCCCGACGAATTCAATTTCATTCAGATTTGGAAGACAATCGCGGAAAAGGAAAGGAGTCCTCGCCGTGTGGATGCCCTTCGTCAGTTGGCGCAGATTTTCGAAAATCGGCGCCAGTATCCCAAAGCCGCCGATTACTGGAAAAAAGTCATTGCCCAAACACAGGGGGACGAGCGAACTGCCGCCGAGTATCGATTGAAACAAATTGTCGGTAATTGGGGACGCTTCGAGCCAATCTCGACACAACCAGCCGGTCAAGGGGCCACGGTCGAGTATCGTTTTCGGAACGGAAAGGAGGTCACGCTAACAGCTTATGCCATCAAGATCGATCAACTGTTGACTGATGTTAAGGATTACATCAAGACTCGGCCGCAAGAACTGGATTGGGAGAAAATCGATATCCAGAACTTAGGATATCGTTTGATCGAAAAGGCTCAAACGCGTTATCTCGGCCCCCAGGTCGCCAATTGGAAAGTCGCCTTAGAGCCTCGTCCGAATCATTTCGATCATCGAATCACTTTAGCGACACCGTTGCAAAAGGCGGGGGCTTATCTTCTCAAGGCCGAAATGAAGGACGGCAACACATGCTTTGTTATCCTCTGGGTGGCCGACGCGGTGATCGCCCAAAAACCCCTCGACAAGGGCGCATGGTTCTATGTCGCCGATGCGGTGACGGGCGAGCCGATCCCCAGAGCCAATGTGGAGTTTTTCGGCTGGCAGCAGATTTGGGCAAATCCAGATGCCCGCCGTCCGCAGATCAACATCCAGAACTTTGCTGAATACACCAATTCCGAAGGGCAGGTCATCTTGGGCTCCGAGAAAGACCTGACGAATTATCAGTGGTTGATCATTGCCCGCACACAGGATGGCCGGTTAGCCTTTTTGGGATTCACCGGTTTGTGGTTTGGTCGGTACTACGATGCCCAGTACAACGCGACAAAAGTTTTCACAATCACGGATCGGCCTGTCTATCGTCCCGGACATAAAGTCCATTACAAGCTGTGGATCCGCGAGGCGAAATACGATCAACCCGATACCTCGGCATTTGCCAAACAAGGGTGCCTCCTCGAATTGCGAAGTCCCAAAGGGGATCGGGTGTGGGAAAAGCAGGTCACGACCGATGAGTACGGTGGGATCGAAGGGGAATGGGAAATCCCACAAGACGCAACCTTGGGCATGTATCATCTCTCCGTAAGAGGGGCACGATTTAGCGGGGGCGGGACATTCCGTGTCGAAGAGTACAAAAAGCCGGAGTTTGAGGTCACCGTTCAGGCCCCGGAAAAGCCAGTCGCATTGGGAGAGACGATCCAGGCGACGATCCAGGCGAAGTACTACTTTGGTTCACCCGTCACGCATGCCAAAGTCAAATACAAGATCGAACGGACGGGTTATACCGAGACCTGGTATCCTCCGCGGCCATTTGACTGGCTCTATGGCCCCGGTTACTGGTGGTTTGCCTATGAGTACACCTGGTATCCCGGCTGGAGGGAGTGGGGTTGCCTCCGGCCCCGGCCGTTCTGGATCCCCTGGTCGCCAGAGCCGCCTGAACTGATCGGCGAACAGGAAGTCCCCATCGGCGAAGATGGGACGGTCAAAGTGACCATTGACACGGCGGCAGCCAAAATGATTCATCCCAATCAAGACCATCGCTATCAGATCACGGTCGAGGTTACGGATCAATCGCGTCGGACGATTGTCGGCTCGGGAGAAGTCCTTGTCACACGGAAGCCGTTCAAGGTTTACCTCTGGCTGTCGCGGGGTTACCATCGGACGGGCGATGTTATTACGCTTCATTCGTCGGCGAGGACCCCCGACGGTCGCCCCGTTAAAGGTCAGGGGAAACTCTCGCTTTACAAGATCACGTACAGGGATGCCAAACCGGTTGAGACAGAGGTCCGGAGCTGGGATCTGCCAACCGATGAGGAAGGGAAGGCCCGCTTGCAGATCAAGGCCGCTGAGGCGGGACAATTCCGGCTTGCCCACACGGTGACTGATGACGAAGGCCACACAATCGAGGGTGGATATGTGTTCACGATTATTGGGGAGAGCCTTCGGGCCACGGAAGATTTTCGCTTCAATGATCTGGAGCTAATCCCCGATAAGCCGGAATATCAACCCGGCGAAAAGGTCCAATTGCAGGTCAACACCAATCGTCGTAACGGACGGGTCCTGCTCTTTATCCGACCGGCAAATGGGGTCTATCAAGCACCCATGCTTCTCCGACTCGAGGGCAAAAGCACGATCGTTCCGATTGAGGTGACGGCCAGGGACATGCCCAATTTCTTCGTTGAGGCTGTGACCGTTTACGATGGAAAACTGTTCAGCGAGATCAAGGAGATTATTGTCCCGCCGGAAAAACGGGTGCTTAACGTGGAGGTTGCTCCATCCAAGACGGAGTACCTGCCCGGGGAAGAGGCAACGGTCACCATTAAGCTGACGGACCTGACGGGTGAACCCTTTGTCGGCTCAACTGTCGTTGCCATCTACGATAAGTCTGTGGAATACATTTCAGGCGGAACAAATGTGCCTGAGATTAAGGCCTTTTTCTGGAAATGGCGGCGCCATCACCATCCCCAGACGATGCATTCCTTGCAACGCGGATCCGGGAATATTCCCCCGCGAAATCAACCGGGAATGGAGGACCTGGGCATCTTTGGGGCGACCGTCGTTGAGGAAACCGGAGAACTGCAAGCCGGGACTGTTGCGATGTATGCGATGGGCGGTTTCGGTGGTGGTATGCGAAGGGACGCGATGGCACGGGCCAAGGGTGCTCCGCCTACGGCCGCTCCCCTGGCCGAGGGGCTGGCCATGGAAAAAGCAGCGGCACCTGCGGCGGCCATGGACGCCTTCAATGCTGCCGCGGACCGAGCTGCTGCCGCTGAACCGGCTGCTCTCGTCGAACCCACCATCCGCAAGGAATTCGCCGATACCGCCCTCTGGGTCGGTGCTCTGACAACCAAACAGGACGGCACGGCTGAAGTCAAACTCAGCATGCCCCAAAACCTCACCACCTGGCGGATCAAGGTCTGGGCCATGGGCCACGGGACGAAAGTGGGTGAAGCCGCCTCCGATGTCGTCACGCGCAAGAACCTTATCATCCGTCTCCAGGCCCCACGATTCTTCGTGCAAAGCGATGAAGTCGTTCTCTCGGCCAATGTCCACAATTACCTGAAACAGGCCAAATCTGTACAGGTCAGGCTCGAACTGGAGGGAAATACGCTGGAGCCGCTCGATGACCTCGTGCGAACGGTCGAGATCGCCGCCAACGACGAGGCCCGGGTGGACTGGCGCGTTCGCGTAAAGACCGATGGCGAGGCCGTCGTCCGCATGGCTGCCCTGACCGATGAAGAATCCGACGCCATGGAAATGCGGTTCCCCGCCTATGTTCACGGCATGGACAAAATGGTGGCCTATTCCGGGTGGATTCGACCGGAAAAGGATTCGCTCCAGTTCAAAATCTCCATTCCGGCGGAGCGCCGTCCGGAGTCCGCCCGGCTGGAAGTTCGCTTCTCACCCACTCTGGCCGGGGCCATGGTCGATGCGTTGCCTTATCTCATCGACTATCCTTACGGCTGCACGGAGCAGACGCTCAATCGATTCCTGCCCGCCGTGATCACTCAAAAAGTTCTAATCGACCTGGGACTGGACCTGGAAGAAATCCGCAACAAGCGGACAAACCTCAATGCCCAGGAACTCGGCGCCCCCGAAGAGCGAGCAAGACAGTGGCAGCGGTTCCGGCGGGAGCCGGTCTTCGACAAAGCCGAATTGGATCGCATCGTTAAGGATGGAGTCCAGCGGCTGACAGAGATGCAACTGTCCGATGGCGGTTGGGGCTGGTTCTCCGGTTGGGGTGAGTTTTCCTCGCCTCATTTGACAGCCCTCGTTGTCCATGGCCTGCAAATTGCCCAGGAAAACGATGTGGCCATCGTGCCCGATGTGCTGAACCGTGGCATCGCCTGGCTTAACGCCTACCAGCAGAAACAGCTCCAGTGGCTGAGGAATGCCGACAAGAAAGTGAAAAACGCACCGTGGAAATTGAAGGCTGACAATCTGGACGCCTTCGTCTATATGGTGCTGGTCGATGCCAATGTCCCGAACGAGGAAATGAAGAATTACCTCTATCGCGATCGGCTTGACCTGTCGGTTTACGCCCTGGCCATGTATGGTCTGGCACTGCACAAACAGCAGGACAAAGAAAAACTCGATATGGTCGTTCGCAACATCAGCCAGTATGTCGAAAAGGATGACGAGAACCAGACGGCCTGGCTCAACCTCGGCCGATGGAGCTGGTGGTACTGGTACGGCGATGAGATCGAGGCCATGGCTTACTATCTGAAATTGCTGGCCCGCACCGACCCCAAAGGTGAGTTGGCCCCCCGACTCGTCAAGTATCTGCTCAATAACCGTAAGCACGCCACCTACTGGAACTCGACGCGGGATACCGCCCTGGTCATTGAGGCCTTCGCCGACTACATTCGCGCCAGTGGCGAGGCAAAGCCCGACATGACCGTCGAAGTGTGGATCGATGGAGAGTTAAAGAAGGCCGTGGAAATCACACCGCAGAACCTCTTCGCCTTCGACAACACGGTGGTCATTGCCGGTGATTCCCTGACAACGGGCGAGCATGTCGTGGAGTTGCGACGCAAGGGCCAGGGGCCAGTTTATGCCAACGCCTACGTCAGTTACTTCACGCTCGAAGATTTCATCCCGGCAGCGGGATTGGAAATCAAAGTCGATCGACGATACTATCGGCTCAAACCAGTTGAGGCAACCACCCAGGTAGCCGGTTCTCGGGGACAGGTCGTTGACCAGCGGGTTGCCAAATTTGAACGGGAACCGCTGGAAAACCTGGCCGAGTTGAAGAGCGGTGAACTGGTCGAAATCGAACTGATCCTCGAAAGCAAGAACGACTATGAATATCTGGTCTTCGAGGACATGAAGCCTGCGGGATTTGAACCGGTCGATTTGCGATCAGGTTACACCCGTGATGCACCGGGTGCTTACGTCGAATTCCGCGACAACCGCGTGGTCTTCTTCTGCCGTGCCCTCTCCCGGGGACGCCACAGTTTGAGCTACCGAATGCGGGCGGAAATCCCCGGCAAGTTTTCCGCTCTCCCAACCCGCGGTTACGGGATGTATGCCCCAGAGCTCCGGGCCAATTCCGACGAAATCAAACTCCGCGTTGTCGATGTCCCCATTGTGCCGGCCAATTGAGATTCGGCACATCGTAATATAGACGGTGAAAAACGACCGTTGATGGCGGAGCCGGTAGAGCCGCCGGTTCCGCCTTTCTTCTCTTCCCGGAAATCGCCTCAAATCAGCCCAACCATCAGGTCATAGGCCGCATGAGAGCCCGCCGCAATTCCGAATCCGCGGTACACAAAAAGTAGCGCAAAGAAGATTCCCGCCACAAACCGGAAAAGAAAATTGAACAGTTGCAGGGGTTCACCAAAGGGGCCAATATGATGGGCCAGGGCAAAGAGAAAACTGCTGAGCAAGACCCCTCCCCAAAGCGTCATGGGAGGCGCCAATTTCAGGACCTGCAAGACAATCATAAGCAGATTCATCAAAATCAACCGAAAGACCAGCTCTTCATAGACCCCGGCCCCGACAAAGGCAACGGCCCGTTCGGCCAGACTAAAACTCGTCGGGTTCACGCCAGCGGCAAGGACCCAGCGGGCAGCATATTGGAAAAAGAGGCTTTGCAGGCCCAGGATGACCCTCAAGCATCCTGCTAGAAATAACGATTCTACCAACATCCCCCAAAGGGTCACCGAACGCACCGCCCAGGGGTAGCGGGATAGATAATGGGCAGCCAGAAGAATTCCGACAGTCAAGACTGGCAAGAAAAAATACTGCCCTAATCCCAAAGTCATAAGTAAATGGCGGAGCCACACCTCCGCCCCGTTTCGCACTGCCTCCGGACCAAGAAAGACAACGCCCAATTCATAAAACAGCAAAAGCGGCGAGACAAACATCAAGCTCGCCAGGGGGACGCGAGACTCCTCCCAGTAGTTGCCCCTCCTGATCGCAAGATTGGTGTCCACTGTCATGGGAAAACCTTGGCTCTTACAGGGTTGCTGCTCGTCTTACGTGGCAATTTCCAAGGCTGAAATACCACAAGGTCATGAAAGTCATCTATCATCAATTTGGGGTTTGCCGTTAACCCGTTATTTTCTTGACTTCGACAAAAGGGGCGGTTTCCTCCAAGACGTCGCCTTTTGCATCACCCGACTTCGTCATTCCTTTTCATCGCTACGGCTGATTCACGTGATTTACCTGGACAAATCCTTGCTCTCGGCAGTTTACTCCTTCTACAATCCATTTGAATCGCGGTCGCTCTCGACTTGATGCAAACTTGGTGGGGGGAAAATGGTCGCACTTTATCAAGCCCGCAGGTGAGGTGGGCAATAATCGAACATGCAGCAGTCCAAGAACAACCTTGCCATCTTGAGCATGCTCCTGGCAGTGAGCATGGCAGCCGTCATCGGTTGCCAGCATCGACCGCAAGCTGAAGCTCCAGCCAGCACCGCGGCCTCCGCAGGACAAGCCGATCGCTCCCAAGTCCGTCCTGAGCAGGCGTCAAAGAATCTCACAGTCTCCACCGGCGGCGCAGGTTCGCATCCGCTGTTAGATGAACGCCGCGAAGTGATTTGTGGCGAAGGGCTATCGCCTTTTGTCAAACCAGCGGATGACCGTTGGCTAAGCATTGCGAAAGGTCTCCACAGCGCTGTGACAAAGAATCCGAGCCTTCCGTCATTGACGATCGACTATCCTCTGGACGAATCGGTCTTTCCTCCGGAGATTGTTCCCCCGACGATCCTCTGGCATGAACGAACTGAGACGGCCGACACGTGGTTGATCGAGTTCATTTTCGCAGACGGACAGACATGGTGCGGCGCGCTTGTGCCCGGCGCCCCACCACCAGAAGGCGAAATCGACCCCCGCTGCATTGCCGATACCAACGAAATTTACCGCGGCACTCCGTATCAGCAATCCGCCAAGGCCTGGCTTGTCACTAAAGAGATGTGGCAACTTGTTAAAGAGCGATCTGTTGATCGTCCGGCGATCTTGCGGATTGTTGGTTTTTCCAGCAATCATCCCGACACCCCCCTCTCGGTGGGGTCTGTCACACTGAGCACGTCGCGCGATCCTGTCGGCGCCCCGATCTTCTATCGTGATGTCCCATTGGCCCCCTCGGCCACAGAGCGTGGCGTTATCAAGCCCTTGAGCGAAGCATTTCTGCCGCTGATTGCCTGGCGGCTGCGAGACATCTCACAACCCGAAAGTCGCCTCCTGCTTACGGACCTGTTGACCTGCGCCAATTGTCATTCGTTTTCTGACGATGGAACAACGCTCGGCATGGATGTGGATGGGCCGTCAGGGGACAAAGGCGCTTACGCAATCGTACCGGTGGCCCGGGAAACAATCATCGAACAAAAAGACATCATCAGTTGGAACTCGTTTTCTGGCAAGCCGCCAGGCCACAAGACCATCGGCTTTCTCTCACGGATTTCGCCTGACGGTCGCTATGCCGTGACGACGCTCAACGAATCGGTTTATGTGCAGAACTTTAAGGACTACCGTTTCCTTCAGGTGTTTTATCCCACGAGAGGGATCCTCGGTTACTACGACCGCACGACGCAAGAGATCAAACCTCTGCCGGGCGCCGACGATCCTTCGTTCGTGCACTGTGACCCGGTCTGGACGCCTGATGGACAGTACATCATTTTTGCGCGGGCTGAGGCGAGAAACCCCTATCCGCCCGGATACCAGCCAGCGCAACGGGCCAACGATCCGGCCGAGCCTCAAATCCAATACAGCCTTTATCGAATCCCGTTCAACGAAGGTCGAGGTGCCACACCTCAGCCGATCGAGGGGGCCTCGCACAATGGGATGAGCAATACCTTTCCCAAAGTCTCACCTGATGGCAAGTGGATTGTGTTTGTCAAGTGTCGCAACGGGCAACTTCTCCGGCCTGACAGCGAATTGTGGATCGTTCCGGCCCAGGGAGGACAGGCCCGACGAATGCGCTGCAATACCGCCCTGATGAACTCCTGGCACAGTTTTTCCCCCAACAGCCGTTGGCTGGTCTTTTCCTCGAAAGCAAATACGCCCTACACCCAGATGTTTCTCACTCATATCGACGAAAATGGAAACGACAGCCCAGCGATCCTTATCCCCAACTCGACCGCGGCCAATCGTGCGGTCAATTTGCCGGAGTTTATCAATCGGCCATACGAAGATTTTCTTGCCATTCGGGTCCCTGCCGTCGAGTACCTGGAAATCGGTATGCGGGGCATCCGCTTATTCGAACAAGGTAAGCTGGATGAGGCGTTGAAGCAATTTGAGCTGGCCGTTGAAAAGCAACCGGACTATCTA
>Ga0068707_1000657_pt1 | contig 23196 bp, 20 predicted proteins | sample YNPNPMetaG_FD_66600 | JGI IMG/M metagenome (GOLD analysis project Ga0068707, IMG submission 66600) | Anoxygenic and chlorotrophic microbial mat microbial communities from Yellowstone National Park, USA - YNP NP MetaG | ecosystem: Environmental > Aquatic > Thermal springs > Hot (42-90C) >...
GTTAAACAAAAATAATGCTGCCCTGCGAAATGAAACGTAGGCGTAGCCGGAGTGAAATGTAGCAGGGCAGCATTATCCATTTGCATTTATGAGTGTTTACACAATCTTTTTTATACTACCATGATAAAAATCATAGTTAAGCCACAGATAGATTGGTCAAATGTTTTTAAAACTTGTCTTACATGCCCTTTTAGCGAATATTCTGGAGATAGTGATTTTTATTTTCAGTTTTCAATTATGTTTATGGGGGAACAAGAGATAAAAGAAATGATAAGATATGAAAATGGGGAACAATGGAGATATGCATTAATGGCAATTGAAGGAGGAGATTCGTTTACTTTAGCGAAAGAGGAAAATTATGCACTCTATGTATTAGATAGGCGTACAGCACGGTATATCATAGAAAGGTGGAAGGATAGCAAGATTAAAGAGGTTCAGGATCTTATAGTTGTTTATAAGAGCGTAATGTAGTATTATCTTTTATAGTAAGTGCGAAACATGGATATATTCTCGCAATCCCTTGTTTCACGCACCATATTTCACCCGGATGTTTTTTCCGAATATTCATATGCTTAGCATCTCTCAGATGCTAAGCGTTGAGAAACCACCACCGATCCCCGTCAGGGGTACATGCCCATCTAAAGGCATGTGCGGATTTGTATTTTTGAACAACGTAAGCGCCGACGGGGTAGCTCGGATAGCTGCCCATGAGCTGGGGCACGGAGCCTTCCGGCTGTACCACACCTTCAGCTCCGACAACCGCTACATACTGCCCGAAGGCACTACCGACAACCTGATGGACTATAATGGCGGCACCGCCCTATACAAATACCAATGGGACTACATCATGTTCTATATCAAAAAGTTAAACAGATCGGGTTTGTCGTTGAGGTATTCCTGAAAAAAGTTAAGTTCTTTCATTTTGGCAATCAATGGTTCAAAATCGTCTTTATGCTGGAGTTCGATACCAACAACGGCAGGCCCCAGTTCTCGGTTGTTTTTCTTTGAGTATTGGAAGTAAGTAATATCATCGTTTGGGCCGAGCACTTTTTCAAGAAATTCACGGAATGCACCCGGTCTCTGGGGGAAGCGCACAATAAAATAATGTTTCAGTCCCTCGTACAGTAGCGATCGTTCCTTGATTTCTTCGGTACGGGTGATATCATTGTTGCTGCCACTGACAATACAGACGACATTCTTACCTTTGATGTGATCTTTGTACATATCAAGCGCAGCAATGGAGAGGGCGCCGGCTGGTTCAACTACAATGGCTTCTTCGTTGTAGAGTTGAAGGATAGTAGTGCAAACTTTCCCCTCCGGTACAAGAATGATATCGTCGAGGACATGCTGGCAGATAACAAAGGTGATGTTACCTACCTGTTGTACAGCAGCGCCATCGACAAATTTGTCTATTTCTTGAAGCTTGACAACTTTACCCTCACGTAAGGCTTCTTTCATAGAGGGGGCACCGGCAGGCTCGACGCCGATGATTTTGGTATCGGGACTTAGAAGTTTAAATACACTGCCCACACCAGCGGCTAAACCACCTCCGCCGATGGGAATAAAGACATAATCGATATGTATATGGGTATCGGCCAGGATTTCCAGGGCTATGGTGGCCTGTCCTTCAATCACATGCGGGTCGTCAAAGGGATGGATAAATGCCAGCTGGTTTTGTTCAACGTGTTGCATAGCGGCATTGTAGGCATCGTCGTAAGTATCGCCGGTAAGGATAATGTTAATGTTTTGCCGGCCAAAAAATTCCACCTGCTTGATTTTTTGCTTGGGTGTTGGCGCCGGCATGAAAATGGTTCCTTTAATGTTGAGCTTTCGGCACGAGTAGGCTACTCCCTGTGCATGATTCCCCGCACTGGCACATACAATGCCTTTTGCTATAATCGATGGGTTGAGCTGGGCTATTTTATTGTAAGCCCCCCGAATCTTGTACGAACGCACAATCTGTAGGTCTTCCCGCTTGAGCAAAATATTTGCCTGAAATTTTTCTGAAAGATTCATGTCGTGCATCAGCGGGGTATCGACGATAACATTTTTTAGACGTTCGTGTGCTTTCTGTACCTCGTTAATTTTTACCTGATAGATGTGACTCATAGGTTTGCATATTTCGTTTTTGATAGTGTAAGGAGTCGCCGCGGGTATTTTTTCCGATACGATGCTTAATCATCGATATTCTTGCTTCGAGGCAGGATAGGCAATCGTCGGCATTTTCGTCGGTGCAGGGTTTGTTTTCATACAGCAGGTATTGATTCCGGTATTTGGCTGGAGTAATGTTGGGCATAATAATATTGGCACCTATCTGTATTGCTTTCTCGCGTCCCATGGGGTCGATAGCCTGTAGCGCAGTGGTAGCGGCTATGTTAATATCGGGCATTAACAGGCGCAACAGAGCAATCATTTTCAGCGTTAGCTGAAATCGCTGGCTAAGCGGTAGCAGTGTATCTCTGTATGCATACAGTGGCGTTTGAGCATGCTCAATATAGGGCCCCATGCCACACATATCAATGTCGAGCTGATGCATGAAAAGCAGGTCATTGGCCAAATCGGTGGTGGTCTGAAAAGGAAGTCCAATCATTACCCCCGTCCCTACCTGATAATCAAGTTTTTTTAGGGTTTTCAAGCAATGTAATCGGGTATCGAAACTATGCAGATCGTCGTTGGGATGTAGGCGCTGGTATAGTCCTGGATTGGAGGTCTCGATGCGTAAAAGATAACGATGTGCCCCCGCCTTCCTCCAGCGTAAGTAGGTTTGTTCATTCTGTTCACCCAGCGATAGGGTTATTCCAAGTTTTCCTTCGGTTTCTTTATGGATTTTTTTAATAATATTTTCTATAAACTCGGTAAATGACGGTGAGTTGATTTCACCGCTCTGTAAAACAATAGATCCAAAACCATTTTCGTGTGCATAGCGTGCTGCGGCGATTATCTCATCTGCTGTAAGAGTATAACGTTTGACCTGTGTGTTTGATTTCCGGATTCCACAGTAATAGCAATTTTTCTGGCAAGCATTACTGAATTCAATTAACCCCCTGAAATAAACAATATTGTCGATATTCGACAATTTGGCTTGTCGGGATCTGGCAAACAGCTGATCCTGAAGTTCTCCTTCACTTTCAAGGAGTCGAATCAGTCCTTGAACAGAAAAAAGTGTTTGGGTGTCGAAATATGGCAGAAAATCAGACACAATAAATAATTTTTGAAAAAAATATTTTTTGGCTTAATCAGGGCAAATTTAGGTATCTTTGTACCAAAATAAAAATAACAGGTGTTTTTTGTGTGGGCTGGTGCAATTTTTGCGCCATAAGCTATTTTGAACATTTTGAGGCTATGAAATTTACACCGGAAAAATACAGGATTGAGGATCGTTCGCAGGAGGTATTTATCGATGAAGCAGAGATATGGGAAATCCTATCGCAGGTCAGGCCCGATAGGCATCAGGTGAGGGATATTATATCCAAGTCGTTGTCGAAGCAGCGGTTGTCTTTGTACGATACTGCTGTATTGCTCAAGAGCGATGATCCCGATCTGGTTGCAGAGATCAAAGAGGGAGCCCGACAGTTGAAGGAACAGGTGTATGGTAAGCGTATAGTTTTGTTTGCTCCTCTATATGTGGGTAACTACTGTGTAAATAACTGTCGTTATTGTGGATTCAGGGCATCCAATAATAGTCAGCAACGCACTACGCTTACTATGGACGAATTGGTTAGCCAGGTCGAGGCGCTTGAGGATGCTGGACACAAGCGATTGATTTTGGTTTATGGAGAACACCCGCGATACAATGCTGATTTTATTTACGAAACGGTTAGGGTAGTTTATGGCGTAAAAAAAGGATCGGGGGAAATACGAAGGGTGAATATCAATGCTGCTCCTTTGGATATTGAGGGTTTTCGCAGAGTGAAAGAGGCTGGTATTGGTACCTATCAGATTTTTCAAGAGACATACGACCGGCAGACCTATGCTTATTTTCATCCTACTGGTCCGAAAAAATACTACGACTGGCGTTTGACAGCGCTCGATCGGGCTCAGGAAGCCGGTATTGACGATGTAGGTATTGGGGCTCTGTTTGGTCTGTACGATTGGCGATTTGAGGTGATGGGACTTGTCCGACATGTCAATCATTTGGAGGCAGTATTTAATGTGGGGCCTCATACCATATCCTTTCCAAGGCTGCAAAATGCTTCGGGGATGGATCGAAACAAAATTATGCCGGTAACTGACGAAGATTTTCTCCGGTTGGTTGCCATTCTACGCCTAGCAGTTCCATATACAGGTTTGATCCTTACTGCCCGTGAACCTGCCCATATACGCGACGAGCTACTTACCTACGGGGTTAGCCAAATTGACGGTGGTACCAATATTGAATTGGGAGGTTATACCCGACAACGCAACGAACAAAATCTCGATCAGGAACAGTTTGAAATTAATGATAACCGCCCCCTTGAGGTCATTATTGATGAACTTATACGGCAGGGACTTCTGCCTTCGTTCTGTACCTCATGTTATAGGGTAGGGCGAACAGGGGAACATTTTATGGAGTTTTCGGTGCCCGGATTTATCAAACGGTTTTGCCAGCCCAATGCAATTCTTACCCTGGCCGAGTACCTCGAGGATTATGCCCCAGCCGACGTTAAACAAAAAGGTTACCAGCTGATCGATAGGGAATTGCAACAAATGGATAATGAACAGCTGAAACGAAACCTTCTGCACAAACTTGATCTCGTTAAATCCGGGAAAAGGGATTTGTATTTTTGATCTCTTCATACCCAGGAAGCGTATACAGGGATTATTTTACCTGTGCGATAGGGAAAATCAACGATTGATGATTATGCAGAAAAAAAATGCAGCATCGCTAAGATGCTGCATTCAAAATAAAACCCCAAAACTAAAACCCTTAAAACCTTTAAAAACCGAATGTTTTTTGTTCTAAAACATTCACCAGACGCTGGTGTAAAAGTATCCTAAGCAATTTTTCAGATAAATGGTATTTACCCGCACTTTTCTTGGGCTAATTACTCAAAATACTTTGGGTGAAAATACGCATATTCATAACTCTTTAGAAGTAACTTTCTATGAATAGCTGATCGTTCTTAAACCCTTTGCTTTTGAGGATATCAATAGCATCGTTGATCATGTTAGAGTTCCCGCATAGATAAACGAGATAATCAGTTGAACTGATTTTTTCCTCGAGATATCGAGTCACTCTGCCATGATAATGGCCTCTGTCATCGCCTGTGGTGCAGATGGTAAGTTTATCTTTAGGATAGACCTCGCTTTCATAGGCTTCAAAAGCATATCGTACCCCATGCAGCAAATGATAATTGAGTTCGGGATACGACAGGACATAGCTGTGGAAGGGAGAAATGCCGGTGCCTGTAGCTACAAACAAGAAACGTTCGTTTTTCATATGTTGTGGATTGAGTGTAAAGCTGCCCGATGGGCCTTTAACTTCGAGCAGGTCGCCCCGGTTGCGTTTGCGCAGCAGTTTACTGTATATCCCTGTGGGTACTTCCTTGATGAGTAGGTCGATATAGGGATCATTTTCTCCACTGTAAATCGAATATAGCCTGAATTGTTGCTGGTCGGGGATACGAACCCTGATATGTTGACCCGCAATAAATTTCATATTTTTCCGTTCCAGCCGCAATACAAAAGTGTCGCTGGTGAGCGACCGTACATCCAATACCTTGTACAGTTTGTCCAAGTCATCCGATACGCTTACAATACGAATGTTTTTTCCCGCATTTTCATTTAACAATAGCATACTTCTTTAATTTTTTATGCTACTTTAAACAGTGGATGGGAGAAATTGTTTTTTAGATGTGCCGCGGGAGGATAATCTTCCATCATACTTGTAACACTATCGAGGCAAACTACTGTTTCTGTGCTCTTCACAGTCAGATACTTTTCCGGCAAATCATTGGGCTCGACGCTGACCAGTCAATGTCACAGTGTTGATCGATTCCTGATGGTTGTCGAATGTAGTGTAGATATGCGAAGTAAAGACTCGGCAGATAAGGTCAGGTACGCTGTGTCTTACAGTTTCTTGATGATTTACAGCCACTGTATTGCTTCTGGGCCGGTATTGAACAGCAGGTCAAGAATGCTGAGATTGGGCACAAAGCCGAACTTATTGCCAAAGACCTGATAGTAGGGTCTAGGCCGAAAACCGTTATCGGGCTGTTGAAATTTTGCTTTAGGGTGAATCGATTGCAAAAAGTCATCAAAAGGGTGGGGTATTTCCCTGAAGCTTGGGGTGGTACGAACTTTAACCTCAATGTTTAAAAGCTGCAAGGTAAGTTTCAGAAATGCCATGTTCATATCCCACAGATATTCGAAATCTTGGTCATAAATGGCTTTTATCTCATCGATATAGTAGATGTAGAAAGGGGAAGAACGGTAGGCCGACTCAATAGCACGCAGATGCATGGATTTCCATCGCTTGCTGTGGTCGATTCTGACATTTTTGATCAACATTTTGTCGCCCATGTGGATAATTGGTACCGAAAGCGGCAGTACTCCATTGGCCGACAAAATATGGCAGCGGTTACGGTACGACTGCTTTTGATAGTTTTCCCATGGTTCGAGATATATTTCCCGGTAGTGGATAAATTTTGAATAATATTGTACGGGGGCATGGTAGGCTGTCGAAAGCAAAATGCGCTCTGCAGTGGCATCCATGTTGCGAAATTTATAGCTTATTGATCATACTGGCAAGGTATGCAGCGCCGAATTCGTTATCGATATTTACTGCGCCAATACCGCTGGTGCAGCTGGTAAGCATTCCCAGCAAGGCTGCAATGCCCTGAAAGGCAGCTCCATAGCCAATGCTGGTAGGTACAGCAATTACCGGTTTGTTGACCAGCCCACCCAGTACACTGGGCAGGGCTCCTTCCATTCCGGCTATAACAACCAGCACCCTGGCACCACGAAAGATGTCGAGTTTGTCGTACAGCCTGTGAATGCCGGCTACTCCTACATCATAAACCCGTTGTATCTGATTGCCAAAAATCTCGGCTGTTACTGCAGCTTCCTCGGCTATTGGAATATCGGAGGTACCCGCGGTAACAATAGCAATATAAGTCGAAGTTGGGGTTATCTCTTTTTGCCTAATGGTAATTGTACGTCCCAGTTCGTTGTACTCGGCTGTGGGACAAATGGCCTGTATTTCTTTGGTAACCTCATGGCTGGCTCGCGTGGCTAAAATATTTTCTCCATGGGGAAGCATATTCTCAATGATGCCCCTTTCCTGCGACGGTGTCTTACCGGCACAGAAAATTACCTCGGGATAACCCCTGCGTATTTGCCGGTGATGGTCAACTTTGGCATACCCCAGATCGGAATAGGGTAAATGCTTGAGCGATTCCATCGCATCATCGATGCTCGTCTCTCCCTTTCTGACCGATTCCAGTATATTGCGTATATAGTCGCTATTCATCGCTCGTTTTTTGACAAAAGTAAATAAATTACTTTAATCCTTATGTCCTGTTTTGTCTGAGGTTATTTTACAAATCATTGGAACGAGCATTTTTACATATAAACACTTCATAACGCCACAAATCTGATTGGCCTATTAAAGTTAAAGCAGAAGACTAACATCTTCCTGTTCCTACACAGTCGGGATTTTTCTGCAATTATTTACAGGTTTGGTGTGGAAGTAGTCCTGTGAAATTATTACAAATCTTTAAGGGTACAATTATTGAAACAAAAATTTTATTGTATTGTTTTTTTACATTATTTTAGAATCCTTTTAAAGGTGTTTTTTTATTATTATGAAATAGTTTTTTTGTTAACGATAATATAAAATGGAATATACATTATGGAATATTTTAATGTAGCAATACTGGGATGTGGCACAGTTGGCAGTGGCGTGGCCAAAATTTTGCTGGATATGCTGGAAGAACTATCGGCAAGGGCAGGAAAAAAAATTCAGCTGGTAAAAATTGTCGATCTTTTTCCAAAAAAAGCTGCGGCAAACTACAATATTCCCCTTCAACTTTTTTGCGGAGGTAGTAAAGATCTTTCACGGGAAGAGGCTACCCGTTGTATCGACGAAGTCATTGCTGATCCCAACATTCATCTGGTGGTTGAAACTATTGGTGGCACCAGCGATTACCTTTATAATATAATGTTGCGTATTCTTCAGTCGGGGAAGCATCTGGTGACTGCAAACAAGGCCATGTTGGCTGAGAAAGGCAATGGACTTTTTCAGGCTGCCAGTCAGCATAATGTTCTTCTGGGGTACGAGGCCAGTGTATGCGGTGCTATACCCATCATCAAAACTATCCGTGAAAGTTTTACGGGCGATAAGGTTCTTGAGATATCCGGCATTTTGAATGGTACGAGCAATTATATTCTTTCTACCATGCAGCACGAAGGGCTCGATTTTCCGACTGCCCTTAAAAATGCTCAGCAGGCAGGTTATGCCGAAGCCGATCCTTCGCTCGATATCAATGGCGGTGACGCTGCCCATAAATTAACTATTCTCATCCGTTTGGCTTTTGGCGCTAATATCGATTATTTTGCCCTTCACAAACAGGGGATTGAACATATTTCGAGGGAGGATATCGACTTTGCACAAGAGATGGGTTGCAGCATCAAGCTGATTTGTTATGCCAAACAGCTTGACGGAAAAGTATTTGCCACGGTGACCCCTATGATGGTTAAGAACGAAAATTATCTCTCGAAAGTTAACGGCGCCACCAACTGTGTGGAGGTAAAAAACTTATATGGCGGTAAGCATTATCTGGTAGGCAAGGGGGCAGGCAGTTTGGAGACAGCCAGTGCGGTGGTTTCGGATATTGTTTTTGCAGCCAAATATCAAAAAGTGGCAGTTAGCATGCCCGAATTGAAAGATTTTGATCTTGTAGAGGCTGCTTCGATAGTCTTACCCTACAATATAACTTTCGCAACCGAGGACCGTCCCGGGATTACCGGTCTGGTTACCACGGCTATTGGGGCTCAGAATATTAATATCGATACGGTTAGCCACAACCGGCACAATAAGGAAAAAGCCTACTTTTCGGTGGTTACCATGCCCTGTACGCTCCGTCAGATACAACAGGCAATTGCTGAGATTAGACAAAAGGCGCCCGGATTACTGCTGGAGGAACCAAAAATTATCCCCATTCTTTATTGACCGTGAAAAATTTCTAAATTTGCACGCTCGTAAAAATATTAGTGTTTAAATCAATTAAGTATTTCCATGCTTGATATACCTTCGAAGTACGATCCTTCCCGGGTGGAAGACAAATGGTATCAATATTGGATGAAGCATAAGTTGTTTCGTTCGTTACCCGATCAGCGAGAACCATACTGTATTGTAATCCCTCCACCCAATGTTACGGGCGTGCTACACATGGGGCACATGCTCAATAATACCATTCAGGATGTGCTCATCCGTAGGGCACGGATGAAGGGCAAAAATGCCTGTTGGGTGCCGGGAACCGACCATGCTTCAATTGCTACCGAGGCCAAGGTGGTGCAGAAACTGGCGTCGGAGGGTATCAACAAGTTTGATATTGGACGCGAAAAGTTTCTCGAACACGCATGGGAATGGACGCACAAGCATGGTGGAATAATCCTTGAACAGCTCAAAAAACTCGGCGCCTCCTGTGATTGGGATCGCAACTGTTTTACCATGGATCCACCCCGTTACGAGAGTGTTATCAAGGTATTTGTCGATTTGTACAATAAAGGCTTTATTTACAGGGGGGTGCGGATGGTCAACTGGGATCCAAAAGCCAAAACAGCCCTTTCAGATGAAGAGGTGATTTATACCGAGGTTCAATCGAAGCTTTATTACGTAAAATACTACCTTGAAAATAGCACCGAATATATTGTTGTGGCAACCACACGTCCCGAAACTATTCTCGGCGATACAGCAGTGTGTGTTAACCCCAACGATCCTCGTTATCAGCATCTGAAAGGAAAGCGGGTGATCGTGCCGATGGTCAACCGCATAGTGCCTGTTATTTTCGACGAATACGTTGATACGGAATTTGGTACAGGAGCATTGAAAATTACCCCTGCTCATGATTTGGCGGACTATGAGCTGGGAATTAAACACAATCTGCCCGTTATCGATATCTTCAATGATGACGGTACGCTCAATGAAAAAGCCGAGCTTTTTGTTGGCGAGGATCGTTTTGTAGCCCGTGAACTGAGTCAAAAGAAGCTCGAAGAACTGGGACTGCTGGTGAAGGTTGAGGATTATACCAACAAGGTGGGGCTTTCGGAGCGGACGCATGTGCCTATTGAACCCCGTTTGTCGTTGCAGTGGTTCCTGCGCATGAAGGAACTTGCAAAGCCAGCTCTCGACAATGTTTTGAATGGAAACATCAAATTATACCCATCAAAGTTTGTGAATACCTACCGTCACTGGATGGAGAATGTAAAGGATTGGTGTATCTCGCGACAGCTTTGGTGGGGGCATCGTATACCGGCATATTATTTACCCGATGGCAGTTTTGTAGTTGCTGAAAGTGAACAGCAGGCGCTGGAAATAGCCCGACAAAAATCCGGCAATCCTCAGCTAACCTTAGCCGATATTCGGCAGGATGAGGATGTTCTCGATACTTGGTTTTCGTCGTGGTTGTGGCCCATTTCTGTATTCGATGGTATTCGCCATCCCGATAATCCGGAAATGAAATATTATTATCCCACCAACGACTTGGTTACTGCGCCTGATATTCTCTTCTTCTGGGTTGCCCGTATGATTATTGCAGGCTATGCCTTTACCGGCGAGAAGCCTTTTAGCAATGTATATCTTACCGGACTAATTCGGGACAAACAGCGCCGAAAAATGTCCAAGTCGTTGGGTAATTCGCCTGAACCCCTTGATCTGATTGCCAAATACTCGGCCGATGGCGTTCGCGTAGGTTTATTGTTATGTTCGCCTGCAGGAAACGACATCCTTTTTGATGAATCGCTGACCGAACAGGGACGAAATTTCGGAAACAAGATATGGAATGCTTTCCGTTTGGTCAACAGCTGGAAAGTAGATGATCAGGCCGAACAGCCTGCCTATGCCAGACTGGCTGTCGAATGGTTCGACGAGCTGATCAACCAGACGATGGCTGAAGTGGATGAACATTTCGAAAACTTCCGAATCAGCGATGCCTTAATGACGCTGTATAAACTATTTTGGGACGAATTTTCGTCGTGGTATCTCGAAATCATAAAACCTGCCTATCAGCAGCCTATCGATCGTATCACCTTCAACAAAACGATGGAGTTTTTCGATGCACTTCTTAAGCTGTTGCATCCATTTATGCCTTTTATTACAGAGGAGTTGTGGCAACTCATGGCTCCACGAAAGGAAGGGGAAAGCATCATGATTCAATTGCAACCACAGCCGCGACCGGCAAACAAGCAAATTATTGCCGATTTCGAAATTGTTAAGGAAGCTATTACGCAAGTCAGGGCTATAAGGAAAGAAAAGAATATTGGCAAAAAAGATCCCGTTCGTATTTATGTAAAATCGGCCAATAATACTTACAATCCTTCGCTGGGTGAGGTATTGCTTAAAATGACACAGGCCGAAAAAATTGAGCTTACCGAAACCAAGATATCCAATGCATTTGCTTTCATGGTACGTGCTGCCGAATTTTTTGTTGAAACGCAGCAGAAAATCGATGTTGAGGAGGAACGGAAAAAGATTATAGATGAACTGTCGTATACACGGGGATTCCTCGATACAGTAATGAAAAAGCTCAATAACGATCGTTTCGTTGCTAATGCTCCGGCACAGGTGGTAGAGCTCGAGCAGAAGAAGCGTCGTGATGCTGAGGCCAAAATTGCAGCGCTCGAAGCTCGTTTAAAAGAGTTGCAGCAATCAGAATAGGCCAAGTATTGCCTGCAGCAAAATAATGATAACTGCTAAAGAAAAGGTAGCCGTTAGGGTACCCATTGCTGCCCGCCGAAAATCGGGGTAGAGAAATAAAAAGAAAATACCGAGATTGGGCAATACACACAGACTCAAGAGTTTAGTCAGAATACGAAATTGGAGCAAGAAATTGTAAAACTCTTCGAGGGTATAATTGTCGAATGTTACGTAATAGGTTATTATTAGCGTAATCAGCGGAGCCGCTATGCCCAGGATAAAACCTAACCAAAATTTGTTTAACCGTTTCAACTTATTATTCAGCCATTGTTGGATGTGTTCATTGTCCATTGAAATTCCATTTTTGCAGGATGGGTATTGCTTGATATGCAGTAAAATCGAACTGAACGGGAACAATAGCTACGTAATTGTTGCGTAATGCCCATTCGTCAGTTTCTTCGGCTTGGGGTTCGAGATCCTCAAATGTGCCGGTAAGCCAGTAGTAGTCGAAACCACTGGGGTCGGTACGATGTTCAAACTCCTCTCGCCATACTCCATGATTTTGGCGGCATATTTTTATACCGGCAATTTTTTCCAGGGGTAGGTAGGGGATGTTTACGTTGAGGCAAACTCCTTTAGGAAGTCCATTTTGGATGACATTGTGAATTATCTGTCTTACAAAGTGTTGAGCGGTACTAAAATCGGCATCGCTCGAAAATTCCAGCAGCGAGAAGCCAACCGAAGGAATACCGTTGAGACAACCCTCGAGAGCGGCTGCCATGGTGCCCGAATACAGCACACTCGACGAAGAATTGCCTCCATGATTGATACCCGACAATACTAAATCGGGACGTCGGGGTAATATGCGATTGATGGCCATCTTGACACAATCGACCGGCGTACCGTTACAGGCATAGGCTGTTATTGGCGCAAAATCGGGTTCGCGATATACCCGGATGGGGGTCTTGACGGTAATTGCATGCGACATACCACTTTGTGCCTCTTTAGGGGCTATGACCACCACCTCGCCAAATTCTTTGCCTATCTCTGTCAACGCCTTAATGCCTTTTGCGTCTATACCGTCGTCGTTGGTGATAAGTATCAATCGTTTGCTGTTTTCCATCGAATGTTATTTATAAGCATCCTGTCAAAATTCACCCTGCAAAGGTACCAAAAGATCAGGATTTTTTTGCATGATTAATCGTTGTTCAGGGCAGATTAATTATTTTCTTACTGCCTATTTTTCAGTTGGCTATGGTTTTCCAACCTGTTAGCTTTGGTGCTGAGACGACCCTGTTGACCCTGTAAACACAACAAACCAATGAAACGAACATGTGAGTCCCGGCTGGCCGAGGTGCTAATAAAAAATGAAAGTACAACTAAATGTAAGCCAGTAACTTATGAAATTATTTGCGGATGAAGATGTGGTATATTAATCGCAAAGAACGCAAAGCTATACGCAGAGGGCGCAAAAGAATTTTTCTTTGCGGTCTTTGCGCTATTCCTCGGCGTCCTAAGCGGTTTTTAGACCATAAATTAAATTTATTTTCGACGGAACAAAAACTAATATCATCCGTAGGGTTGTAAAAAAAATATATACTTTTGTATGCGGAATTCTTAATATTTCTTAATATCATTTTGCCCAGTAGAGAAGCTATTTATATGGATTTAATAATGTTAATCTAAGCTTAATTTAACATGACTGCAAGAAAATTTTTTTGTTAATCATTTTGGGAACTTTGATGAATGGTTTATCATGGCCCAGACTCAGGAAGAACCTAAAGGAAAGCTGAGCGGTGTCCTTTTTGGCGCGTACTTTTACAATTGTTGTACGCGATGCTGGCATTAATAGTCTTAAAAATGCAGCCTATTTGGGCGAAAAAAATGTGAATGGAATGACTTTGCAGCGGGCATTGATCACTTATAATTACAAGTGGAATAGTAACTTTTCTTCGAGAATTGCACTTGAATCGGATGAAAAAAATTTCACCGCCTCATCTGATGGCAAAGCCAATCGTTTTTCGATGTATTTAAAAGATGGATGGGTGCTGTGGCATTTTCATCCCTATCATGCATTGATAGTTGGTTTACAGGCTACCCCGCCGATTGAAATGATGGAGTGGGTATGGGGTAATCGCTTTCTTGAGAAAACAATCATCGATTTGCGGGGAATTCTGTCAACCCGTGAGTTAGGCGTAGGCCTAAAGGGTCAGTTCGATTCGACCGGAGTGGTGAAATACCATCTGCTTATCGGTAACAATTCAGCTTCAAAGCCTGAGAATGACAAGTATAAACGTTTTTACGGCCAGGTTATTTTTTCCCCAGTTTCCGGTCTTTCTCTTCTGATTTATGCCGATTATCAGATGCAGGCTTCGGTACGAGATACTTTTATTAGACAGATGGTGTCGGGCGATATTCTGACAAATGCTTTTAGCGTGGGATACAAGAAAAAAGATAAGTTGTCGGCCGGCATAGATTACTACATCAGAAATGCCAAAAATGCCTATAATACAAGTAGTGCTCTTGATAATCAGACCGGAATGGGTTTCTCGGCCTATGGTACGTATCTTTTTTCACCTAAGGTAGCGGCAGTATTGCGTTACGATTATTTTGAACCCAATAGTAAAAAGTCGGGCGATACCCGACAGTGTTCATTGTGGCTTGCAACCTGAAGCCTGCTGAAAAATTCACCATTTCGCCCAATATTGTTGTAGAAAGCTATGAAAAAACAACCCGTACGATCACCGAATCGGTGACTGCGCGGATAAACTTCAACTGGACATTTTAGGTCATCGCACGGTCGACGGATGAACAAAATTTAGCTTATTTCGTTTCATTGTAAATAATTTTATGATGACGACGCATTCGGGGGTATCTCTGGAGAAGAAAGCTGTAAACATTCCATTGTCAGCAGATGAGATAAAGCAGGATTTCTATCTGGCTCACCTTAGCCGGGAAATCAGTGTTATAGGTCGCCGTGAGGTACTCAGTGGTAGAGCTTCTTTTGGGATTTTTGGTGAAGGGAAAGAGGTAGCCCAGATTGCCCTTGCCAAAACGTTTAAGGAGGGTGACTGGCGTTCGGGATATTACCGCGATCAAACTTTTATGTTTGCAACGGGCATGAGTACGCCCGAGGAGTTTTTTGCCATGTTATACGGCGATACCGATATTACCCGTAATCCTAGTAATGCAGGTAGGAATTTCAACAATCATTTCGCTACACGTTTTCTTGATGAAGCGGGCAACTGGCTTCCAAGCGTGAATGCCAGAAATTCATCGGCCGACGTTTCGCCTACAAGTGGACAAATGCCGCGACTGCTCGGACTGGCTTATGCCTCAAAGATTTATCGCAAACTGGAGGATTTTGCCGACAAGTGGAAATATTCACGGAATGGCGACGAGGTGGCTTTTGGTACCATTGGCGATGCCAGCACTTCCGAGGGACATTTTTGGGAAGTGATGAATGCTGCCGCAGTGTTGCAGGTTCCCTTGGTTATGACTGTTTGGGACGATGGATATGGTATTTCGGTTCCAACGTCGATACAAACCGTCAAGGGTAGTATCTCCGAAGCCCTTAAAGGTTTTGAAAAGCAAGAAGGAACCAATGGCATCTATATTTATCAGGTAAAAGGTTGGGACTATCCTGAACTATGCCGGGTTTTTGCCGAGGGGGTCGAACGTTGCCGCAAAGAACACGTTCCAGTGCTTTTTCATGTTACGGAAATGACTCAGCCACAGGGACATTCGACTTCCGGATCCCACGAACGTTACAAGAGCACCGAACGCCTGGCATGGGAGCAGAAGCATGACCCCCTGCTTAAAATGCGGGAATGGATGATTGCTTCGAACATTGCTACTGCTGAGGAACTTGATGAGATTCAGTCAAAAGCTATTGCCGATGCTCTGGCTATCAAAAATAAAGCTTATCGGTCGTACCTTAATCCAATTATTGCCGAGAAAAACGAGTTGTTGCAGATTGCCAAAGCTAAAACCTGCCAGTGTAAGGGGGATAACGAACAAATTTATCGCAGCATTCTGAATGACCTTCAGGCCAACGAATCGCCTGAACGAAAGGATGTTGTCAGTGCAGCCAGACGATTGTTGAGGGCAATGTGTAACGACTGCCCCAATATGCCTCAACTGAAGCAGTGGCTCTATAAACAGCAGCTCAGGAACCTTGATCGGTATGGTTCGCATCTGTATTGTGAGAATCAATATGCAGCCCTGAATGTTGAAGTTGTCCCTCCGGTTTTTCCCGAATTGCCGGTTTTAGCTTATGGGCGTGAAATACTGCGTGATAATTTCGATGTACTGTTCGCCCAATATCCCAATCTTATTGCTCTCGGGGAGGATATTGGCAAGATTGGTGGGGTTAATCAAACCTACGAGGGTCTGCAACAAAAATATGGCGAACATCGCATTACCGATACAAGTATACGTGAGGCATCCATAGTGGGGCAGGGAATAGGGATGGCTATGCGGGGATTGCGGGTGATTGCCGAGATACAATATCTCGATTACTTGCTGTTTTCGCTGCAAACCTTGAGTGATGATTTGGCTACCCTGCGATGGCGAACCTATGCCGGGCAGGCAGCACCTTTGATTGTCAGCACACGTGGGCATCGTCTGGTTGGGGTATGGCATTCCGGATCTCCCATGGGTATGATCATTCATGCGGTAAGGGGTATGTATGTATGTGTGCCCCGTAATATGACCCAGGCAGCCGGATTCTACAATACACTGCTGAAAGGGCAGGATCCGGGGCTGATCATCGAACCCCTCAATGGTTATCGGCTCAAGGAATACCGTCCGTCGAACCTGGGTTATTATACAATACCGCTGGGAGTGCCCGAAATTATCGTACCCGGCAATGATATTACGTTGGTTACCTACGGTTCAATGGTACGTATTGCTCAGGAGGCTGTGGAACAGCTCAAAACAATGGGCATATCCGTTGAACTGATCGATGTACAGACACTGTTGCCTTTTGATATTCCTCATGTTATTGCAGCTTCGGTCAAAAAAACAGGTCGTTTGATACTGGCCGACGAAGATGTACCAGGTGGTGCTACTGCTTTTATGCTTCAGCAAATCCTTGAGGTGCAAAAGGCATGGCATTATCTTCGTCAGCCTCCCAAAACCCTTACCGGAGCCGAACACCGACCTGCCTACGCTTCCGATGGAGATTATTTCTCCAAGCCCAATACCGATGATGTTGTTGAGGCAGTGTTGGAAATGCTTCAGTAGTGGTTAAGTTTTTTACAAGAATTTTTGGGTAATGCATTTTTTGTCAGAAAAAAATCGTAATATTGCAGCCTGAAATTTTGAACCAAAACATACAAAAATTTACCACGATGAATCTGACAGACATTGTGAAGCAGCATGTTCCCATGCGGACCGATTTGCCGGAATTTAACAGCGGGGATACGATTACTGTACATTATAAAATTAAGGAAGGTAACAAGGAACGTATCCAGCAATTTAGAGGAGTAGTAATTCAGCGCAAGGGTACGGGACCTACAGCTACTTTTACCGTACGTAAAATGTCCGGTGAGGTTGGTGTAGAACGTATTTTTCCCATATCTTCTCCATTTATTGAAAAAATTGAAGTCAACAAGCGGGGGAAAGTACGCAGGGCTAAGATATTCTACTTGCGTGATTTGAGAGGTAAAAAAGCCCGCATTCAGGAGCAGAAAAACAATACCCAGCAATAAACTGCTTGATATACTTGTCAATAATACAGACAGGAGCGAAAAAATAGTTCGCTCCTGTCTGCTTTTATATGGGCTATAGTTATTATTCTGGATCAGGCTTACCGGAAAAGGGCGGATAATTATCGGTCATAAAGCTAATGTAAAGATTTACGCGCATACCCCAACGCAGTGTGCCTGTAACGAATGCATGCATCGATGCTGGGTAGCGACCCCGTGAAAAGAACTATAAACCAAGCTATGATCATTACCACAGCAGTGGCAATGACTCTGAAAAATAGTATAAACCCGTGCGGGATAAGTACATATATCCATCCAAAAAGAATCCTGAGTATAAGAAGACCCCGGCTTAGTTTCTCCAGGGTAGGGAATTTCCAGTTCAATGGCTTCGTCGTGTTTGTGGAGGCCGAAAGATGGATAGCCATCGCTCAGATTGTAAAGTCGTGCATTCAAACGTGTGCTCCAGTGGCATAGACCTACCTGAAAATCGAAAAATTTTCGTGGATACCTTCCGGTGAACAATACTGCCCAAAAGGCAAGAAAACTAAGAATTAACCCCCAAAGGCCTGCAAAAACAAAAGAAAACCATTGGGTATGGCTATGTAAAGCCAATCCAGGAACGTTCGTAGAATCAACTCCCCGCGGGAGTAGCGATCCTGATGTCTGATGTTGAATTTCATAATTGTAAGTTTTGATGAATAGAAAATAAAGTTATAAAACTTTTGGGCAGCTTTGCAATATTTTTTTGATTATAAATAATTTAGGATAGGGGAAGTTATTTGGGTAAAAGAATCTGGGAAAAATTATTTTTTATTCGTATGTTTGCAAAATACGAAAAACAATTTTTTTGTTACAGAATAATTATTATCCGAAAGAATATTTTGGTAGAAAAAACAGGGATGTTGGTTGGAGTTATAAATACAGGCAGGCAAAATTAAGGCTGGCTGCTAAATGGGGGAAATAGATGAAAAAGCTGGTTTTTAAATTAAATGCGGTTTGGATGCTGTTGTACTGATGTGGCTAATTCGCAGGCTTTGCCAAACGAAGGGTTGTTTTTTTAATTCAGATCATAATTTAAATATGAAGAAAGCAGAAAGTTTTTCAGCTGAACTACAGGAAATTTCCCGTTTTGCCTGAGCACTGTCACATCCGGCCAGACTTTCGATTTTACTATATCTTGCCGAATGTAAGTCGTGTATCTCTGGCAATATAGCCGATCAGCTTCCACTTAGTCGTAGTACGGTTTCGCAACATCTTGCCGAGTTAAAGGAGTTGGGGCTCATCCACGGTAACATTGAAGGGCTTACTGTCAACTACTGTTTGAATTCCGAGACCGTAAAGAAGCATGTTGCCCTAATGGAAGAATTTCTTGAACGCTTGCTTGGGGCTGAGGTAGATTGTAAGATCTAAAAATGGGATGCAAACGATCGATACAATGGGGGTAGATTTGCGGTCCTTGTTTCATGGGTATGTGGGTTCTTAAATTTGGCTAATAAATTATTAATCAATAATTTAAAAATATTTGAAGTAACAGAATTGTATAACAAAATTTTCAAAAAAAAATGACGAAAATACTTATTCTTTGTACGGGAAATAGCTGCCGGAGCCAGATGGCACATGGTTTCCTGCAATCATTTGATAAAGATTTATGGGTACGGTCGGCAGGGACTGAGCCGGCCTCGAGGGTAAATCCCCGGGCAGTTGAGGTAATGAAGGAGGTGGGTATCGACATCAGTCAGCACGTCCCTACCCATGTAGATAAATATTTACCCGAGGAATGGGATTATGTAATTACCGTGTGTGACCATGCCAATGAAACCTGTCCGGCGTTCATGGGTAAGGTTAAACACAGATTGCACATCGGATTTGAAGATCCTTCGAATGCTGTGGGTTCCGAAGAGTATATCATGAGCGAGTTCCGACGTATTCGCGACCAGATTAAGGAAGAATTCCAGAAATTTTACAACGAAAATATTCGTAAATAATTTAAAAATAAATAATTATGGGTGATACGAAAAAGCTTTCTTTTTTTGACCGTTACCTTACGGTGTGGATATTTCTGGTGATGTTTTCGGGTATTGCGGCCGGCTATTTTTTCCCCAATATTGCTCAGTTCTGGGATTCATTAAGTGTAGGCACTACTAATATTCCCATTGCCATTGGGCTTATCCTGATGATGTACCCTCCACTGGCTAAGGTAAAATATGAAAAATTGCCCTTGGTATTCCGAAATTTAAAGCTGTTGTTATTCTCATTGACGCAGAACTGGATTGTAGGTCCGTTGGTAATGTTTTTTCTCGCTATCATTTTTTTACCATCGCATCCGGGTTTAATGACCGGTGTCATACTGGTAGGTTTGGCACGCTGTATTGCTATGGTACTGGTATGGAACGATCTGGCGAAGGGTGATACGGAGCTGGCAGCCAGTCTGGTGGCCTTTAATGCCCTGTTTCAGGTGTTTTTGTACTCCGTATATGCCTGTATTTTTATCACTTTTCTGCCTCCTTTATTTGGTCTCAAAGGTGCTATTGTGGAAGTTTCGATAGCGGAAATTGCCCGCACTGTACTGATTTATCTTGGCATCCCCTTTGTAGCCGGATTAATCACCAATACCCTGTTTCGCCGGATGGCCGGCAATGATTGGTATTATCAGAAATATATTCCGGTCGTTAGCTGGTTGACACCGGTAGCTTTGCTTTTTACCATTTTTGTTATGTTCTCTCTAAAAGGGGATAAGATTGTAGAATTGCCTCTCGATGTGCTGCGTGTAGCTATTCCGTATTCGCTTTATTTTGCCTTCATGTTTTTTATTACCTTTTTTATTGCCCGTTGGTTGGGAGAGGGTTACGAGAAGTCGACTACTCTTGCCTTTACTGCGGGAAGCAATGATTTTGAGCTTGCCATTGCGGTAGCAGTAGCTGTGTTTGGTATCAACTCTCAGGTGGCTTTTGCTACGGTTATTGGTCCGCTGGTCGAAGTGCCGGTGCTTATTTTGCTGGTAAATGTCGCCCTGAAGTTTAAGAAAAAATTTACATGGTAGTTAGCTGATATTTACCCGATTAGTTCTATTAGATGCGCCCTTTGCGGGGTTCCTTGCTATGTGATAATTTTCCGAATACACAGGGCCAGCGCAAAGGGTGCAATTTTTTTCGTATGCAATTTTCCCAATATCTTTTTCTCTTGTTTTCACAAACAGAGTTTCTGAATTAAAAAAAGGTTTACCCCTACGTTTATTCCATAGTAGTCTTCAATATAACGAATATTTTTAAATGTAAAAAATATTTGTCGTCAGGTATAATTCATTCAAATCAAAAATTTACTCTATATTTGGTCAGATTGAAATTGGATATTTTTATGGCGTTTGAAGGAAAATTACCTGAGAAAGCTGTTGAACGACTGAGTGAATACCGGCGTACCCTGCTTAATTGTTTAAGCGAGGGGAAAACCCATATATATTCACACGAACTGGCCCGTTTGCATAATATAACTGCTGTTCAGGTCAGGCGGGATATTATGTTTATTGGTTATACCAGTTCCCAGCGCAAAGGTTACGAAATCAAAGACCTTATAAATGCTATTGGTCGTGTATTGGATTCGGAAACAGGATTAAATGTTTGTATTGTGGGCATAGGTAACCTGGGTACGGCTATTACTGCTTATTTTAGTGGCAAGCGATCTAAATTGAATATTGTTGCGGCTTTTGATGTCGACGAAAATAAAATCAACCGGGTTATTGCCGGTGTACCTTGTTATCATGTATCGAGGATGGCCGAGGTCATTAAGGAAAAAGATATCTCCATAGGTATCATTACGGTACAGGCCGATTTTGCCACGGAGACAGCCAATAACCTCGTAGCTGCCGGAATCAGGGGTATCCTTAACTTTACCTCTGTTCCTCTTAAAGTCCCCGAAAACGTTTATCTCGAAAATTCCGATATGATCACTCTGCTTGAAAAAGTTGCCTACTATGTCAAACCCTGATATTACTAATATTGTTTATGCCAATACCGTCATTGAGTTTGCGACGGTAGCCAACGAGTACTGTCAATTTGTCGAGCAAGCAACATCATTCGAAAAGTCTCAGTTTATTGATCGAAGTTTAAAAATATTGGCACTCCTGTATCTAAAGGGATCGCTGCTGCCTGAAACAGAAAAACTTGATGATGATCCCAACGAAAAGTTTGTTACCGAATACGATTGGACATTTGTAAGGAATGGTATTCAGGTTATGCTTGGCGATGATGATTTTTATTACGACAATTATGATCTGGAGATGAACGAATTGCCTGAGCCGGCTACTTACAGTATCTCGGAACACATGGCCGATATATATCAGGATATTAAGGATTTTATTGAGCTGTATAAGTTAGGCAACGAAACCCTGTCGAATGATGCTATTTTTGACTGTACAGTTAGTTTTAAACATTACTGGGGTCCCCGACTATTGCATGCTTTACGGATTCTTCATAACCTTGCTTACCTGAAACCTTCAGATGATACTACCCCTTCCAAAACCGAAAGAAATACCGACGATTGGTTTATCACAAAAGCCCAGAAAGATTTTCAGCGAAAAAAATGAATGCATCGATTTCACTGCAGGAGATTAACCAGCTTCCCGCTATCCGTTTCGAGGGTAAAATTGTGATAGTTGATACCCTGCCGCTTTATAAAAAAGCTATAGAGGATATAAAAACCCAAGGGGGGAGTTGGGGATTTGACACCGAAACTCGTCCCAGCTTTAAAAAAGGGCGTACCCATAACGTCAGTCTCATTCAGTTTGCCAGCGACGATATTTGCTATCTTTTTCGGATAAATCGACTGGGCTTGCAAGCCGATCTGATAGAAATACTTACCGAACCCAAGATACAGAAGATTGGTTTGTCGTTGCAGGATGATATGCGGGGACTCCACCGATTGGCCCCTTTTCAGCCCCAAGGCTTTATTGATCTGCAGGAATATGTTTCGAAATTTGGAATTCAGGAAAAAAGTCTGAAAAAGATCTGTGCTTTGGTACTCAATGCCCGTATTTCTAAAAACCAGCAAATATCAAACTGGGATGCCGTTACCCTCTCGGAAGCCCAGCAGATTTATGCAGCTACAGATGCATGGGTTTGCCTGAAAATATACGAAAAACTCAAATCGCAGGAAAAATAGCTTTTTTCCTTTAAAAATAGTTTGATATATCCCGATAGCTTTCCCACTTTTGATTCTGTTTATGTATGGTGAAGTCACAGACTTCGCTGGCCGAAGTCAACCTTGGGTTCGATTTCGATACCGCCAACTCCTAAGAACGTCAATCGATTCCTGAGCATAGTTATATAGTCGCCCCTTATTAACACAATAAACGATTGATTGTTAATAACTTAATAAGATTTTTTCAGTAAAAATTCTGCAAGATTTTGTACATTAGAGCCAGAAACCTTGCAAATTTTTTTAAATGACACCTAAGCTAAAAGAACAAAATCAGGGAAGTTTGTTATTCTCATTAAGGGATACCTTAAATCCTAAGCATCCCCCTTTTTGAACTGACCAACCAAATTCAATGGGATACTTTTGAAAAAGCTTTTAAGGGATTGTACTGCCCCGATAATGGTCGTCCGGCTAAGCCCATACGGTTAATGGTAGGGTTGTTGATGTTGAAGCATATCC
>Ga0068707_1000662_pt1 | contig 23149 bp, 19 predicted proteins | sample YNPNPMetaG_FD_66600 | JGI IMG/M metagenome (GOLD analysis project Ga0068707, IMG submission 66600) | Anoxygenic and chlorotrophic microbial mat microbial communities from Yellowstone National Park, USA - YNP NP MetaG | ecosystem: Environmental > Aquatic > Thermal springs > Hot (42-90C) >...
GCAAACAATCCGCCCACGGAAGAGGAGATTACACAGGCAAAGGATGCACTTATCAATAATTTTATTTTCTCATGCGAATCCCCTCAGCAAATACTGATGCAGCATATGATGATTGCATTTGATAATCTTCCTTCAGATTTTTATTCAACAATGCCACAGCGCTTACAGGCTGTTACTCAAAATGACATTCAAAGAGTTGCCCATAAATGGCTTAAGCCCGATGCGATGACAATTTTAATTTTAGGTAATGCGCATAAGTTTGATACACCGCCCCCCTCACTTTCCAATATTCCCGTACAATTCATCTCCTCTGATATTCTTTCGGAGTAAGCTATGGTGCTTTCATTTTTGAATACGCTTTTATCTTACCCACTTCTTATATACATAGTAATTATTTTCTTAAGTACCTGCACTGCATGTGCACCGAAAATAACGCTCTCACGTGGGCAGGAGCCTTATGTCCAATCCCCGCAATTAACAGCACACCCCGAAGCATATTATCACTTTCTCAATGCTCAAAAATGCATGTCTGAGCAGAATGTTAACTGTGCACTCCGCGAATTTGAACGAGCAATCTCATTTGATCCCACCTCATCATATTTGCATTTACAGGTATGCCAGGTCTATGCACTGCAAGGGAATGGCGATACTGCAATTGAATGGTGCGAGAAGGCAGTGGAACTTAACCCATCAGATTACAATGCTCGCACTATGCTTGCACGTATCTACAGCGCACTTGATCGCTCAAATGATGCGATATCTCAGTATGAATCGCTTATTGCATTGTATCCTGATAATGAGGAACCTTATTTGTCACTTGCCCTTATATATAGTGCTCAAAAAGAGTACCGAAAGGCAATCAAACTGCTCAACAGACTCTTACGTCAGGGGGTGCGTTCTGAAAATGTGTTCATTTTGTTTGGCAATATATATGCGGAGATGCATAAAAACAGAAAGGCTGAAGCATTTTATCACAAAGCACTTGCAATCAATGAATTATCACTCCCTGCACGGGAGGGGCTTTTGCTTCTCTATGAAAATGACAATAATATTGCCTTGGCGATTTCTCTTTGTCACGAAATACTTGCAAGCGAACCTGATAATATCAAAATACGTGAAAAGCTTGCATCACTATATCTTAAATCCAATGACCTTGCAGAAGCACGCAATCAGTATGTAATTATTCGAAGCTCCAAACCATATCTTTGGTACGAAACAACGATTAAGATAGGGTTGATATGTTTTGAACAGCACTCATGGGATTGTGCTGTTGAAGAATTTACCAATGCCCTTAATAAAAATCCCGGTGATGACAGAGCTGCCTATTATCTTGGCAGCGCTCTTGAAAAAGTGGAACATTATGAGGAGGCAATTCATTATTTCACTAAAATACCGGTATCCTCGTGGTACTTTTCGCACGCACAAATTAACCGGGCATTTATTCTTGATACTCTCGGGCAGCATGATGAAGCACAGCGTATTGTTGAAGAGGCTCGTTCTCTTAAAAAAACTGATCCTGATTTATGTCGTTTCCTTGCATCAGTCTATGAAAAAAAAGGTAAATATCATGAGGCAATTGCGGTTTTAAAAGATGCGCTTTCTGAACAAGCCAATGATGAGGACCTTTTATTTTATTTAGGGGTCTTATATGATAAAGCGACATTGTTTCATGAAAGTATCGAGGTTATGAAGAAAATTATTGAACACAACAGCAATCATGCTGATGCGCTCAATTTCATTGGGTACTCATGGGCTGATCGGGGCATGCATCTGGATGAAGCAGAGAAGTTTATAAAAAAAGCCCTTAAACTAAAGCCAAATGATGGTTATATTGTTGACAGCCTCGGATGGGTTTATTTCAAAAAAAAGAAACTTCAGAAAGCTTTGCTTGAACTTGAAAAAGCAATTAAGCTGGTCCCCCAAGATCCAACCATCTCTGAACATCTTGGCGATGTCTATGCGGCTGTTGGCAATGTTTCAAAAGCACTTGAATATTATCGCAAAGCTCTTGAACTTGAACCTTCAAAAAAAGAGATCTTAGATAAAATCAATGCGCTCACTACACCATAGTCGGTTAGTAATGACATGGCTGGTTTCTCTGTGCGTTTTCTTACCAGCATGTTATCGTGTCCCGCTTAGTCGCACGCCTCTTCCTGAACTACTGAATCCCATTGAGTTTGTACGTTCAGCTAATCAAAATTATGGGACAGTGAAAGACATGACTATTCAATGCCGCATCACTGTTTCTTCCGCACGCGGTTCAGTTACCTATAGGAGTATTTTACAGTGCAAAGTACCAACTAATCTCCGAATCATAACTCTGGGGCTCCTAGCGCACCCGACGTTCATCGCAACCACTGATGGTAGCACCTTGAGTGTCGCAGTGCCTTCTGACGGAAAATATTATTATGGCTCTGCGCACCCGGAAAAAATTGAAAAAATATTTGGCCTTCCTTTATCTGTTGCAGAAATTATAGACATTATGTACGGCGCACCAGTGCGCGACATCACCGATGTACAGTGTCATCAAGATTCCCACCTCTATCAGTGCGAGGTAACCACCCCTCGTGGGTTAAGCACCGTATGGATTGATCCACGCCGTCAGGTGATTACTCGGTACCATACAACTGTTTCTTATGAAAAACATTTTCAAATCATATTTGATGATTATCGCCCTGTAGAGGGGAAGTTTATCCCTTTTTCAATTTCCATACGATGCCCATCAGAAAAGTTGAGCCTATTGATTCGCTATGCTTCCGTTGCAACTGATGTTCTCACAAGTGATGTTTTCCAGCAGTCAATTCCTGCGTCGCAGGCGCTTCCCCTTGAACTATTGCCACAGCTTTGGTAATATTTATTTTAATCTTTTCTCTTGAATCATATTTTTTTCGGTTGTATATAAATTAACATGGTAAACACCCTACAACTTCTCCCATGCTGCAAAAACTATGCCCGCAAAAATACTAATCGTTGATGATGAGGATAATATCCGTTTTTTGTATGAGCAAGAACTTCTTGACGAAGGTTACCAAACTATTCTTGCCAAAGACGGTAAGGAATGTCTTGATTTAGTTCAAAAAGATCCTCCGGACTTGATCATACTTGATATCAGAATGCCGCGCATGGATGGACTTGAAGCGATTGGAAAAATAATTGAAATCAATAAAGATATTCCCATTATCATCAATTCCGCATACTCCACCTACAAAGATGATTTTATGAGCTGGGCTGCAGATGCCTATATTGTCAAATCTTATGACCTCGATGCACTTAAAAGGACCATCAAAGAAATCCTTGCAAAAAAGAGACAGCTCTAACACCAATTTCTACTGCTTGGGAATCGCCCCTCGCGCTGCGCGCAAGGAGTTTGTAGGATGAAGAAAATCCTTGCAATGATTTTGGCAGGTGGGCGAGGAGAACGGCTTTATCCCCTCACGCGAGACCGTGCAAAACCTGCAGTTCCTTTTGGCGGCGCTTACCGCATTATTGATTTTACCATCAGTAATTGTATCAATTCAGATATCCGAAAAATTTACGTCCTTACACAGTATAAATCCTTATCACTCGATCGGCATATCCAGCGGGCTTGGAATGTTTTAAATGGGAGGTTTGGGGAGTTTGTCTATATTATCCATGCACAGCAGCGCATCAATGAAAACTGGTATAAGGGTACTGCAGATGCTATTTATCAAAATTTTTACACACTGCAACAAGAAAAGCCTGATCTGGTATTAGTACTCTCGGGAGACCATATTTATAAAATGGATTATCGTGGAATGATTGCTGCGCATGTGCAAAACAATGCGGATCTCACGGTAGCCACTATGGAAATGGATAAACGTTATTCACGCGAATTTGGGGTTGTAGAAATTGCCAACAACTTGCAAATTCAAGATTTTCAAGAAAAACCATCCAAGCCAAAGACGATACCCGGGAAACCAGATCGAATGTTTATTAATATGGGTATCTATATTTTTAACACAGATATCTTGGTAAAGCGTTTGATTGAAAATGCACGAAAACCTGATACGCAACATGATTTCGGGAAAAACGTAATACCTGCAATGCTTAAAACTGACCGTGTCTTTGCTTATCCTTTTATTGATAACGTGACACATCAAACGGGATATTGGCGGGATGTAGGTACAATTGATGCGTACTATGAAGCGAATATGGATTTACTGTCTGATTCTGTCAGCCCTACCCTTTTTGACCCATTATGGCCTATTTATACCTCTGAAAAATTGGCTGCTCCTGTACAGATAGCTGGATTTGAGCTGCATAACGGCGAGACCTATGGAATTGCGTTAAATAGTATTTTGGCTCGGGGATGTCGTATCCAAGGGGCTCGGGTTGAACATTCAATTTTATCCCCTAATGTTTTTATTGATACCTACTCGCAGGTCGTTGATTCCATAGTCCTTGATAACGTCAAAATTGGAAAACAATGCAAAATTAAACGGGCAATTATTGATAAGGGCGTTGTAATTCCGGATAATACCTTTATCGGCTATGACCGTAATGCTGACGCTCGAAAGGCTACGGTGACTGATTCTGGGATTGTTGTCATTCCCAAAAATACAGTTTTTTAACACTACAGCTTCAGTTCGCAATGGGTGATTATTTTTTATCAGCCATTTGCAAAAAAGGGCGTACTAAATCAATGGGCAGAGGGAAAATTGTTGTTGAATTTTTTTCACTTGCAACCTCAGTCAGCGTTTGAAGATAACGTAACTGCAATGAAATGGGATTTGACATAACCTGTGCTGCTTCAGCAAGTTTTGACGCTGCTTGAAATTCTCCTTCTGCATGTATTATTTTCGCACGTCGTTCTCGCTCAGCCTCAGCCTGTTTTGCCATAGCTCGCTTCATCTCATCAGGTAGATCAATATGCTTTACCTCTACCATAGTAACTTTAATGCCCCACGGATCGGTTTGACGGTCAAGAATCTCCTGTAATTTAAGATTTATCTTTTCACGCTCCGAAAGAAGTTCGTCAAGTTCTGCTTCACCACAGATACTTCTCAGCGTGGTCTGTGCAAGCTGGGAAGTTGCATAAAGATAATTTTCAACTTGAACCACAGCGCTCTCAGGGGTTACCACTCTAAAATAAACAACAGCATTGACTTTCACCGATACATTATCCCGGGTAATGACATCTTGGGATGGGACGTCGAGGGTTACCAATCGTAAACTCACTTTTTGCATTTTATCAATAAGTGGTATCAGCAAAATGAGCCCTGGACCCTTACTTCCAATAAGTCTTCCGAGCCGAAACACAACCCCGCGCTCATATTCGTTCAGAATTTTTATTGCACTTGAAAGAAACATGACCGCTAATATAACGATAACCAACAATGATAAACTCATAAGACCTCCCCATAAAGTTAATTGTTAATAATATTTTATAACATCATATTTTTACAACAGTTAATACTAAGCCATTAATCCCGCGTACGCGAACCTTCTCCCCTTTTTTAATCGGGCAATCACTGTGTGCCTCCCAGTACTCACCGTTGACGAACACTTTGCCTTTACCGTTTATATCGGTCCATGCTTCACCAATCATATTAATAATTCCTTCAGAACCGGTGATTGGCTTTCGTCGCTGCGCCTTAACCACAAGTCCGATAATGACAACAAAGAAGAGCCAAATACAAGCAACTGAAGGGATAATCACTTGCCAGGAAAGGCGAAGCGCTGACTCGGAAGATTTAAACAGCATAAGAGATCCCAGCGTGACTGCAATAATACCACCAATTGATAAAAGTCCATAACTAATAACTTTAATTTCAAGAATAAACAGGACAACCCCAAGCAGTATGAGTAGTACTCCAGCATAATTGGCTGAAAGAGACTGCAAAGAATAAAAAGCAAGTATCAAGGAAATGCCGCCGATAACGCCAGGGAAAATGACACCAGGATTTGAAAACTCAAAGTAAAGTCCGGCAAGTCCAATAAGCAATAAGATATAGGCAATATTTGGATTTGCAAGAGTTTGCAAAACATGTTCTCGAAATCCCATGGTTATAAATTTTATGGGAGCATTTTTAGTACTAAGTCTTTTTTTCCCTCCGCTGGTTTCTACTTCACGTCCATCAATTGCATTAAGAAGTGACTGAACATCTGGGGTAACAAGATCAATGACCTTTAATTTTAATGCCTCAGCTTCACTAATTGATACGCTTTCTCGAACTGCTTTGATCGCCCAGTCTTTGTTGCGGTTTCTCTTCAGTGCAATACTTTCTACGTATGCAGCAGCATCATTTTCTACTTTTGCTGCCATTTCTTTGTTCATGTCGCCACCGCCTAAATTCACCGGATGGGCTGCTCCGATATTAGTTCCGGGTGCCATTGCTGCAATATGAGCTGCAAACGTTATAATTGCTCCAGCAGAGGCAGCACGTGCACCTGAAGGAGCGACAAAGACAACAACAGGGACATCTGACGCCATGATTTTTTTTATGATATCACGCATAGCAAGATCCAGTCCTCCTGGTGTATCAAGCTGGATAATAAGGCAGGGTGCAGCTTCATGCTCTGCTCGTTCTATTTGCTGAATAATATATTCAGCAATGACTGGCGTGATAGCATCTTCTACTCTTATAACATTAACAGACGAGGCATGGGCTTGCTGCTCACAAAAGAAAGGCGCAATAAGACTTCCGATAAAAAATAGAAGGTATGTAAATCTGTCCATTGTTAGCTTTATACTAACATATTGTTATGTGGTTATTTTCTGATTACGTATCTATCATGTAAACATGAGGCTTTCAATAAAAAAGACTTGACTTATGAAGTATACTAACATTATTATAAGACGTTTTGAAAAGATTGGTGGCGAGGTAGCTCAGTCGGTAGAGCAGAGGACTGAAAATCCTTGTGTCCACAGTTCGATTCTGTGCCTCGCCACCATTTTTATTGCCTGCATTTATCCACAGGAGCGTTTCATTAACTACCGCTCTTTTTAATCAGCATTTAATGTATCCCTTGATTCTTTATACGTTTCAAAGATAATTTTATTATGGCAAATGTTGTTATCGTCGGTACGCAATGGGGGGATGAAGGCAAGGGGAAAATTGTCGACTTCCTTACTCACAGCGCCGATATTGTAGTTCGCTTCCAGGGCGGGCCAAATGCAGGCCATACCGTTGTCGTCGGTGATAAAAAAACCATCCTGCATCAAATCCCCTCAGGTATTCTCCATGAAAATGTCCGTTGTGTCATTGGAAACGGCGTGGTTATAGATCTTGAAACATTGCTCCAAGAAATAGACGAACTCAAGAAACAAAATTATTTTGGTGATGATACCGCTCTGCTCATCAGCAACAATGCTCATCTTATTATGCCGTACCATAAGCTAATTGATATAGCACGGGAGCAACGCAAGGGTCATGAAAAAATTGGCACGACGGGCAGAGGTATTGGACCTGCCTATGAAGACAAAGCAGGTCGCTCCGGCATCCGCATCGGAGATTTGCTGGATGATGATATTTTTGTTGCTAAAATTAAAGAAAACGTAAAAGAAAAAAATTTTTTCCTGCAATCATATTTTAATGAAAAACCGCTCGATCCAGATAAGCTTATTGAAAAATTTTTCGTGCTACGAAACAGTATTTTCAAATATATCGCGGACACATCTACTTTTTTATTGCATGCTCTTGAAAAGAATAAAAGAATTCTTTTTGAAGGTGCACAAGGGTCTCTACTGGATCTTGATCATGGGACCTATCCTTTTGTAACCTCTTCAAACACGGTTGCTGCTCAAGCTGCGATAGGAAGTGGTATTGGACCACGTCACCTCCATGTAATTCTGGGCATTGTTAAAGCATACACTACCCGAGTGGGCTCAGGCCCCTTCCCTACTGAATTAAATGATGATCTTGGTGATTTACTCCGACAAAACGGTGGTGAATATGGTGCGACAACAGGAAGACCACGGCGCTGTGGGTGGCTTGATCTTACTGTTGTGCGTCATGCTGCAAAAATAAATAGCCTCACCCATCTTATTATAACAAAGCTTGACGTGCTCTGTGGTCTAAAAAACATTAAGGTGTGTACTGGTTACCAATATAAAGGCGATAAAATCCATGACATGCCGACACAGTCCAGTATCCTCTCAGCATGTCAGCCCTTATATAAAGAATTTAAAGGCTGGAACTGTGATTTCACTAATGTTAACTGTTTCGATGATCTTCCACACCAAGCGCAAAGTTATATTAAATTTATAGAAGAAAATACAGGGCTTCCTGTTATTATGGTTTCGGTCGGTGTGAAAAGAAACCAAATTATCACCATGACCAACCCTTTTACATTACAACAATAGGCAAATAAAAAAACGGTTGTTTTATAAAGTATCTTTTGCTATAACGATGCCCCTCATACGGTGAGTCGCTAGCTCAGGCGGTAGAGCAACGGACTTTTAATCCGTAGGTCCCGGGTTCGAGTCCCGGGCGACTCACCAGCCCCTTACTCTTTCTCTCTGCAGATTTCTTTATCACCTTTCCGATATTTTGTTTGAAAGCTATTTTCAAAATTGGCTACTCTTCACTATTATCTTCTTTTTTTATCAACATCTGCCGAAATAAGGTTAATAGAAAGGAAGCTGAGATGAAAGAAAAAAGAAAGTTTAAACGCTTTGCCACTGATTTTGACGCTACCTATGTGGATAGCATGAGTGGGAAAGAACACAGGTGTAAAATTTCTGAAATAAGCCGACAAGGCACAAAGATTTTATTATATACTCAGGAAAAAATTGAAATTGGATCTCGTCTTAGAATTGACATCCCCCAGCAATCAGGTATCACATCAATCAAATGCATTGTCAGAGTGCTTTGGGGAATGAAGTTAAAAGAGAATGACTCCTATCGTTTTCTCTGTGGCGGCATCTTTGATATTATTCGCAATCAAGATCGCTGGCAACTTTTAGACGCAGCATTTGAAAACTGGAAGACCCATGAAGAACAAAAAGCTCATGCATCTTTTCACTTCCAACCCCTGCCCCCATCACATTCCCAAACATAACGTCTCTTTTTAGAAACACATTGTTTGGATAATAAATTCAATTTTTTGGAGCGCATGGTGGTTGAGCTCTACCATTTCAAACCCTGTATCAAAAAAATTAGCATGCATATCTCTTAAGCACCATCTACTGCAGGCTTTTATGGGGAATGTCTGTCTCCCTTTATGGGGAAGCCGATATGCTATCTTAAAGGAGTACACTTCATGCATTGCGAACGGGCGTTCACTCATCACCATCATGCCCTCAGGAGAAATATCCAAAATATGACCGATGCAGTGCTCGGTATCATATGCTAAAAGCTCAAGATAATAAATAAGTTGATGCCGCTTATATATCCTTTTTTCAGTCGTGTTAAGCGCAGCCTCGGTTTTGTTTTTGAGGTGTGTCCTGCTCATCTTATGGAGAAACTTTTTTACTTTTTTGTTTTTGTCGCTCACGCTCAAGTTCTTCTGCCAAACGGAGATTTTCCTGCTGAAGCCGATCATATTGTGCAACCTGCTCCTTCATTCTGAGCAATTCCTGTCGAAGCTGTGCAACGTCAGCTGAAAGTCTTTCCTTTACATCATCATAATAGGTACAACGGTTTCTCCCATCTTCTTTACTCAAATAGAGTGCTGCATCAGCCCTGTTAATAACATCCATAACAGAATTCATATGTGTTTCAAAACGTGCAATCCCTGCGGAAATGGTGATCCGAAATTCTTGTCCCTGTATCGAAAACCGATGTTCTGCAATACGTGAGCGCAGGTGCTCCATAATGCGCTGAGTCTCACTTCTGTCATATCCATAAAAAATACCGGCAAACTCCTCCCCGCCGTACCGGTATGCATAGGGAACCTCCTCCTTAATTATAGCTGCTGCTTGCCGTAATATTTCATCTCCGACGGAATGCCCATAGACATCATTGAGTGATTTAAAACGGTCTATATCTATCATTGCGATGTGGAGTTCTTTCTCGCCCTGCTTAAACCGATTAAATAATTTTCCCATTTGTTCATTCAGTTTTCGTTTGTTATAAAGCTGGGTCAAATCATCAATATAAACTTTGCGTGCAAGTAAGCGATCGCGATTACTTTGTATAACTCTGGCGAGCACAGGTGTAATCCATGCTACATCCTCTTTCCACTGTTCCTTGCTCAACTCATTGGTCAGAGCGCGGCTGATGCGAAAATGTCCTATATGTTCCCCCTCAACGGTTAAAGGCATATCAAGAGCAATCACTTGCACTTCATGCAATGTAGCTTCACATACGGCTTCAGGGGTAGTCTGTCGCTCTTCAGTCTTCTGATACACGATTGTCTTTCCGTCAGTCTTGAGTTCAGTGGCAAGGAAACGATCATCATCAAATAAAAAAACCTCAAGATAATCAGCCTGCAAAAAACGCACTACCTCTTTCATGGCATGCTCAAATGGATATAAAACAATATTGGTGAGCATTTTGTATTTTATAACCAGCTGTTCAAGGTTTTCTACGTCATGGACAAAGGCAATCTGTGATTCGATAAGCTCTCGTTGGATGTTTTCGAGGCGCTTATTGGCAGTCAGTAATTCTTGCAATTTTTTTGAAAAAAACTGGTTGCGTTCGATTAAGAGAGCTATTTTTTTATAGAGAGGCTGGAGTCGTTCTCGCTTTTTTCTGCCAAGAGCGCTAACCGTGCTCTGCTCGAGAAGGTCTATGTTATCAGCGCCCAATAATTTTCTTATATGCTGTAAATATTCTTGGGGAATAGCGTTGTGGGAGAATGCAAGAAGCACCTTATCTTCTACCGCACGAAGTTCATCGGTGAACGCTTCTACCAGAGAACGTGGCTGTTGTTTTTCAATACGTGATGTTATTTCCTTAAGGATCCCATCAACAATTGCTCGTGCTTTTTCCATGGGGAACAGCGTATAACGAGAGACTTTTTTCTGTATCTTTGTTTAGTAGCAAAAGCTTTTTATCAGGATATTATCATTATATTGTGAATGTCAATGGAATTCAAAAAACAAACTTCTCTGCGCTGCCTTTTGAGAATAAAAAAGCCCTTGCAGCGCTTATGTGCTGAAGGGCTTTGAGAGACAATAATTTCACTTGTCTGAAATTACTGTTGTAGGGGGAACGCAACCCCAGGAGCCATAATTTCTTTGGGATCGAGTACCTTTTTAATAATTTTTGCCATTGCAAAATGATCTGGGCATTCAGTCCATGTTCGCGCATCGCGTCCAACACCGAGTGGTGCCATACCAATTGATTTCATGAGCTTATCAAAGCGAGCTTTAATTTCGCCTATCATTGGCAAAAACTGCCTGCTGGCAAAATCAAGAACAAAAATCACCTCCCCAGCAGCATTCGCGTGCCCTCCCATAGACAAATATGTCTGCCCACAGCTTGCATAGAGGCGGATAATTGGATGAGGATGGTTTAAAAACTCTGGATTATTGCGGCAGACATCCTGGTACTCCTTCATACCTTCACGCATATACGTCTCCAGCTTTTCCATCGTGTCAAAAACACCGCCTGAAACAAAAATACCACCGGAATCTGATTTACCGTTAAAGGTGCCACAAATTTTTGGGCTGTTGCACTGTTGCCATCCTGCTGCGTTTGCTTCGTGTCCGTCGAGAATGGCGACCATCCAGTTTGGCATAACGGTTCCACCATGTTTTTCTAAAAGTCGTATGCATGCACGTCGCTCATAGTCAACCTTGTTCTTTGAGCCGCGAAATGACAGACCGATTAAATTAATGTCTTGTGTCGCTTTAACAAAGTGAGCACCCTCTTGCCAGTGCTGTGATGAATACAGAGCATGTGTCCAGCATCCAGGTCCCATGACGGTTGCACCGCATGCATACTCACTTCTAATAATGGCATTCATTGCCTCGCAGGCTTCATGAAGTGTCTTAAAGGTGACCCACAGTGAGCCAATTTCCGGTGGGGTTGGAAACATTCTGAATTCCATTTCCGTGACAATGCCAAATCCAGCATTGGAAAAAAATGGTAAATAAGTAAGAGCTGGACCGGGACCATGAGGCCATGCAGGTGCCTGTGGATTTACCATCGAACCGGTTCGGATAATCTCTCCATTGGGCAACACCATTTCCATGCCAACCGCACAGTTAATACCCATGCCATCCGAGTAGCCAGCCATCTTATTTTGTCCTGTAAAAACTTGGTAGGGAACAAAAAGTGATGTCCCCGGGCTCCCACCAAAATAAGGCCGATAGCCAATATTTAATTCTCGTACAAGCTGGCTGACTTGCAACCCTGTTGCACCTGGCTGTGCCCTGACGACCATACGCTCTGTATCAACCGCTACTTTCTGCATTCTATGAAAATCAAAAGTGATACCAGTATCGGGTTTTCCAGGAATTGACCCAATCAACAAAACAGTACCGCCACCAATAGCATAAAGAGGGATATTATTTTTTCCAGCAAAACGAACCACAGCCTGCACTTGTTTTGCCGATTCAGGCATAACGATCAACAAAGGATGGTTTTCAGGATACAGTGCGCCCTGGCCAAAATAGGTCATAACATCAGAGCCATAATGATATCGGCTCAGTTCGTCTGTGCGAACCCACTCTGCTCCCACGATTTTCTTGAGATTTTTAATAATGTCCTGGGGTTTCATGACCTACCCTCCTTCCCGGTATATCCGTATGCCTGGGCAACAAGCGTCGTGATGTCCATAACTTTGAATGACTTTGGTTTTGTCCCGTTGAGGTTTGCAAAACAATACGGGCAGGCAGTTATCATAATTCGTGCTTTCGTTGCCAGTGCCTCGCGCCACCTGTTTCCTGCATATTGTTTTGCAAGTGTGCTGTTACTGGCGAGCACGCCGCCGCCTGCTCCACAGCAGAGTGAATTTTTCCCATAACGCCACATTTCATGCAATTTAAGTCCAAGTGCTGCAATGACTTCCCGCGGTGCAGCATATTCTTTTGCATATCTTCCTAAATGGCAGGGGTCCTGATAAGTTACTGCTGGGAGTTTCAGCTTTTTAGGTCGCTTATTTTTCATGAAATCAGCATAAAAACGAGTAATGGAAACAAAAGTCGCTCCACTTCTGCTGAAACGCTTTAATACGGAGAGTGTTTCAGGGTTATAGACAATGACCTTCTTTATACCATACTGTCGCAGCCTGCTGTCGATTTCTCTGCCGCATTCTTCAAGTAGTTCCCTATCGCCACTGTTTATGAGCATTGCACTAACTGGTGGCAAGGGATGTTTTATACAACATCCGATTTTTATCCCGCTTTTTTTAAACAAAAAGCCAATTTCACGAATCTTTGCAGAATTAAGAAGAAGCGTCGGATCAGGGAAAAAAAGGATATCCGAATTTTTTGTCTCACTCACATCAACGACACCATAATCTTCGAGAATGAAGAGAGCATTGTCCTTAGGAATTATGATACTTTCAGATGCTTTTTGAAGGGCTTTTGGCTTCAAGCTCTTGGGAACTCTCTGTCGCAGCTCCTCTAAAATTTGGACTGCCGGCGTATGTCGGTATCCGCGTTGGCAAAAATCATCACAATATCCACACAAGGTGCATGAAAAAAGAACTCGTGCGAGCTCTTCATTCCAGTTCAAAACATTTTGTGCAATACCCCGTGCCAAATACATAAGACCTGAGGGCTCATAGGAACCATAAAAGGTCATGCCGCTTGGACACTGTAGTGAAAAGGCGACATCAGGAACGGTATCCTGTACGACGCCGCGACAGGTTCCACAGCGATTGCAGCTCAGAGCTAATTTAAGAAGTTCTTCGTTAGTCACGGCTTTTTCCTCCCTTATAATCCAAGTTTTCCCGGGTTCATAATCATACGCGGGTCAACAGCCTTTTTAATACTACGCAGAAGCTTAAAATTGTCCGGGTACTGCATGCTGACCTGTCGTGCAATGAGCGATGAAGGTCGAGGGAATAAAACGCCAGCCTTTAAAAGTTTTGTGCATAAGGTGGTGTATGTATTTCGCACCTTGCGAAGATCGTCACATTCAAACCGGATATCAGGCTGATAATAAAAGCATCCCCCTGACTGGAGGGGCATAATGATAGCACCTGAGTTTTTGCCAAAAAGATTTGCTGCAGCCGCAATTTGCTTTGCCGTGGCAATCGTTACTATCGGTACCCATTCTTTACCATTGCGATGGAGCGATGGTCCCGTTGGTGATTTTATTTCTGAAAGCACAGTTGTTGCAGCGTGCTTCATGCCCTGGATAGTAGTTAAAAGTCCACCGCCAAGTGTTTTAGCAATCGCTGCCATATCTTTCTGTTTATATGCTATCTCTTCAGCGTCAGCACCTCGAAGAACAATAACAACCGTCCAGAGCGGAATGCTTGATGAAGGCTTCTCCCTGAGCAAATCTGCACAGTATACACGATTAACCGCAAAAATTTCATGTGGCTGCTCGGTTGCTAAAAATGCCTTCAAAGCTCGGGTTACCTGAGCAATTCCTGTGCACGGGAAAAATAAAACCTTGCTTTCCTTCATTGATGTTTTGAGGGTAATGGCTGCCCGCGTAATAATGCCGAGGGTTCCTTGTGCCTGACAATACAGACGTGCAACCATGGCAAATGAAACACCCCATGAATATTTATCCTGACGTTCTTGCGTCATCGCCATTTGCCCAGTTGCAAATCGCTCGCCATCGGCACGGAAGCCTTCCATGGTGAGCATTTCCCATGGGTGATATTTTGGCCATGCATACAGCGGGATCATTTCAAGATAGGTTGATAATACTGATCCGGTCTTTGGAACATCTATTGCGGTCAATGTTCTGAGACCCTCTTCAGCGCACATCCGTTCAAGTTCTTGAAAGGTAACACCTGGCTCAACGACTGCATTTCGATTTAATGAGTCAAAATAAATGCCCTTTAATCGAGACAAGTCAACGGCAATTGCACCCTTGACCGTCGGTAAATGGGTATCCTGAAGATTTGTACCTGAGCTGACTGGCACAAGAGGTTTTTTATCTCGATTCGCTTTACGAATAATTTCCTGTACTTCAACGGCGCTGTGTGGCGTTAGCACTTCTACGGGTTCAAAATCTGTAAAAAAACTTTTCATGTGTTTCCACCCCCTTCCATGCATTCTTGAAGCATCACCATAAAACTTACTACCAGCGATCCGTTATGATGATCAGCACCGGCCTTAATATTGTGCTGATTGTTATTCATTGCAACAAGGATCGGAGGGGTTTTACCACTTAAGAATAATTCATTGAACTGCTCTTGAGTGAGCGACCATAAAAGAAACGGCTTTTGCGGCTCTCGTGTACTCACGCGTATCTGTGTTCCGTCCCAGCTTACAACGATAGGAGGCTTGTCCTTAACCGCTAAACACAACAAATCACCGTGAATTGTGGCAGGGTACCCCTGGTCATTAAGGCGTTGCAGCCTCTCCTGGAGTGCGGGATCGTGCTGGAGGACCGATTCCCATTTTTTTAAGCGCACATCAATCATACCTCCATTCCTTTCGTACAATAGGGTTAAGATCTGCAGGATACCTGTATAAAAAAGGTGTTCGCTTGGACTCACGAACACCTTACCGCAATTCATACAAGCACTGTTATATCCATAACGATCCTGCTCGCAACAGCAGTAACAACGTGAGTGCTGCTCTTATGCTTTGCTTTTCCAGTTAATAAATTTTCTGAAATTATCTCCCATCAATTTATGTTTAAATTCCATGCTCAACGGGAGATTCATGATATTATCTACCATTGAACGATACGCAGGAAGTGTCAGCGGAAAGTCAGTTCCGTAAAAAACCTTATCAGGCATAAAAAACTCTAAAAAGCGCATGTGATCAAGATCCCAATAATATTTAAACTGCATCAGTGTCGGGTGAGGAATCGTAATGTCGGTATAGAGATTATCGTGCTTCATTACGTTCCATAAACCGATCATAGGATTATTAAAAACACCGCAATGCAGTTGTAAAATTTTCAAATTCGGAAAATCCATTGCAACATCATCAACATAAACTGGATGCTGATATTTTGCCCGTGTCCCTGGCAACTCTTCAACACCCGTATGGATCTGCACATGCAGACCCAGCTCAACACACTTCTCATAAGCTGGATAGAGGTCAGGGTTATTCGGATAACCAATGGTCGGCGGATGGATTTTTATACCGGGGAATCCATTTTCCTTAGCAGAAATCACCATCTCAACCGCTGCCTGTTTTCCATACCGTGCATGAACTCCGCCAACTGCAGTAAAACGACCGGGAAATGCATCAATAAAATTCTTTTTGACATATTCATTCGGTACATACCATTTCCATCCTTGAGGATTCCCCGGATAAGGGTCAGTGACGCCGTGAATACACTGCAGGCACATTGCTTCAACATTTGCCATATCCATATACTGTATAAAAACCTCGGGCGTTAAATTTGGGCATTCCTCAGGCTTTGAAATAATTTTGAACGGGTTGGGATCCCCGAGAAAAGCCCGAGCTCCCATCATACTCCTTGCAACAACGGTATTACCGCACCAAAAATCTATACAACCTGGACGGTCAGCTATGCCCTCTTTTTCTAAGCCTGGATGACCATGACTATCAAACACCTTGAAAGGTTTTGTGGTAAGCATCTTCTCAATGGTTCCAAGATCTTCTGACATATTCAATCCTTTCTCTCTACAAGGTTGTGCCCCCAAATAATTTATCAATCAGTCATTATAAAACCTTGGTTAATTCAGCAAGTTGCTGTGCATCAACGACTTCAGGCGTTGTTGCGTAGGGAGGGTTGGAAATATTGTTCGGGTCAAATTCCCGCTTCATAGCCTTAACCAGGAGATGGACATTGAAAAACATCGGTCCGAGCAAATCATAGGCTGGACCGAGGAGACATACCGTGGCACCAGCACTTTTTGTCGCAAGCATTCCTTGGAGTGAGCCAAACAGGAGTTGAATTGCTTGTGCAGCTTTTTCGGGTTCTTGTTCCGGCCACAAATCCGTTGTCATAAGTGCACCGTATCCCTTTTCAGTCGGGCTTATCCATCCGCCATAAAAACTAAAGGGGAGTAGGTCTTTGCCCTTCCCTTGCTCAGCAAGCTCTTTGCGCTGCTGACGATTAGCGCGAAGTATTTCGTCGGCAACTGCGTCAATTGAGTCAAGACATGCTGTACCTTGGTGGAAGCAATCACTGGGTCGGCTGAGTCGCATTGAATGACCAGTGCGTATCCAGTCATTGGTGATACACATCCATCGGCGATACCGCTCTCGATCAAGCGGATCCTCTGAATTTTCAGACAAAAATGATCCTCCCATTTTTTCAACTATGTGCGTGAGTACCTTTTCTTCATACTCAAGCTGCTCAAGCGAAGTGATGGCAGCCAGCGCAACGATGTTGTAGCCATGCGGGAAAAAATCCTCATTGGCGCCTTTGTGGAACTCCTCTTTGCTTCGCGCAGCCCAACACCACATAAACTGTTTGGCATTATGCTGTACAACAATCGCAAGCTCAGCACGTGCTATTTCATAATGCAAATCGCATGACCAGCGCAGCTGTTCTTCCTCGTATTTTGGATATTCTTTAATTCTCTTGGGAAAATCAATCATGTACCAGCGCACCTTGTCCCGTGGGAAATAAGATTCTTTTTCAACAGCGTTCCCCTGGGTCGGGAAGATCGCCGGTCCTGGCCATGGGAAAAGACGAGTTGATATTTTCGTTACCATACCCATACCGCCAGCGTGGCCAAACTGAGCTCCCCGGTAAAAACCACGTAGGTCTGGTCCTGGGCCATCATTCCAGATCCAATCCTCCTCAGGTCCCTCCTGTGCAATTGAACCGCTTCTAAGAATTTCACCATTCGGGAGTACTACCTCAAAGGATAAAAGCTGATGGCAGCCAAGCGCAGAAAGCCAAGAGTTTCCGTAAGCACCATGCCACTGGATATTTGCTAATGCAGATACTTGTGCACCTGCCGGAGGTGATGGTGCAATACATCCGACCTTCATTGCCTCTGCCTGTAATGCCGCAAAACAGACATAGGGTTCAATAACCGCGTACATATTATAGGGATCAACCTTAAGGATCTTATCCATCCGTTTTGGATCAAGGATAGCGACAGGCTTCCCCATTTTCCGTTGAGTCGGATTGGGGAAAGCAGAGTTTATCATGCCGGAACCCCGCGGGATGACGACAAAGTTATAACGATTCGCTAATTTGTATATTGCCTGCACCTCTTCAGTGGATCCCGGCAAAACTACACAATCAGGCCTCATGCCCAATTTTAATTCAGCTCGTTGTATAACACCGTCAGCAGTCCATTGAACCCGTGAATATGCCTGACACAATACTGGATCAGTTGTCGCATTTTCTTCTCCGACAACATCCTGTAACGCCTTGAATGCAATGTCTGAAAAAGCCATTGTTGTCTCCTTATGTTGATGTCATGTTAGAGGTAAACTTTACAAATTCATTTTGCCCGGATTGAGCGTGTGGTGCGGATCAAGTATGTTCTTAATCTTTTTTATAACCTCAAACGAATAACCGGCGCGGGCAAAAATCATGTCTGCCCAATCATAGTAGGGTCGGTAAAAAAATGCACCAGCATTGAGCACTGCCTCAGCAGCACTTCGATGAAATGCTTTTGTCTGTGCCTGAATCGCGTTGGTAGACGCCGGACAAGGTATATGAAATTCAACATGACAGACCCTGCAGCGCTGACGTGGCTGAATGTACAAACCAAGCATTTTTGTATCAATTCCGCTTAAGCCTGCACGTTCAACAAAAAGATTCCAGAACGCAGGGACCTTATCAAGTCCGCTTTCAAAAACCAGTTCCAAGCATGCGCCTTGATAGCGGTCTTTCCAATAAACATCGCCTTCCCATGGACTGGTGAGCATGCTTTCAATCATCACATTTGCATCAGGGACACCGGGTAGTCCTTCTTTGACGCTACACTGAAATTGTTCTGCTATTTCACTAATTGCTTTCTCTTCATAAGCAATTCGCTCTTCCGGGAAAAACTGACCGCCCCATAGATTCAGAATTATGCAATACGGCGGTAGACGATGAACAATTTCTGGTATTTCCCCGTCATTTTCAGCCAAGATACAAGCAAGGTTATAGTTGTTGAGAACAAAACATTCATGACCAATTTCGCGATGCTGTATTGTATACAGAGGTTTCACTAAATCCTCAAGACGTTCAAAAGGCAGCAAAACAACCTTCTGCTTCAGCGCCTTGTGAAAGATTTTTGCATTCATTATGGTGATAACGCCATAAGTTCCCTGAGTGCCGGTCATGAGCCGCCACCAGTCAATACCCGGACCACCAACACTACACAGGTCGGAAAAGGTTTTGTCTGGGATCTCCTCAGGTGGCATAACATCAACGGACATGGCACCTGTCCGGAAGAGCTCACCGGTCCCCCAGACAATTTCCATAGTACGTACCGGTTCATCACATTCTGTTTTACAGGTTAGGACCGGCTCACGCTCTAAAATACTTGTGACAACAGATTTATCTTTCCGGGGTAAAAGCGTATTTAACGGCTGCATGCCGTGTTTGGCAAGTTCGTCTCGAAGTTCTCCGAAGGTCACACCCGCCTCAAAAAGTGCCCAACGATTTCGTGTATCAATTCTTGGAATTCTCTTCATTCCTGAAAGGTCTAAAATAATCCCACCCTGCTCAGGAATGCCCGTGCCGTACGTACCAGTACCTGAGCTACGAGGCACAACAGGAATTTTGTTTTCATGGGCTATTTTGATAACGCCCATTACCTCCTCTCGTGTCATTGCCCTGACAACAAAATCGGGCATTCGAGGCGGCATGAGGCTCGTATCTCGAGAAAAACGTTCAAGAGTTTCCTTATCAGTACTTACATTCTGCTCACCTACCACCTTTGATAGAGCCTGCACAATAGTTTGTAACGTTGCTGGTGTACTCATACAGGGTTCTCCAATTGATTTAATGTTTTCCTTTCGTTGGATTTTTGTTATGCGACCTATAAGTTAAACGCTTATAATTCAGTATGGTTCAGGTGTCTCTTTAAGGGTCCTTTCGCGCACATAGTTAGGGGAGGATGTAAGAGATTATATGCTCTTTTCATTGAACTTACCGAAAGTTATGAGCACGAAGTGCAGGGTGCCGAAAATGAGTAGCAAGTATGACATTCCTGCGAAGTGCAGTATCTATACTTAATAAAAGACGGTTGTATTGTCAAGGGAAAACTTTAGCCTGCTAAGTATATAGGTGTGGCATGTTTTTAGTGCGCAGATATGTTTAACACATTGTTTTTCTTTGTTTTATTTTTTAATTGGAGGGGATAGGTGATAACTAATTAAAAACAAAAATTAATATTTTTTACACGACTCTTATTGGCAGGATTCTTTTTGAGGTTTTCGTGTGGTGTGTTTTAAAAACATTTCCTCAAGGCATTTTTTGCTAAATCGCCATTGCCCCCCAACTTTAATCCCAGGTATTTCCCCTTCTCCGACAAGCCGATAAAGTGTCCGCTCTTTGATTTGAAGATATTGCGCAGCACTCCGAATATCCATTATCTCATCTGCCATATCTCCACTCCTCTGAATATAACGTTATCAAAATTGCAATCAAAATATCGGAAAAGAGGAGTAGGACTTTACAGCTTTTTTAGATTTTTTTCTTATTTTATTGCTGAGCACACCCTACAGAATAAAGGGACGAATAATGCCTTTCACTTGAGAAATCAAAGTGAACCGCTCTTCATCATGGATTGATAGCTCATTTTGCACGGTGTATATCTTATAGAGTAACAGACCCCTTAATTGGTATTATGCGGTTGGATAGTGGGCAGTTATAAATAATGTGTACCCCTGTATTAATACCGAACAATATAAACATCATTTTCAGAAAGAAAAGTTTTTATGTTTTCGTTAAGGTCAACTGGGGTAAAGAGAACATTGCTATTTGATGTTATAAGGAGTAATCCTGGAATAGTGATTTTTATCTCTGACTTCGTTTTTCGATCATAAGTAAAGGTGACAGGGGATGCTTTGTATGAAGCGCCGCAAAAATCTAAGACTTTTTTTATTATTTGTTCTTTGTCGGTGTCGTGTGGATTAATTTGATTAAATTTAATGCCTTGTTCAGCAAAAATAGTTTGTATCTTTGGGGGGAGATTATGATAATCAATAACATATGTCTCATGGTCTTTCACAAACATCCTATCAACAAAAATTTCAAGCGAAAATCCGTTCGTTGCACTCGGGGCAATCTCCACTTTATACTCTTTTTGAAAGGAAATTCCGGATAATTCTAAAATAGTATCTACCAGACTGATCGTTTCTGGCAGGTTTACGCTTTTGTGCATTTCGGGTTTACTATACCAGATTCGACTATATGAGCTGGCATTGTCTGGTTCTTGAAACTCAATAAGATTAAGCCCCTCCATCTCGAAATACTTTTTCAGGCTGTGCGGCAATTCGCTGCTCTTATCTTGAACTAAATTAATGATAAAAATATTTTTCAGTGTTTCATCCCTAAACACGATCCAGTCACTACTGATGCTTATGTGAACATTATCTTTTGTGATTTCAAACGCGCTATTTTTTTCAACCCTATAAAAGCCACTTTTCTCAAGCATTTTCTCAAGAATGGTCTCAAAGTCATCTCTACTGTTAAGAGCAACGATCTCTGCATTTTCCCAGGCACCTGCAATGACCTGGTTTATCTCATGGGGCAGTCTATTTCCATAATCGAGAATGATTTTTTTACCCCATGGAAATTCATAAACAGGAAATATACTCCTATCAAGCGTTACCGATCCTCGATTGCCTATATGCAAAACAGTTTCTCCTGAATTGTTTTCCACTCCTTTAAATGAGGTAACATAGCTTGACATCAAAGCCAGAGCACTTTGTTGAGCAGAAATCATCTGAGAGGTGTTATCTGAGACACTTCCGATGGTATCTCGAGTGAGATTATACTCCTGTCCTTGAAGATCAAGGGGCTTGTGTGGTTCTCTCCCCTCAGTCTCTGACCCTTCTTTTTGCACTCGCATAATACTTTCTTTTTTGCATGAACAGAGTGACTGGGGGATATACAAAGTCTGCCCAGGTGCGACAGAATTCAAATCATCTATATGGGGATTTTTTGCCCTGATGCGCTCTATTAGAGCTGGATCAAACAAAAAATTATCAGGAATGCAACAACGTTCTCTCAGAATGCGCATCAGATAGTCGCCCTGTTTGAGCGTTATCGCGATCGTAGCATTATCACCCGTGCAGGTCACCTTATCAGAGGTTTGGCGAACATAGCGATAAGGAATTATTATATTTTTTTTAGGTGGTATGTAATTGATGTCTTTTAGTTCAGGGTTAAGTTCACGTGTTAATCTGCAGTAAAAAGCAATATCCTGATCATTTATTTTGTAATGTTCCCGTAGGATTTTCCAAAGATATTCACCCTGCTTTATGGTGTATGGCTCAGAGTATATTTTTCCGTTTTGATGTGATTTTAGTATGATTGATTTCTTAAAAATCAGATGTGGCTCTGTAGCATTGTCTGGTGCAGCACTACTCAGGCTCAGAATAGGAAGCTGTGCAATAACACTAAATAAAATTACAATAATTATTGATGTCAAAGGCTTCATGCAAAATCCGTAAGTACGAGCATGAATAAAGAGTTTCCCCCCTTCAATACCTAAGAGTGAACAGCATTACTTGCCCCCTGTATTTATGTGAGGCTGCATTAAGTCTTTATAAAACACGCAGCCCAATGCCCACTTCTCTTCTCGGTTAAGGGAGGCTGATACTGTTCACAAAGTTCCCTATGGACTATCGGGCATCGTTTTGCAAATACGCAACCAGCTCCAGTCTCTGACGCGTCAGGAACTTCTCCATTTAAAATGATTCTCTGTGGCTTTATGAGGGGATCTGGAATCGGGACAGCAGAGAGAAGAGCCTCAGTATAGGGATGTAGTGGTTGGCGATAAAGGTCTTCCCGCGGAGCCACTTCAACAATTTTTCCGGCATACATAACTGCAACGCGATCACAGAGATGGCGTATGATGTTGAGGTCATGTGAAATAAAAACATAGGTTAAATGAAATCGCTCCTGGAGCTCGGCAAGCAAATTTAATGTTTGTGCTTGAATAGAAACATCAAGCGCAGATACTGGCTCATCAGCAATAATACATTCAGGATTGAGGC
>Ga0068707_1000671_pt1 | contig 22992 bp, 23 predicted proteins | sample YNPNPMetaG_FD_66600 | JGI IMG/M metagenome (GOLD analysis project Ga0068707, IMG submission 66600) | Anoxygenic and chlorotrophic microbial mat microbial communities from Yellowstone National Park, USA - YNP NP MetaG | ecosystem: Environmental > Aquatic > Thermal springs > Hot (42-90C) >...
TATTTTGCTTTTTTCATCCTATCTTTGCCAGGACAAAATTGAATCCGACCTTTCTCATCCAAATGTTAATTGGTCAGACACACTGATGAAATCCAAGAACCACAGGAGGTAGCTATGTTCGGTTACGTGATCGCTTTTATTATCGGTGCAATTGTTATCAGTTATCTTTTTTCTTTAAAAAATCGTGCTGGTGCAAATCCGGTGACCTCGTTGTTCCGCGGGAATCTGAGGTTGATCATCGTTGTCGCTATTATCGTGCTTGCGATTGCATTTCTGGTGCAATCGATCACCATAATCGAAGCAGGGACCGTTGGCGTTGTAAAACGGCTGGGGGCCGTCAAAGAAGAATTGGCGCCGGGATTGCATTTCATCATCCCTTTGGTTGATGAGGTTGTCATTTTTCCAACCGTGAAGAAAACCTATGAGGCGTCGGACACCCCGGAATCCAGCCAAGCTGATTTCCCCGATGTGATCATTACAGCGCTCACGTCTGATGGACAAAAAATCCGCGTGGGCATCACCGCACGATTCATGATCCAGCCGGGCAGGGCGGCGTGGATATTGCAAAACTTGGGGACTGAACGGGATTATGTTGAAAAAGTAGTCAAGACCGAGATCCGCGGCTCGGGCCGGCGCGTGCCAACTCGATTTTCATCGTATGATCTCTATACCAGGCGGAGCTACGAAGCCCAGCAAGCCCTCTTTGATGAAATTTTCCCCAAATTTCAAGAGAATGGTTTGATCCTTGACGAATTAGTGCTGCGCAACGTCATCTTTACCGATGAGTACGCGCGGACCCTGGAAGAAAAACAAATCGCTCTGGAAAATATTACCACGGAAAAGAATAAGCTTGAGCAGGAGAAAATCCGCAAGGAACAGAAGATTGTGGCAGCGGAAGGGGATGCCAAAAGCATCGAAATTCGGCAGGCGGCATTGAGCAAAAATCCGACAATCATTCAATGGGAGTTTGTCCAAAAGCTGGCTCCCAACATCCAGTGGGGGATCTTGCCGCAGAGCGCGGTACCGCTGCTGAATGTGCCCGGCTTGAGCAGCGCTCAGAAATAGCGCGATCATCCTCTGAAATCGATCAGAGTGAAAGTCCGTTTGCTTATTTCAAATGAAGCCTGAGAGCGCTTTCCCAGCCGCTATTGACAAACTTTTCGAGAAAATAGCTGGCAACCGATGGACTATTGATCAACTCGCCAGTTACCAATTTGATTTGATCCAAGCGACTGTACTGCTGATGGGCGACAAGCCCATTTCGATGCAACCGCACAATATTGTGCTGAAAATCAACGATGCGGTGGTGTGGCGCGATATCGAACAACTGCCCGGTCATGGGAAGAACATCGGCATTTTTCAATTCAAAATAATTGCGCGCCGGATCGATCAATTCTCGTGAGAGGATCAGATCACCCAGCCCAATCCAATGGGTCCGAAACCCCTTGATCGCGAACTGACCGCTCGGAACATTCGCAATATAAAAATAGCCATTGTCGTCGGTGGTGGTCCATTGACCGAAGCTTTTCATTTCGCCGTTGACCACCACCTGGCCGATGATCGCTACCTCAATATTGCGCCGAATCACCGCCACATTGTCCTGATAACCATCGATCTCAAAAATGAGCGAACCGATGATTAAGTTTCCGTTTTCCACTGGATCGGGCACCATCTGCGACGAGCTCGCGCAATTGAGCAAAGTGCTCATCGCAGCCACTAAAATGAACCATACGATGTTCCTATTCATGTCTTTCTCCGTTTTCGTTTCGTTCGAGAATGGTGTCGTTTTCGCGATCAACAAATGTGTTCCACAATTTGGTTTTTCTTAGAGGTGCGCTGAAATTTAACAAATTTAGGTTAAGAAGCAAGCAGAATTTTTGCAATCCAAATCACCAGATTGAATTCCATCTTCGATACTGAACGAATGCTATTTAATTCTTATAGCAAAATTTTAAAAATAAGCTAATATAGCATGCCTGTGCAGGCAGGCATCTTCTGATGTGCTTCGCTGAAGTATCAGCTTAAAAGCGATTCCTGCATTCACAGCAATGGCGCAATCGAATTGAATTCCGCATCTTGCATCAGAGACCATTCACCGATTCATTCACAATAGCCCAGCTTTGCAAGATGCTGAGAAATAAGTATTTCCGCCTTTCGGTTGCCCACTTCGAATCGGAGCGGCCTATTTCTTTATTCTGTAGAAGGAGAACCTCATTTTCATGGGAGAAAAAAATGACCTTTCAAGTTCACCGTTCGGAAAGCAAACGCCCTATGCCGGTTCGAACGCTTATGATTTTCGCATCGGCATTGTTCTTGGCAGCCATAGCGATTTTTCTCTATTTTTTCATTGCCGGGAATTTTCATATTCACTCAATTGTTGCGCTGGGGTGCTTTTGGTTATCCGTTTGTGGGATCTTTCTTGCGCTTGTTGCTCACCTATCCAGCTCTGAAAAATCTGCCGAGCTAATTTCGCAGCCCATTCTAAAACAGGTCAGGCGCTGGTCCTGGTTATCATTGGCAGGCTTTTATTTGAGCAGTCTAAGCCTTTTTGCTGGCTTGATGTTCTTTGCACAACCAGGCGAACTATGGCGAAACTCTATCCCCCTTTTTGTTGCCTCAATTCTCAGTTTGCTCGTTTTTCTGTTGGGTTTACTACAACGATCCATTATCATCCAAGGTTATAAATTGGAAAAGCAATATCAAGAAATGAGTGATGCAGTGAACATGCTGAGGCAGGGAAAAATTAAGGATCTGAACGCCGGTGCTTTGCTAGCATAAAAAAAGTAACCAGAGATCTTATCTAAGAGTTGGGGGGGCACCTTGTGAATTCAATCTCTGGTTACTTTCAAATGGGACATCAACTTTTGACATTACCATTATAATAAATATGGCAAATTGAAATGTGATCTAAGGCACAAAAATCGAAATTTTTTAATGCGCCACTCTAATACCCACATCTCGAGCATTGTCCTGTCGAGTGCAAAGGAGGGTGACGGAGTCGATGATGCCCGTTAAGATAGGCGGTCTACTGTCGGTCAAGCTTCTTCTGCCCAAAATGCCTTGCTGCAATGACTCCGATAAATCAAATTTTGTTGTTTTCAACCTTTTTGATTCAGCTCTTTCATGCCAGAGCCCTGAAGTGGAATGGCTTTTCATCCGATGTGTTTTGGGCTGCCATGGGTGGCCGTATCGTCCAATGCATTTTGAGCTGCAGCAACAGAGCGAGAGCACAATTATATTGCCTGATATAGGAGAAAAGTTGACGTGGTCGAATCTGGGCGGTCGATCAAAAAAGTAGCGGGAATGTGTGGGAATCGAACCCACCTACCCCGACTGTTGCCGGGGCACTACGGATTTGAAGTCCGCGGGGCCCACCAGGTACCCTTCCATTCCCAATTTTTTGTAGCTATCAAATTTAAAATTTAATGGGTGTTCATAATACAAATTTTTTTTATAAGAGTCAAGCTCTTTTTTTGAATCCCGATACGGGCTTAACATAAAAATTTTCAGTTATGGCTTTTCAATAACAGCCTGACATGTCATCCCCTCGGCCAATTGGCGGACGGACATCTCAATATTCATCGGACTTATGAAGCGGCCATGAAAGAAAGCTCTGCGTTCGCAGGAATGGCTCGGTCGAATCGAATTCGATATTTTTTATCGCAAGCTAAAGGGGAGCGATCGGAGGCAAGTTTTTCAGCGCTGCAATCTAACTCAGGGCATTGTTTGCCTCAGTCATTAACTCTTTAATATTTCAGCTTGACTTTTTCAATTTTAATGACTATTTTATCTCAATCAAAAATGACCAAGCTGGGGAATAGCGATGAAAGGAATTCCCAATCGACAAAAGAAGGTTGTAACGCCGAAACGAGATTTCAAAAAGGATCCCAAAAAGTTTCAGCAAGAAAAGCAGCAAATTCCGAAACGAAAAGGCTAAGGGCACTGGGCATGGCAATTTTGTATCAGATCAATCCTGAGAATCCACAGCCCCGGCTGATTCAGAAAGTGGTGGAAGTTCTGCGGGATGACGGAGTGATTGCTTATCCGACGGACACTGTCTATGGGATTGGATGTGATATCTTCTGTAAGAAAGCGATCGAAAGAATTTTTTTGCTGAAAGGCAAAGCTCACAAATCACCGTTAAGCTTTATTTGCCCTGATTTGAAAGATATCAGCAAATACGCTTACGTCTCCAATCGCGCTTACAAAGTGATGCGTCATTTGCTCCCTGGCCCCTATACCTTCGTGCTCAAAGCGACCCCTTTGGTGCCGAAGCTCATGGTTACCAAGATAAAAACTGTAGGCATTCGAATTCCCGACAATAACATCTGCATCGCCATGCTTCGGGAATTAGGCCATCCCATTGTTAGCACCAGCGCCAGTTTTGGGGAATCCGATATCTTCACCGATCCCGAGGAAATCGATATTCGGCTCGGCCATCAATTAGATGTCATCATTGATGGCGGAATTTTGGGAACCGTTCCATCAAGCGTGGTGGATTTAACGAACGACGATGATTTTCGAGTGCTACGCGTTGGCAAAGGCGATGTGAGCATGTTTCAATAAGCCTATTTCCTGGCAGCGACATTCGCATATTGAATGAACCTGGTCCAATCTGTGACACTTTTTCGAGCACCAAATTTTCTTTAAGCAATATCCTTATCTTCTGCCCATAAATTTTATCGCGGATCGATGAAGAATTGAATGACGATTTCATTGGACGAAAGGACACCATTCACCATAAGCCAGAATTGTAACTTGATATTCCACCGCGCAAATACATTAAGGCGTCTTTTTATTTGCGTGAAAAATGATAAATAATTTCGGCTGGAGAAGAATCCCATCATTTGTTTAACAAACGAGATTCCTCCCTCAATTGCTATTGCTTGAATTGATCTTCATGGCGTTCTGCTACGAAATGAACTTTGGTTATTTATGTGGGACCATTGGCAGCGCCGATCGAGCTGGCTGCTGGCGATGCAAAATTAATTCACTTTTCTCATGAACAATATCCTTTATACTCAGAGGAGGATCCCCCTTATGATTACTATTGAAGAGGTTAATGCCGTAAAAACTCAGCATGTAACGTTGCTGAAGAAAAAGCTAAATGTCAATGGAGTTGCAATTGGACATAAGATCGTGGCGGGCAAAGACACTGGCCAACTTTGTATTACGGTCCTCGTGAGGCAAAAACTCGCACAATCGGAACTGCTTGGAAAGGACTTGATTCCCAAAATGATCGATGGGATTGCCACCGACGTTCGAGAGGTCGGAGAGATCATTGCATTGCAATCGCGGACCGATCGCTGGCGTCCGGCTCCAGGAGGCGTGAGCATTGGACATTATCAGATCACCGCTGGCACTCTTGGCGCGTTTGTGAAGGACAAAACCACTGGTCAGACATTGATCCTTTCCAACAATCATGTGATGGCCAATAGCAATAATGCCAGCATCGGCGATGCCATATTGCAGCCAGGCCCAGCAGATGGTGGCGCATATCCCCAAGATCGAATCGCCACATTGGAACGTTTCATCACGATCCAGTTTCAAAGTGGTGGCGGTGACGGCAATGGAGATTGCTTTCTGGCCAGATCAACGGCGGGGGTATTGAACTTTCTGGCGACCCTGCTCGGGTCCTCGCATCGTCTGGTGCCGACGAAAATCACAGCCGCGGCCAACGAGGTCGATGCTGCCGTTGCTCGGCCCATCGATCCAAGTTACATCAGTGGCTCGATCATTGATATTGGCGTAATTACTGGAACTAAACCGGCTACTATTGGATTGAACGTACGTAAGAGCGGTCGGACCTCTGGGACAACCACTGGAACGATCCAAATGCTCAACGCGACCGTCGATGTGGGTTATGGTGGCAGCAAAGTAGCTACGTTTGAGAACCAAATCGTGGCTGGGGCGATGTCCAGTCCAGGGGACTCCGGCTCGCTGGTCGTTGATGCAACCCAACCTTTGGCGGTCGGGTTATTGTTCGCTGGTTCCAATTCTTCTACGATTATCAATCCGATCGATCGAGTGCTGGAGTTATTAGATATTGAGTTCTAAATTTTGAACCAACCCAAATAAAAAACCCTTTTGTTCAATTTGAACAAAAGGGTTTTTTGCTTGCGATCGTTGGCCCTGTTCATTGCTGATCCATTGGGCTTTCCAATAATAAGAGGGACGGTCTTCGCAATGCGCCATCTGGAAATGCTGCTTCCCACCGAATCCAGAAAGCGATCTCCCTCCTGCAGTTGGAACAATAATAAATCAGCTTGGAATGCTATTGAGGCAATTTGCATCCTTGCTTCTTAAAAGTGAGCAATTTTTCCTGAATCGCTGGATTGCCAAGGGCGAGGATTTGCGCTGCCAGCACAGCAGCATTGATGGCGCCAGCTTTGCCGATGGCCATTGTGGCCACAGGCACCCCGGCAGGCATCTGGACCATGGAATAGAGCGCATCCACGCCATGCAATTCAGAGCCAGCCAGCGGGACGCCAATGACTGGGAGCGTTGTATGAGCGGCAATGACGCCCGCCAAATGGGCAGCCATCCCAGCTCCGGCAATAATGATCTTTATCCCTCGTTCTTTTGCCTGCCGGGCAAATTGCGCCGTCTCATCTGGATTCCGATGGGCAGAAAGCACCACTCCTTGAAAAGGAATACCAAAATATTCTAAGTGGCGAGTGCATTCGGCCATGACTGGTTGATCGGATGAACTTCCCATTACGACAACGACCTGCGCCGCGCTATTCGAATCTGCCATATTTGACCTCTTTTCTGCTAATCAATTCTATCGCCTTTGTTGTTATTTCCCAATGGGAATCAATGGATCGGAATTGGTTCGAGTGAATTTTGTCTACTGTATGATCTTTGCCCGAACCAATTTCATGATATGATCATGGAATTCATTGGCCTGATCAATGAGCTGCTGAACTTGCGTTCCTAGGTCAGCCACAAAAGCGGCGTCTTTGATCCCAGGCAAATTAATCCTCACATTCAAACCTGCGCCTTCCACGGCTGCCCGGGCCATCAGCGACGCAACGCCAGCATCGCTCACGGCGTTGGGATTGCCGTGTTCAGCAACAACACGCGCCAATTTGAGCACCTCGACAGATTTGGTCATTACCTCTAGCGGAATCAAGCTGGCCTGCTTCGTTGCCGCTTCGATGGCGCGATCGCGCTCCGCAATTTGGTCTGGGGTCTTCTTCGGCAATCGGTTTGCGGCCATGACGGCATTAAATGCCTCTGTATCTCGATCGATACAGCGCAGCAATTCATCTTTGAGTTCCTGGGCCTTTACCGCCACCGATTCCATTTCCGACCAGTGGCTTTGATATTCCCGCCTCCCATAGGTAAGATTGGCAACCATGCTTGCCAGTGCTGCTCCCAATGCGCCAGCCAGCGCAGCCACACTGCCTCCGCCCGGGGCGGGCGAATCGGTAGAAAGCTCATTGGCAAATTCCCTGAGGTCCATTTTTACCAGCGGCCCTTTCAACTCCGCCACCTGATATTCAATGATCTTTTTGGCGGGATCGAACTCTGTCAAGTCTCTCAGACCCAGGGAGACAATGGCAGTTTCGATCAATTGCTCCTCTGGGACACCGGGGCATTTGCCCTGCTTGGTTAAATAATACCGGCCGGCTTCGAGCATGGCTTGAAGCGGGATAAGTCCTACCAATTCGCTGCCCGTAACGCGCAAGCCGCGCTTTTCGGCCTCCCTGCACACCGTATCAAAAGCCACGTGCGGTGGGGTGATCTTATAGTTGAGCAGATTAATGGAAACCTGGGCTTGACCATATTCGTCGATGTACCAGCCTACGGCGCGGGTGGCCGGTAGCAAGCCGGGCTCTTTCACTGGATTCCCGTGCTCGTCCTTGATCACATTGCCCGCTTCGTCCTTCTTGTTTCGCCCGGTCTCGCGAATCGTCATGGCAATATCATGCGCCAGTTTGCGATCTTTGGTGTTCAAATTCACATTATAAGCGATCAGAAACTCACGAGCGCCAATAACCGTCGCCCCGGATTTCGGATTAAATTTGGCCTCTCCGAAATCGGGCAGCCAGTTCGGATCGCGCAATTTCTCTGGCAATCCCTCATATTCCCCGCTTCGGATATTGGCCAGGCTCTTTCGTTCAGGCCGCGTCGCCGCCTCCTCATACAAATAAACTGGAATCCCCAATTCCGAAGCAACTCGCGCACCAACCTCCCGCGCAATGGCCACACAATCCGCCATCGTCACACCACGCACCGGGACGAACGGACACACATCCGTTGCCCCCATCCGGGGATGAGCTCCCCGATGCTGCCTCATATCAATCAGCTCCGCCGCCTTTTTGATCGCTCGAAATGCCGCTTCTTTAACCCCCTCTGGCGTACCGATGAAGGTGACGACTGTCCGATTGGTATCCGCCCCAGGATCCACATCCAATAACTTGACCCCTTCAATGTCACTGATCGCTTTGGCAATCGCATCAATGACCGCCCGATCCCGTCCCTCGCTAAAATTTGGAACACATTCAATGATCTTCAGCATGCTTCCCTTCCTACAAAATTTGGTCATCAAAATATCGACATGGTACCATTCAAGATCGCATCAATTTATCTGTTCCAGCAACAACCCTTTCTTTCTATCTGCAACGACCATTCATCGCTCGTGAATTGAATAAATTATCTCCTGAGATTGCACCTAAATCGTACCAGACAGAAGCAAGGCGCCTTTCAATCTATCTGGGCCATAAGTTGTCTCAGCTTGTCACTCGAACATATCTTCTTTTAAAATCTTATACACGGCGGCGTAGCGACGATAGCGGTATACTCCCACGAGGATGGTAATCAATGAAAATAGAAACGAGATGACCCCCAATATTTCGATCCATAGATCCTGAAAAAATTTTATCAATCCGATGCCAGTTATGAGGAAAGCCAGAGCTGTGCGCACATAAGCCAATAGCGTGCGTTCATTCGCCAGTATGGTGCGATCCATCGCCAGTTGATCGCGCAGAATGAGATCTGATTTAGAAACCAACTTATAGGCTTGCCTTACCATAGGTCAAAAATCGTCCTTGCTTATTTCACAAGATAAATTTCTGTTTGTCTTGGCGAGAGGAACTCGCATCCCTGCTCGGTGACCAGAACTTCTTCTTCGATTGTGACAGTGCCATAGCCTTCACAAAAGACGCGGGGCTCCAGCGTATAAACCTGTCCGGCTTCGACTTTGAAATAGGGCATTTTGCCATAGCGATCCCATCGCGGGCAGAGGGTTCCGGCTCCGTCATGAGCGGCGCGGCCGACCTGGTGGCCCAAGCCGTGCGGGAATTCTGCATATCCCTGGGACACAATGTGCTGTCGCGCCACGGCATCGACTTCCCAGCCAGCGACGCCGGGCTTTAAAAAGGCAGCGGCGTGGCTGATCGCATCGCGCACCGCTGCAAACGCCTTTTGAACCGGCCGTGGTGCCTCGGTCTCCCCATCGCGAAGCAAATACCACGTCCGCTGCAAATCTGAGACATAATCGTCCACCTTAACGCCAAAATCAATGTTTAAAACATGGCCGGGAGCAGCGGCACGATCCGTTGGACCGTAATGCGTCCCCGCCGTATCTGGGCCGGTGAATACCGAGGGGCAGGTGGTTGCATCCCAGGCAAGTTCGGCGTTCGCTCGTTTCACATGATCGACTATAAACGCTGCGATCTCTTTTTCGGTCATGCCCGGCCGCAATCGTTGCGTCACCTGGTCGAAAATTGCAACGGTCAGATCAATCGCTCGCTTCATGCGATCGATTTCTGCCGGCGACTTTCTTCCGCGGAGCGCAGCGATAATCTCGGTGGCAGATACGAGTCGGTCGATATAGGGCGTCTCGGACAGGTAATCACACAACAATTGGAACATCCCATGGGTGAGGCCATCGGACATATAATCGTCCTTGGAATAATTCAGGGCGATCGTCTTTGGCTGAAATCGATTGAGCACGCCAATCAGTTCGTCGCGCATCGAGGCCGTGTAGCAAATCACTTCCTGATAGAGGCCCGCGTCCCGAATGCTATGATAGTCGAGATTCCCCACAACAGCCACGGTTTTGCCGGTCTTTGAAATTAGCAGCGCTGTCGGCGGCGTACAATGAAGGCCCAAAATTAATGGCAAACAAGGATCTGCCATTGCCTGCGTTTCTCGCAGAAAGATCAGCCATAGGTCGATGTCCTTCTCTTTGAGAATATCAATTGCCTGGTTGATTTTTTCGGAGATCATAGCGTACCACCTTATGCCCTTTCAAAATTCATCGATCATTTTTTCTGACTGCGCTGACAACTTCCAGGATGATTTATCGCTCACTGGATCGAAATTGGGTTGGTCGGGATCTACATCAATTCCAAATGCGCTCAACCATTGAATTCTTTCAGATGAAACCGAATGCCATCGACGTGGTGCATCGGCAAAATTCTCATGAGCGAAATGCGATAGGGGCTTCTGCCTGGCGAAATTGGCCAGGCAATTCAAAAAGGAATGAATGACCTGGCGACATATTAAAAAGAAACCGAGAGATGATCTCGGTTTCTTTTTTGAAAACATTGCTTGGATGTCTGCTTGGGAACTACAGCTTGGTCTCTTCCACCGCTTTCTTCACAGCTTCAAGCGAGTTCATGAGCATTTTGTGCTCTTCTTCAGTAAGCTTGATCTCCAGCACTTTCTCGACGCCGCCGGCACCAATTACCACAGGCACACCAATATAGTAACCATGGATGCCATATTCTCCTTCCAGATACGCAGCGCACGGGAGAATGCGTTTTTTATCCAACAAATAAGATTCTGCCATTTCGATGGCGGCGATGGCCGGGCTGAAGAAGGCGCTCCCATTGCCAAGCAGCTTCACGATTTCAGTGCCCGCTTCTCGAGTTCGGGTAATGATCGCATCAATTTTTTCTTTTGGCAACAGTTCGGTCAAAGGAATTCCACCCACCGTAGTGAGCCGTGGCAACGGCACCATAGTCGGCCCATGACCGCCCAATACGGTTCCAGCCACATCTTCCGTCGAAACGCCCAGTTCCATGGCGATAAACGCGCGATAGCGTCCTGTATCCAGAACACCCGCCATGCCAACCACTTGATTCTTCGGGAAGCCGGTGATCTTTTTAAAGGAATAAACCATTGCATCCAGCGGATTGGTCAAAATAATACAAAAAGCTTTGGGACAGTATTTTTTAACATTCTGGGCGACCACAGTCATGGTCTTGATGTTCACATCCAGCAGGTCCTCGCGACTCATCCCTGGCTTTCTCGGGACGCCAGCGGTGACGATCACCACGTCGGAATCCTTTATTTCTTCGAAATTGCTTGTTCCGCTCAGCTTCACATCGGTGCCCATCAGCGGCGTGCCTTCTAAAATATCCAGCGTTTTTCCCTTAGCCATTCCCTCGCGCTCTGGGATTTCGACCACCACGGCATCGCCCAGCTCTTTTTGGGCGATCAACAATGCCAGAATTCCGCCTATTTGTCCTCCACCAATTAATGCGATCTTCTTCCTTGCCATATCTCTCTCCTCATTGTTTTGGTGCACTGTGGCAGTTAATTTTTTCTATATGCTTCAGATAAACGAACTATTGCCCCGTGCCAAAGAGAACAATCACAACATCAATGATCAGCCGGCGTTACTTGCTCAAGCGCAAAATCATCTTACGCAGCAATAATGTGAACGAATTTCTTGGATCGCCCGCTGGTGGTATATTTTACGATACCATCAATCTTCGCAAACAGCGTGTAATCTCCACCCATCCCAACATTCTGACCCGGATGGATCTTGGTGCCACATTGTCTGACCAAAATATTGCCTGCCAAAACCCGCTCCCCGCCGAATCGTTTCACGCCGCGCATCTGTGGATTGCTGTCCCGACCGTTCTTTGAACTTCCAACACCTTTTTTATGTGCCATTGTTACAACCTCCACTTCAAATCATTCATTCATCATGATGTCTTCGATCTTCAATCGGGTATAATCTTGACGATGTCCCTTTTTTACTTTATAGCCTTCTTTTCGCTTCTTTTTAAATATCACTACTTTCTTGCCACGAGTAAAATTGACGATGGAAGCCTTCACCTGAGCTCCTGCAATGGTTGGATGACCCACCTTAATCCCATTTTCATCCGCAACCATCATCACACGGTCCAATGTGACTGTCGATCCTTCCTCACCGTCAATTTTGGGCGCGAGAATCACATCATCTTTGGCAACCTTAAACTGCTGCCCCCCCACTTCGACAATAGCATACATGAATTGAACCTCCGAAAGTTAGCTTTTATCCGTCTACAATTTCCTTCTCAACTTTTAATCGACACGGCCATCTCGGTAACGAATCTACACCGACCACACTATTTCAATTTCTGGCAAAAAAAATTCATCGCCTCTTCCATCCGATTTGGGTTGCAGCCTCTTCTTTTGGCTGTGGTTGTTGACAACCCAAATCTTTTTAAATAATATTAAAATAAGACGACCCGAATATAAGAATTTTTATTGTTCTTGTCAAGAGCTAAATTTGTCGGTAATATCAACGTTGTCCTTTTTCGAGAAAAATCGGAATTCATCGATCTCCAAATTGGGATCTTCCTGAAGATCGATGAGCATCTTATGATGCCACATCAGCCGGCGAATGGGACTGCGAATGCCCTCGGTGAGATAGGCTTTAATCTCGGGGTGCGTGACCAGCCGAATGGTTCGATCTTTTGCCGAGGCACGAAATCGCCGCAACCAGCGTTCGATCTTGGTAAGAATCGTCGATTTGGCGGTGATCCGGCCAAGTCCTCGGCAGGTGGGACAGGTTTCGCTAAAAGTAAAAAGCAAGCTGGGACGGACCCGCTCGCGCGTCATTTCGATCAAGCCGAACTCGCTGATCGGCGCAATATTGGCCTGGGCCCGATCTTTAGCCAGTTCCCGCTTGAACTCCTCATAAAGCCGACGCTTGTTTCGCTCATCTCGCATATCAATAAAATCGATCACGATGATGCCGCCAAGGTCGCGCAATCGGAGCTGTCGCGCAATCTCTACCGCCGCCTCAAGGTTGATTCGCAGGGAGTTTTGCTCATGGTCGCGATGCCCAATGAATTTCCCGCTGTTGACATCAATGGCGACCAACGCCTCGGTTTGATCGAAAATGATGTAACCGCCGCTCTTCAGCCATACCTTTCGCGCCAGGCTCTTTTCGATCTCAGACTCAATGCCATAGTAATCGAAAATCGGCAATTTTTTATTGTACAATTCAACTGAATCGACCATACTTCGGGCGACCTCCTTGAGGTAGGAGGTAATTTCCTTGTAGAGCTTTTTGGAATCTACCACCAGCTTGGTCACATCACTAGTGAATAGATCGCGGATCACGCTGGAGGTCATTCCCATATCTTTGTATACCAACAGCGGCGGTTTGGCTCCTTTTAATTTCTTTTCGATCTTCTCCCAGACTTTCACCAAAGATTCGACATCAGCCTTCAGCACATCCTCCGTTCGGCCTTCAGCAACCGTTCGAACGATCAAGCCGAATCCCTCTGGTCGAATGGCCCGGGCGATCTTCCTCAACCGTTTCCGTTCCTTGACACTTTCGATTTTTTTGGAGACGCCGATCATGGAGGAATTGGGCACTAATACGCAAAATCGGCCTGGCAAAGAAATTTGTGTCGTGAGGCGTGAGCCCTTGGTACTGATCGGTTCTTTGATAATTTGAACCAGGATCTCTTGTCCGACTTTGATTTGATCTGGGGTAAATTCCTGGGGCGGATGATTCTCCTCATCCCGATCAATCATCGCGCTCACCGTGGTAAAGGATTCCCCGATGTCCGAAAAATGGAGGAAGGCATCTTGTTTTTGACCGATATTGACAAAGGCTGCCCGCATCCCCTTGACCACGTTCACCACTTTGCCGAAATAAATATCGCCTACCATCCGCTCTCGCTCAGGCTTTTCAACGAACAGCTCAACTAACTTTCCATCCTCAAGGATTGCAATTCTGGTTTCCCCAATTGACGCATTGATGATTATCTCTTTTTGCATAGATCAATTTATCCTATCTTAGCAATTGGTTGCTCATACCTCCAGAGGTGTCGCTCTCACATCGCCATATTGGACGTAGAGCTCGGTGCGATGCACCTTATTGAGAGCGATCTCTTCGTCACTGAATGATAACAGTTCGCTGAGCACTTCGGACACTCGAGCAGTTTTGCCATCGATAAAGTTCAGTGACAACAACAACCGATTGCCATCGGATGCTTCCATCGAGGCGATGAACGGCCGGATATCCACAGGCCGCTGCTCTTCGCTCCTCTGTCGCTGAACAATGATATGCTCGCGTCTCAGAAACTCAGCAATGGTGCGATTAAGATAGGATTGATCAAAAACACGATTGAACTTCACTTCGTATTCGGCTCGATTGATGATCGAGGTTAGAGATTGATGCTTGCCATAGAGATTTTGAACCTGAACAACCCTTAGGCCTTCGGGCAAGACCCGATTCAGCGCGGCTTTTATGTCCAGTTCTCGCTCGCGATAATACTGAACATCCATGTACTCAGCACTGCTGGTGTGCCCTGTGGCCAAGGGCGGCCCGTAAGCGATGCGCGGATGGGGATGATAGCCTTGCGAATAGACAAGCCGGATGCCGGCCCGACGAAATGCCCGCTCAAACAAGCGAATCAAATCGAGATGGGAGACAAATCGGACTGGAGCAAGCTTTTCATATTTGATTCGGATCTCTCTGATCGCTGGCTCGCCGGTGGTTTTAATCCGCTTGGGCGATCGACCAAAATCTGGTAGTGCGGAGGGTTCAGCCGGTTTGTCCACCTGGTCTGGCGCCGGGCGTTGGCGATGCTGATATAAAATATCCTGACAATTGGGTTGCAGCATCATCCCGCAAGCGTGGCAATAGCTGGTTCGGCAGTCCTCGGTTGTTTTTCCCTCCATCGCCCATTGATATTCTCGTTTCAAAAATTCCTTGGTCACCCCTTTGCTGATGTGATCCCAGGGCAATGGCTCATCCAATTGGCGCTGCCGCAGATAGAAATCGGGATCGATCTTGCATTGGGCCAACGCCTGTTGCCATACATCAAATTTTAATTGATCGCTCCAGGCATCAAATTTTGCGCCCATTTGCCAGGCACGATAGATTACCTCGCCAACCTGGCGATCACCTCGGGCTAAAATTCCCTCCAAGTACGATGCTTCGGGCTCCCGCCAGCTAAATTTCACCTTTCCATTGGGCAATCGATCCTTCAAATAAAAGATCTTTTCTTTCATCTGCTCAATGGAGTCCTGCTTTGCCCATTGAAATGGCGTATGCGGCTTGGGACAGAACGGCGATATGGAGAGATGGACAGCTTTGCCCTTGTATTTATTGGCGATCTTTAAAACTTCCCGTACCAGCGAAACGATCCCATCAAGGTCGGCCAGTGTCTCGGTCGGTTGACTAACCATGAAATAGAGCTTCACCTTTTCCCATCCCTGGCTGAAAGCGATTTCAATCGCACGCAATAGGTCCTCATTGGTATTGGTTTTGTTAATGATGTTTCTCAGGCGCTCGGTACCAGCCTCGGGCGCCAAGGTCAACCCCGCCTTTTTCACTCGCTTAGCGTGCATCGCCATTTCCACCGTGAAGCTCTCGGTTCGCAGCGATGGAAACGATACGTTCACCATGAATGGCTCCAGAACGCGATTCAGCCGGGTCAACAGCACACTCAATTGGCTGTAGTCGGAACTGGAAAGTGAGGCCAGCGAAATTTCGTCATACCCGGTATTTCGGATCACCGCGGTAACCTGATCCACCAGCTCATCTACCGATCGCTCTCTCACCGGCCGATAAATTATCCCGGCATTACAAAAACGACACCCTTGCGTACACCCCCGCATAATCTCCACTGAGTAGCGATCATGGGTCACTTCCATTAATGGGACTAACGGTTTTAGTGGATAATACTCCGGGCGGAGGCGTTCAACTGTTCGGGCAAAAACCACGTCGGGTATTCCAGTACGGATCGCTTTCAGTCGGCCACTTTGGTTGAGGCCATCAACCGATGGTTGAAACAGCGAAGGGACATATACGCCAGAGATTTGTGCGAATTGATGGAAGGCTTCCTTTCTTGAAAGCCCCTGGCGTTTTACCTGCTGAACCATTCGGCAGAGCTCGAGGACGATCTCTTCCCCATCCCCGATAACAAACGCATCAATAAACCGTGCTAGAGGTTCTGGATTAAATGCGCAGGGACCTCCAGCAATTACGAAGGGCATTTGATCTTCCCGCTGGTCTGAGAAAATTGGGAGGCCGGCCAAATCCAACATATTGAGTACATTGGTGTATTGAAGTTCAAATTGCAATGTGAAGCCTAAAATATCAAACGCTCTTAGGGGGTGTTTGCTTTCCAAAGAGAACAGCGGCAACTTTTTTTCACGCAATTTTTCTTCTAAATCGGTGGCCGGCGCATAAACGCGTTCGGCAACAATATCGGGCTCTCGATTCAAAATATGGTATAGAATCTCAAAACCGATATGCGACATCCCAATCTCATAAAGGTCGGGAAAAATCAATGCGAACTTTAATTGATCTTTTGACCAATCCTTTTTTATGACATTTATCTCATTCCCGGTATAACGCCCGGGCTTGCTTACTAATGGAAATATTTCATTATTCAAAATTGCTTCTAAGTCATTCATGAAATTTGTAGCTCGTTAGCTATGTAAAATTCGGAACAATAGCCAGCTCATCATCGCTGCCCAACCGATGATCGCTTTAATATGCTCATCCACGTGTGGTTCGAGCAACTCGCGGAGAAATTAACTTTGTGTCAGCGGTTCAGACGATGTCAGCAAAGATTCAGCCGCCACAGGTGATGATAAGCGCGATTTACACCGCCATCGTTGACATCTATCAAGTCTTGGGATGTTTCGAAAAATCTGCCTATTCAACGTGCTGCTAAAATTAAAAGTTCCGAAAGGGAAAAACTGCTCCCCCTTTGGAACGTCACGCCAACTTTGCTTCATGTTAGTCAAAAACTAAGCATAATTTTGTTGGACGAATTTCACGCCTTCTTCGATAGCTTTAAGATTGATATCGACATATTTTTTCTTTTTAATCGATTTGCGAATGGCATCAAATGCCACTTTGTAATCCATGATCTTGGTGTACTCCAGATAGGCGCCGATGCAGACCATATTGGCCGCGCCAGTAAATCCTAATTTCGATGCCATTTCTGTCAACGGGATATACATGACCCGAACATCGCTCCGCTTGACCTTTCGGTCCACAATGGAAGAATTGACGATGATCAATCCTCCTGGCACAACCGTTTCTTCGAACGCATCCAGTGAAGGACCGTTCATGGCAATAAGGACATTGGGATTGGTGGCCAAAGGCGAGCCGATTCTTTTATTGGATAAAATCACGCTGCAATTGGCCGTTCCACCGCGCATCTCTGGGCCATAGGACGGGATCCAGCTCACGTGGAGATTCTGGTCCATTGCCGCTGCTGCCAGGATCACGCCGGCGGTCAACACGCCCTGACCACCAAAGCCAGCAATCTTCAAAATTTGCTCTGGAAATTGACGGATGAAATTCGCATCATACTCCTTTTCCTCTTCAAGGTGTAGCAGACCCAAAATCTCCAACACTTCGCGATCGGTGTATTGCCTCTGCTCATATACCCGCGGCTCCGCTTTATCGGAGATATCTTTGAAAACCTGCACTGGAAAATAAGTCATCATATTGTCTCGAATCCAGTGCTGGGCTTCAACAGGGGTGAGCTTCCAGCCGGTCGGGCAAGGCGAGAGAACCTCGATGAATGAAAACCCCTTATTATCCACCTGATTTTTGATTGCCTTGCGAATCGCTCTTCTGGTGCGATTGATGGTCTTAAAATCGACCAGAGCCGTGCGCTCGACGTAGACCGGGGCTTCCAAGGTGCTGATGAGCTCACACATTCGGATCGGGTAGCCCTCGTTGCTCGGCTTTCGTCCGTATGGGCTCGTGGTGGTCCGTTGCCCTACCAATGTAGTCGGCGCCATCTGACCGCCAGTCATCCCATAGATAGCATTATTCACAAAGATCACAGTAATGTTTTCGCCCCGATTGGCAGCATTGATAATTTCAGCCCCACCAATCGCCGCCAAATCCCCATCGCCCTGATAAGAAATAACTATACTCTCGGGATTAGCGCGCTTTAATCCGGTGGCCACTGCCGGTGCTCGACCATGAGCGGCTTGGATGTTCCCAACAGCAAAATAATAATAGGCAAAAACGGAACAACCCACTGGTGACACCAAAATGGTCCGATCCGCGATGTTATATTCATCCAGGGTTTCTGCTAAAATTTTATGGATATTACCATGACCACAACCAGGGCAGTAGTGGGTGGTCTGCGGATGAGTTTTACCCTTTCGCTCGAATATATCGTAAAAGGATTTCGGTTTCGTTAATACTTGGGCTTTCATATTTGCTCCTATTCAAATTAAATCCCAGCTCCCTAAACAGACAATCAACCATATTCGGCCAAGTGAATTTGCCCATGATAGTTCGCTCATGAATCTGTGCTGCATTAGATCGAGTTCAATTAAGCCATTATATTCCCGCGAAGGGAGGAATAGACTCAACCTTTATCGAGATGCCTTCGCTTGCAGCCACAATATTCAAAATTACTATTTGGACTTTGCAACAAGGCTCAATTAGCGAATATATTTTCGGGCTTGGGTTACGAGTTCTTCGACAGTGGGTATTGCGCCACCCATTCGAGAATAAAAATGCACTGGCCGCTTTCCATTTACTGCCAAACGCACATCGTCCAGCATCTGTCCATTGCTCAGTTCTACTACCAAAAACTCTTTCACTCGCTCGCTCAGCTCGGCCACGTGTCGGCTGGGGAATGGAAACAAAGTGATGGGCCGAAACAGACCGACCTTTTTGCCCTCTGCTCGGAGGATCTCCGTCACATTCAACAGCAATCGCGAAACTATTCCATATCCTGACAAAATGAGCTCGGCGTCATCGGCATAGAGCGTCTCATAACGCACCTCATTTCGTTCCAATTCCGCATATTTCTGCTGGAGCTTTTTGTTATGTTCTTCTAACAGCTGAGTATTCATCAAAATCGATGAAATCAGGTTATTCTTGCTGTCCCGATTACCATACAATGCCCAGTCCTTATGCGGGACTTTTTTGCGGGTGGTTGGGAATTCGACCGGCTCCATCATCTGGCCGATATAGGCATCGGTCAGCACAACGCATGGGTTGCGGTACTTATCTGCCAGCTCAAACGCCAACATCGTCAAATCGCACATCTCCTGGGCAGAGTTCGGAGCCAACACAATGTTTCGATAATTGCCATGTCCACCGCCTTTGACAATCTGATTATAATCGCCTTGTTCCGGCCAAATGTTTCCTAACCCTGGACCGGCGCGCATGACATCGATAATAACGCAGGGCAACTCAGCCCCGGCGCAATATGAAATTCCCTCCTGTTTTAAGCTCAAACCAGGCCCGGAGGAAGCGGTCATCACTCGCTTCCCAGCAGCTGCCGCGCCATAAACCATATTGATCGAAGCAATTTCGCTCTCTGCCTGGACGAACGTTCCCCCCATCAATGGGAAATAATACGCCGCAGCCTCTGCAATTTCACTGGCTGGCGTTATCGGATAGCCAAAATAAAGACTGCATCCTGCCAAAAGCGCCCCTTTTACAACTGCCTCATTGCCTTTGATCAATTCTTTCTGCATGTTCATTCTCCTTTACTATCCTTAACCTTTTTGTATACGATGATCGCACCAGGCTCAGGACAACAATAAAAACATACACCGCATCCAGTACATCCTTCACCAACATATGCAGCATATTTATACCCCATATCATTGAACTTATCAGTGAATTGAATAACTCGTTGGGGACAGTGCTCAATACACAAGCCGCATCCTTTGCACAAATAACTTACCACCTCAAGTCGAGGCACCCCCCCCTCCACCTCGATGATCTCATCAACCATGAGCGTCTCCTTCGTCCAGTTTATCGATTTGCAATTTCTCTGTAATGTTATTCAAAAAATAATGGCCGTGTCAATATTTGATAATTCAATTTCGCGTTTCATTATAACAATTTTTTTTCTAACTTGCAAGCTCTTTTTCACCCCGTTTCTACGCCCGTTACACATCCCATCGTGATCAAAGCTCCCATGAAAAGAACCATTCACATCAACAAGATTTTATCATCGAAATAATTTTTAGCTTGACAAAATGTAAAAATTTTTATATGTTTATTCAGAAAATTTTGAGCATCAACCAATCGCGCTGAGATAATTGCCGTGCTTGATGGGTGATCGTTCCGAGACATGCTGCTGAATTGATAAAAATGATATAGCGGATAACATGGATTCCTGTGAATCTTTCGATTTCATCTTTTCAAATGTCTCAGCGCAAGCTATAATCGATGGTTCACGTACATCATGGCAACTTCTTGATTTAAAAGCTCAGTTATCGGCTGATAAAGAAGATTGAGACACGACACAGTTGCGAAAAATTGTTCATAACCAGCTCCAGGTTTCGTCGCGAAATCAATTCATCAATGATCTTGCGACATGTCGTTTGATCTGTATCGGACTTCAAAGCTAGCAAATATTGGATCCACTGTCCGATTGCCCAATTCCTCTCATGCAAAACCGTCAAAAAGTTAATTGGAGCGAGGTGAAGATGAAAAAAAGCTCGATCATTTTCTTTTTGGTGATCATCATCTCAATCTCCCAGGCTCAAATCCATCACCCCTATCAGCAAAGAAGATTATCCGCCCTTGAAATGATGTCGCCCAATGGACTTTTGGTGCTTCAAACTCCGCGTCAAGGATACCGTTATGGTTTTGGATTTCAGCAGGAAAGCAATCTTTTTTATCTGACTGGGAGCAATGAACCAGATATTATCTTAATCATATCCAAACCCGGCATCCAAACGCCCCTCAGCGATACACAAGTTCATTCGATTCTCATCCACAATCCGCCCCCGTCAAAGGTGTCCCATAGTGACGACTATTATCGATCGCTCCGAGACTCTCTGGGGATTGACTTAGTCTGCGGTTCGAAAGAGCTTCGAAAAATCTTAAATTCGATCAGCTCAATCGATCAGCTTTACACCAACGTGATTAAATCGGGACAGAAAGTGGGCAACAGTATTCTCGAAAAGCGATTAATCGAATTGACCGAAAGGCTGCCATCGCTAACCATTCAGCAGCCAGAAGCGCTGCTCGCCTCGTTCCGAATGATCAAAGATCACAAAGAGATCGCTGACATCCAAAAGGCGATCGATATCACCACGTTAGCCCACAAAGAGGCTATGAAATCCATGGTCCCGGGCCTGTTTGAATATCAGATCGAGGCCGTCATCGAATACGTGTTTAAATTCAATGGCTCTCAGCAACTGGCTTTCCCGACCATTGTCGGTTCAGGACCCAATAGCCTGGACCTCCATTATGAACTGGGAGCGCGAAAAATAGAAGCGGGCGACATGGTAGTGGTCGATATCGGCTGCGAATACAACCATTATTGTGCCGACATTACTCGTACCATCCCTGCTTCGGGCCAATTTACCCCTCAACAAAAGGAAATTTACAACATCGTCCTGGAGGCAAATCAGGCAGTGATTGACATGCTGCGACCTGGCGTAACCATGGCCCAGATGGATTCCCTGGTCCGAGCCATATTTGCCCGATATGGTTACGAAAAATATTGGCGCCACGGCTGCACCCATCATCTGGGATTGGACGTGCATGATGTGGGTGATACCCGGCTGCCCCTGGCGCCAGGCTGCGTGGTGACGGTGGAGCCAGGTCTGTATATTCCGCCCAATTCCGATTTGCCCAAAGAATACTGGAATATCGGCGTTAGAATTGAGGATGATGTGTTGATCACCGAAAATGGCCATCGGGTGCTTACGGCCGCCTGTCCGAAAACCGTGGAGGAAATTGAAGCGTTGATGAAAATGGATGGTTTGGGAAATATCAAATTGGAAGCTCCAAATCCCAAATAACAAATCACAAACAATTTCCAATGATCGAAATCTCAAGATCCAAAAGAGGGGAAGTAAGGTTGATCATTCTATTTTCTCGGCATGCAAAACGCAGAGCAAAGCTTTATAACATTCCTGAAGCAATGATTGAAAAAATACTCAAAGTAATTGGGGGACATTAAATTGTTTGAGATTTGTTCTGATCATTGAATTTTGTAATTTATCCGCCCGTTGTCGGACAGGTTTGGGATTTGGCAATTTGTAATTTGGAATTTAACGCTGTCTTCCCCGTAGCACAATTCGAAAAATTATGAGGCGACATGACGGCTATGCCAGAGATCAAATCCAGATTTGTCGTTGTTCCCCGCCAGAATTTAATAAATTTATTTGTTGACAGGGGTGAGATTTTTTTGTATATTTTTGTTGATATTAACCGATTTGATATAAAATTTATATAGGGTGATCAATATGTTATCGATCAAAGGAATGTACGACGGCAACGTTATTGTGCCGCTATCAAGAGTGAACAAAAAAGCCAATACTCTGGTCATCATTACGTTTCTCGAAGAGGATTTGCCAATAGATGAAATCAATTTGATAAAAGAAGTCGAAGAAAAATATCAGGCGCTTTCAAAATCTTTTGATTTTGGAGCTACGCCTGATGATGATTACGCCCAAGAATTGATGGCCATTTATCATGAAACCTTTCCTAAAAATTAATCACAAATAATGGAAACTGGTTATTATGCAAATCCGAAGAGGCGAAGTTTACCTTGCTCGGTTTTTTGAATTTCCTCATGAAGATCAAAAAGCTATTGAAAAGGAACGACCAGTTCTAATTCTGCAAGATGATGAAGATAATATCAATCAACTATACCCGCTTGTCATTGTCGCCCCCATCAGTACCAAAAAGTTAGACAGAATCTACAAACAAGATATATTGATTCCCGCCAGAGAAGCTGGATTGAATGAGGATTCAAAAATATTGCTCGGTATTATTCG
>Ga0068707_1000672_pt1 | contig 22978 bp, 19 predicted proteins | sample YNPNPMetaG_FD_66600 | JGI IMG/M metagenome (GOLD analysis project Ga0068707, IMG submission 66600) | Anoxygenic and chlorotrophic microbial mat microbial communities from Yellowstone National Park, USA - YNP NP MetaG | ecosystem: Environmental > Aquatic > Thermal springs > Hot (42-90C) >...
CTGGTGCCAGCGGGCGGGGTCGGTGTGCTGCGCGTGGTGTGCACCACCGGCGTCGTGGCTTACGCGCGGGTCTTCAACGCCGCCGGGCGGGGCTCCTTTGGACAGGGGATGCCGGCGCTCCCGCGCAGCATGGCGGTGCGTCCCGGGGAGATTGCGCACCTGGTGGGGCTCAGACGCACGCCGCAGTTCCGAAGCAACGTGGGCATCTTCAACCCTTCCACCGATAACGGGGTGGCGAGGGTGCGGGTGCTGAACGCCCGCGGCGAGGTGCTGGGGGAGCAGCCCTACCGGCTGGCCCCCGGCGGGTACCTGCAACTGGACGACGTGCTCCACGCGTTCCAGGTGAGCCGGGGGGAGAACCTGCGCGCCGAGGTGAGCGGTTCCGTGCCGCTGCTGGCCTTTGCTGCCGTCATCGATGCCCGCTCCGGCGCGCCTACCCTGATCCTGCCATTGCATTGACCGAGCCCCCCACCGGAACGCCGGGTGTAGGGATGTTGAACGCGAACACTTCGGCTGGGGGAGGAGCGAGGCACGTTCCCGCCCTTTTTGCCTGCCTTGCCGTGGCGCTGGCAGCTGGGTGGGGTGAGGGCGTGCCGGTTGGCGAGGGGCAGGGTCCACGGCCGCCGGTGGCCGCTGCGCTCTCTCTGGAACTGCCGCTGGGCCTGGTGGCGATGGGCCTCTTCCCACGCGGGAGCCTGGGCCGCCGGCGCCGCCTCCACGGTACCCTCTCGAAGAGCGAGCGCCTCGCCCTTTTCCAGGAGGGGCCCGAGGGCGGGTTCGTGCTGGAAGCGGGGCGGTTCGTGCTCGCCAACCGGGCCGCCGGGGCGCTCTTTGGCTGCGATCCCGAGGAGCTGATTGGCCGCACCCCCTGGGAGGTATCCCCGCCCCGGCAAGCCGACGGGCGCTCCTCGCAGGAGGCGGCCGCGGCCTACCTCGCCGAGACCGTGGCGGGGCACGCGGCGCGCTTTTCCTGGCGGCACCGCCGTTTCGATGGCACGGAGTTCGACTGCGAAGTCTCTCTCTCCGTCCTGCCTGGGCCGCGCCGGCGGGTGTTGGCCTGGGTCAGGGATGTGACGGAGGAGCGGCGTCGGCGCGAGGAGCTGGCCGCCACCAGCGAGCGGCTGCGGCTCCTGGTGGAGGGGACCCCGGCCTTCTTCTTCTACACCCAAGATCTCGCCGGTCGGGTGACCTACGTTTCCCCGTCGGTGGAGCAGATCACCGGCCGCACTGTGGCCGAATGGCTTGCCCAGCGCCACTGGTTCACCACCGACAACCCGATCAACGAGGTGGCGCGGGAGGCCACCCGTCGCCATCTGGCCGGCGAGTTCGACGGTGAGCCGGCCATCGTGGAGATCCGCCACCCCGACGGGCATGCGGTGGTGCTGGAGGCGTACGAGTTTGGCTGCTATCGCGACGGCGTGCTGGTGGGGCTGCAGGGAATTGCCCAGGACATCACGGCTCGGCGGCGAACCGAAGAGGCGCTGCGGGAGAGCGAGCGAACCCTGGCCACGCTCATGGCGAATCTGCCGGGGATGGCCTACCGCTGCCGCAACGACGCCAACTGGACGATGGAGTTCGTGTCGGAGGGGTGTCGGGACCTCACCGGTTACGCCACGGGGGAGGTGCTGCTGAACCGGGTTGTTGCTTACGGTGAGCTGATCCACCCCGAGGATGCCCCCGCCGTCTGGCGCGACGTGCAGCAGGCCCTGGCCGAACGGCGCCCCTTCGAGCTCAACTACCGGATCCGGACCGCCAGCGGCGAGGAGAAGTGGGTATGGGAGCGGGGGCGGGGCGTGTTCGACGAGGGCGGACAGCTGCGGTGGCTGGAGGGGTTCATCACCGATGTGACCGATCGGCGGCGGGCGGAGGCCAGTGCCCGCTTCCAGGCCTCGCTCCTTGCCCAGGTGCGCAACGCGGTGGTGGCCACGGACGAGGCAGGCAACATCGTCTACTGGAACCGGTACGCCACCCAGCTCCTCGGCTGGCAGCCGGAGGAGGTACTGGGCAGAAGGCTCATCGACGTGGTGGAGCCGCTGCGCCGGCCGGGGCTGCGGCGGCAGGTTGTCACGAGCCTGCTCGGGAGCGGGCACTGGGAGGGGGAGACGGAGCTGCGGCGGCGGGATGGGGGGAAGGTTTGGGTGGAGGTGGTGGGCTCGGCGCTGACCGACGCGAGGGGCAGCGTTTCGGGTTTCGTGGCGGTGGCCTCCGACATCACTGCCCGCCGGCGTGCGGAAAAGGTCCGCAACGCCGCCTTCCGCATCGCCCAGGAAACGGTTTTTGCCCGCTCCCTGGAGGAGTTCTTCCCCGTCGTCCACCGCATCGTGGCCGAACTTCTGCCCGCCGAGAACTTCTACATTGCTCTGCACGACGCGGCCACGGGCACGTTGTACTTCCCGTACTTCGTGGACCAGCTGGACGAGCCGCCAGCCCCCCGGGCGCTCGGGCGGGGACTGACGGAGTACGTGCTGCGCTCGGGGCAGGCGGTGCTGACCTCGCCGGAAGTGTTCGCGGACCTCGTGGCGCGCGGGGAAGTGGAGCTCCTGGGGCCCCCCGCCGGGGACTGGTTGGGGGTGCCGCTGCGGGTGCAGGAGACCACGATCGGTGTCTTGGCGGTGCAGTCCTACACCGAGGGGGTGCGGTACAGCGAGGAGGACAAGGCAATCCTCGAGTTCGTTTCCACCCAGGTGGCGCTGGCCATCGACCATGTGCGCGCCGAGCAGGCGGTGCGGCAGAGCGAGGAACGGTACCGGCGGCTCGTGGAGCTGTCCCCCGATGGGATTGCCGTGCACTGCGACGGCAAGGTGGTGTTCGTCAACCGGAAGGGGTTGGAGCTGTTGGGCTACACCTCGCCGGAAGAGGTGCTGGGTCGGCCGGCGCTGGATTTCGTCCACCCCGACTCGCGTCCCGTGGCCGTGGCGCGCATCCGCCAGCTCCTGGCGGGGGGTGGGCCGGTGCCACCCGTGGAGGAGACCTTCCTCAAGGCCGACGGCTCGTACCTCGAGGTGGAGGTCACGGCCACTGCCTTGACCTACCAGGGGAAGCCTGCCGTGCAGCTGGTGTACCGGGACATCTCGCAGCGCAAGGCAATGGAAGCGCGTCTCTTGCAAGCCCAGAAGCAGGAGGCTATCGGTCGGCTCGCGGGCGGCATCGCCCACGACTTCAATAACTTGCTGCAAGCCATGATGTCCACGCTGCACCGCTGCCGTCCGAAAGGCCAGGAGGAGGGGCAGATCGGGGCGGCGGTTTCCGAGCTGGAGGCACAGATCCGGCGCGGGGCTTCCCTCGCCCGGCAGCTCCTGCTCTTTGCCCGCCGCGAGGTGGCGCGGCCAACGGTGCTCGACCTGACGAGCGTGGTGCGCTCGGCGTGCGCTCTCGTCGAGCGACTGGTGCCGGACAACGTGCACCTGTGGGTGGAGGGTAGCGACCAGCCGGTGCCGGTGCTGGCCGACGGTGGGCAGATCGAGCAGATCGTCATCAACCTGGTGGTCAACGCCATCGATGCCATGCCCGACGGGGGGCGGGTGGAGGTGCGCACGGGGGCCCGGGCGGGGGAGGCGTGGCTGTCGGTGCGCGACACCGGCATTGGCATGGACGAGCAGGTGCAACGGCGAATCTTCGACCCCTTCTTCACCACCAAGGGGGGGGAGGAGCGCAGCGGACTGGGGCTCGCTGTGGTGCAGGGGATCGTGGAGCGTCACGGCGGCCGCATCGAGGTCAGCAGTGCGCCGGGCGCCGGGAGTACCTTCCTGGTGGTGTTCCCCATGAGCGAGCTGCCGGTGCCATCCCAGCCGCCACTGGAGACCGAGCGGGGGGGAGAGGAGCTGCCAGGGCGGGGCGAGAAGGTCCTCCTGGTGGAGGACGAGGCGGAGGTGCGGGAGAGCCTCCGGGAGGCGCTGGAGGGGCTCGGATTCGTGGTGACGGCGGTGGCCGACGGCGAATCCGCCCTCCAGGTGGCAGAGAGCGAGGAGTTTGCCGTGCTGCTCACCGACCTCATCCTGCCGGGGATGCACGGGGGCGAGCTGGCACGGGCCTTGGTGCAGCGGTTCCCCCGCCTGGGCGTGGTGGTGATGTCGGGTTTCACCGAAGACGAGGCGGTGAAGCGGGGGGCGCGGGAGGGGCGGCTGCGCTTCCTGCAAAAGCCGTTTGCCGTGGAGGTGCTGGCGCGCGAGCTGCGGGCGGCGCTGGACGAGGGTTGAGGGCCGCACGGCTCGCCCGGCATTTGCCGCTCACTGCCCGAAGGGGTAGAGTTGGCGCATGAGCGCTGTGCGGGGTGTGGTGGTGGTGATGGTTGCAGCTGCTTGTGGGTGTGGCTCCGTGCCGGAAGTGGATCGCTTCTTCGTCGCTGCCCACGTGCATCGTGACGGCACGTCGGGGCCCGGCGCCATCGTCGTGCGCGAGGGGAGGATCGTTGCCGTGGGCGAGGAGGGTGCGCTGCACCACTTTCGGCGCGTGGCGCGCGAGGTGGTGGAGCTGGGAGACGCCCACGTCTTCCCGGGCCTGACCGAGAGCCACGGTCACCTGCTGGGCTTTGGTGCAGCTCTGGAGCAGGTGGATCTGGTGGGGGCCAGGAGCTTCCAGGAGGTCATCGCCCGGGTGCGCGAGGCGGCCCGGGCCCTCCCCCCGGGCGAGTGGGTAGTGGGTCGGGGGTGGGACCAGAACGACTGGCCCGACAAGAGCTTCCCCCACCACGCGGCGCTCTCCGCCGCCCTCCCGGATCACCCGGCGCTGCTGCGCCGCATCGACGGCCACGCGGTCCTCACCAACGCCGCCGGCTTGGCGGCGGCGGGCATCACCGGCCACACTCCCGACCCGCCCGGCGGACGCATCCTCCGCGACCAGCACGGCGAGCCCTCGGGGGTGCTGGTGGACGCGGCCTGCGAACTCCTGGAGCGGGCCGCGCCGGCACCCTCCCCCGAGGCTGTGGAGCGGCAGGTGCTCCTGGCCGGGCAGCGCTTGGCCAGCCTCGGCTTCACCGAGATCCACGACGCCGGCACCACCCGCCAGGGGCTGGAGGTGTTGCAGCGGTTGGCGGCGGAGGGAAGGCTGCCCATCCGGGTATACGCCATGGTGGAGGGGAGCGACGAGGCCGCGGTGCGAGAGGCCTACGCTCGGGGAGCCTGGCTCTCCACGGACGGGATGCTGGCGGTGCGCGCCGTGAAGTACTACGCGGACGGTGCGCTGGGTTCGCGGGGGGCGCTCCTGGGCGAGCCCTACACGGACGAGCCCGGCACGCGGGGGCTCGAAGTGACACCCCTGGAGCGGCTGGGGGAGTTCATCCGCCGCGCCGGCGAGGCCGGTTTCCAGCCCTGCGTTCACGCCATTGGCGATGCGGCGGTGCGGCGGGTCCTGGACCTGTACGAGCGGGAGCTGGGCGGTGCTGCGCGCACGCTGCGCGCCCGCATCGAACACGCCCAAATCGTGCGAGAGGAGGACGTGCCCCGCTTTGCCGCGCTGGGCGTGATCGCTTCCGTTCAGCCCACCCACTGCACCTCCGACATGCCCTGGGCGCCACAGCGCCTGGGCCCAGAGCGCATCGCCTGGGCGTACCGGTGGCGCTCCCTCCTCGCCGCCGGGGCCAGGCTTTGCCTTGGCTCCGATGTGCCGGTGGAGAATCCCGACCCGCGCCGAGGGGTGTGGGCTGCGGTGACACGCCGACCCTTCGAGGGGACAGGGGGGGAGGGGTGGAACCTTCCCGAAGCGCTCACGGCCGCCGAGGCAGTAGCAGGTTTCACCAGCTGGGCCGCGTACGCGGCGTTCGAGGAGGAGTGGCGCGGCGCGATCCGAGCAGGGTTTGCCGCCGATTTCACGGTGGTGGACCGGGACCTGTCGGCGGGTGAGGTGACGGTAGTTCGCGAGGCACGGATCTTGCGAACCGTGGTAGCTGGGCGCGACGTGTTTGTAGCCCGGGGAGTCCAGTGAAGGGGACAGCAGTGATGACGCTGCTGGCCCTCGCGGGTGGTTTTTGGGGTTGCGGGGGGCGAGGGTCGGCCGACGACGAGCAGCGGTGGGTGGAGCTGCGCGAGACCATGGTGCGCACGCAGATTGCGGCCCGCGGTGTGCGGGACCCCAACGTCTTGGCCGCCATGCGCACGGTGCCGCGCCACCTCTTCGTGCCGGAGGATGTTCGCCCCCAGGCGTACGCCGACCACCCCCTGCCCATTGGTGACGGGCAGACCATCTCCCAGCCGTACATCGTGGGGTTGATGAGCGAGTTGCTCGCCGTCAAGCCCGGCGATTCCGTGCTGGAGATCGGCACGGGTTCCGGCTACCAGGCGGCGGTGCTGGCTGCCATGGGGTGTCAGGTCTACACCATCGAGATCCGGGAAGCCCTGGCGCGCAGCGCTGCCGATCGCCTCGCGGCCCTGGGCTACACCTCGGTGCAGGTGCGGGCCGGCGACGGCTACGCCGGCTGGCCGGAAGCTGCCCCCTTTGCCGGGATCATCGTCACCGCCGCGCCGGAACGCATCCCCCAACCGCTGGTGGACCAGCTGGCCCCCGGCGGTCGCCTGGTCATTCCGGTGGGGTCGTTCTACCAGCAGCTCAAGGTCCTCACCAAGGAGGCGGGCGGGCTGTCCCAGCGGGACGTCATCCCTGTCCGCTTCGTGCCCATGACCGGCGAGATCGAGAAGCAGCCGTGAGCCCTCTCGCCGACGGCGGGCGAAGGGTCGCGGCAGTGCTGGCAGCCCCGCTGCACGCTGGCGGCGCTCCAGGGGTGACGGGATCCTTCGCCTGCTGCGCAGGCTCAGGATGACTGCAGGGGTAAGCGCAGGCTTTGGGACGACTGCGGCACACAGCGGCAGTCGGGGCAGGGCGGATCGTCCAAGGAAAGTGCTTCCACGTCAATGGCGCCGCCCCACTCCTGCTCCCAGGCCAGGAAGGCATCCAGGTCGCGGCGCACCAGCTGGGCCACCCACGCCAGCACCACCACGTCGTCCACGAGGCCCACGAGGGGGAGCACGTCGGCCACCACGTCGAGCGGGTTGACGAGGTAGACGAGACCCGCCAGCACCGCCAGGAGGGTGCGCCGTGGCAGCGGCCGGTAGCGGCCCGCCACGGTTTCTCGCACCATGCGCAGCATCGCCGCCACGTCGCGCCGCAGCGGGGCGAGACCCCGCCGGCGCAGGAGAGCCGCGGCTGCCGCCAACAGGGCGGGGAGCCGGCGGTTTGCAAGCAGGCGTGCGGCAGCGCGAACCGTGCGGCGCATCAGGCCAGGGGGGATCGTGCCCATGGCAGCAGTCTACAGGAAGCGACGCGCTAGGTGAGCCGCAGGTGCAGCTCGGCCAGCTGCGCCTCGTCCACCGTGTTGGGGGCATCGGTGAGCAGGCAGTTGCCGGCCGTGGTCTTGGGGAAGGCAATCACGTCGCGGATGGACTCGCGCCCGGCCATGAGCATCACCAGGCGATCGAGGCCCAGGGCAATGCCCCCGTGGGGCGGGGCGCCGTAGCGGAACGCCTCCAAGAGGAAGCCGAACTTGCGCCGCGCTTCCTCTTCGCCAATGCCGAGCACCGAGAACACGCGACGCTGCAGCTCGGGATCGTGGATGCGGATCGAACCGCCCCCGAGTTCCACGCCGTCCATCACCACATCGTAGGCGCGGGCCCGCACCGAGGCCGGGTCGGATTCCAGCCGTTCGAGGTCGCTCGGGTGCGGGGAGGTGAAGGGGTGGTGGCAGGCGTAGTAGCGCCTGGTTTCCTCGTCCCACTCCAGGAGGGGGAAGTCGGTAACCCAGAGGAAGTCGTGCCGGTGGGCGGGCAGCAGACCGAGCTGGCGAGCAAGCTGGAGGCGCAGGGCCCCCAGGGCGGCGAACACCACCTTGGGGGGACCACCCACCGCGACGAGCAGGTCCCCCTCGCCGGCGCCGGCGGCGGCCAGGAACGCGGCCACCCCCTCTTCGCCCAGCGCTCGCTTGGCGGGCGAGGCGTAACCCTCGGCGGTCTTGCGGAACCACAGCAGGCCAGGAGCGCCAAACGGCTTGACGGCCTCGCTGAGCTCGTCGAGCTGCTTCCTGGAAAAGGCGGCACCACCCGGCACCACCAGCCCCTTGACCCGCCCCTGGGCCGCCGCTCGCTGCAGTGGCTCGAAGGAGCAGGTGGCGCTCACGGCCCCCAGCTCCACGAGTTCCAGACCAAAGCGAGTGTCGGGGCGATCGGAGCCGAAGCGCTCCATCGCTTCGCTCCAGGCCAGGCGCGGGAAGCGCTCGGGGGGGTGGATGCCCACCAGCGGGAAGATGCGTGCAAAGAGCCCTTCGATCAGCGTGTAGATGTCCTCCTCCTGCACGAAGGAAGCCTCCACGTCGATCTGGGTGAACTCGGGCTGGCGGTCGGCGCGCAAGTCCTCGTCGCGGAAGCAACGGGCGATCTGCACGTACCGGCCGAGACCGGCCACCTGCAGGAGTTGCTTGAACAGCTGTGGCGATTGGGGCAGCGCGTAGAAGGCCCCGCGCGAGAGCCGAGAGGGGACGAGAAAGTCCCGCGCCCCTTCGGGTGTGGAGCGCGTGAGGATGGGCGTCTCCACCTCCACGAACCCCATCTCGTGGAAGTACTGGCGAATGGCGAAGGTGATGCGATCGCGCAGCAATAACCCCCGGGTCATCTCTGGGCGGCGCAGGTCCAAGTAGCGGTAGCGCAGGCGCAGCTCCTCCGAGGCGTTGACCTGGTCCTCCACCACGAAGGGGGGAACGTGGGCGGTGCTGAGCACCTCCAGCTCTTCGGCAAGGACTTCGATCTCGCCGGTGGGCAGCTCGCGGTTGACCATGTCGGCGGGGCGGGGGCGCACCGTCCCCACCACCCGCACCACGTCCTCGTGGGAGAGGGAGGCGGCCTGGCTCTTGAGGGGTTCTTCCGGGAAGAGCACCTGCACCCACCCCTCGCGGTCGCGCAGATCCACGAAGATGATGCCGCCGAGATCGCGCCGCCGCCGCACCCATCCGGCCAGCTCCACGCGCCGGCCCGCATCGGCAGCCCGTAGCTGGCCGCAAAACGGGCGCGCCCACAGCCCACATCTTGCCTCTGCCATGTTGCCCTCCCCTGGCCCCGGGGCCGAGCCGCGATTGTAGCAGCGGGGTTGTCACCTCCGCCTGCGGGACCGACAATGGAAACGATTCGGGAGGTGACCCATGCCGATTTTCATCCTCATGACCCGCCTGGCGGCGGAGAGTATTCACGATGCGGCGGGGCGGCGCGCCATGGGCAAGGAGTGGCTCGCCAAGGTGAAGAGTGCCTGCCCCCAGGTGAAGTTTCTGGCCCACTACGCCATCCTCGGGCCCTACGACTTCATGGACATCTACGAGGCGCCCGACATCGAGACGGCCCACCGCGTCTCGCTCATCTCCCGGGCCGAGGGGGCGGTGTCGGCGGAGAGCTGGCAGGCGCTGCCGTACGATCGTTTCCTGGCGCTCTTGGACGAGGTGCGGCGGGGGTGAAACGGCAACACGGGCGGTGACGGGGCGCACCGTCGCTCGGCTGGCAGGGCGCGAAACTGGAAAACGGTCATGAGTGGTGGTGTCGTTTGCCCATGGAAACGGTGGACGGGCAGGTGCCTCACTGCCCTGGCGCTGCTCTTCGCCCCCTTACCAGCGGTTGCGGGAGCGAGCCCAGGGGGGCAACCGCCGCCGCTCCTCGCCCGGGTGGAGGTGGATCGCCCTCTGGGGCAGCTGGGCTTGCCGGTCTTCGCCCACTTTGGAGATGGGAACGGGTGCGAGGTTGCCCTGGTGGTGGCGACACGAGGGGAGCTGGCGGCGGCCGGCGTGCCGTTCCAGATCCTCGACACCTACCTGCCCGAGGTGCGCTACCTCCTGGCCACCGAGCGGCGACCTGGGGTGCGGAGGGCCGTGCTGGAGCGCTACGTACCCCTGCTGGACGATGGGAGGTACCTGCTCCTGCACGCACGAGCGGGCCTCGTGGAGGAGTTGCAGGCGCTGGGGATGGCCAGCTGGCGGTTGCCCGACACCCCCCTTTCGCTGCGGGAGCCCGTGACGCCGCTTGCTGCGCCGGTGGCGTACGACCCCCTGGTGGCGTCGATGCTGGCGCAGGTGGAGCAAGGCGCGGTGCTCACCTACGCCCGGCAGTTGAGCGGTGCCGAGGCGGTCACGGTGGGCGGTTCCTCCTACACGATCTCGAGACGGCAGACCAACTCCGGCGTACCCATCGACAAGGCCACCCAGTACGTGGCCGAGCATCTGCAGCGGCAGGGCCTCTCGGCCAGCTACCACCCGTGGAGTGCCAGCGGCTATTCGGGCCGCAACGTGTCGGGGCTCCTCCCGGGCGGCGAGCACGCGGGGGAGGTGGTGCTCGTCACCGCTCACCTAGACGACATGCCGGCCACAGGTACCGCGCCTGGCGCCGACGACAACGCTTCCGGCTCGGTGGCGGTGATGGTGGCGGCGGAGGTGATGCACGCCTACACCTTCGACCGTACTCTCCAGTTCGTGTTCTTCACCGGCGAGGAACAGGGGCTCCTGGGCTCGGGCGCCTACGCCGCGTCGCTGGCTGCGGCCGGGACCAACGTGGTGGCGGTGGTGAATCTGGACATGATCGCCTACGACACCGTGGACGGCCCCGTGCTGGAGCTGCATACACGGGCGAGCCAGAACCCCGGCTATGCAGCCGACCGGGCCATCGCCGACGCCTTCCGCGACGTGGTGACGGTCTACGGTCTGGGCGCTGCCCTCGAGCCCACGGTGGTGGCCGATGGGATCCCTTACAGCGATCATGCCCAGTTCTGGAACCGCGGATTTCCCGCCATTCTCGGCATCGAGGACACCGCCCACGACTTCAATGCCCAGTACCACAAGGTCACCGACACGGTAGAGAACCTGAACCCCGCCTACTTCACGGCGTTCGTCCGGGCAGCGGTGGGCACGGTAGCGCATCTGGCTGGACCCACGGGAATCGCCTGTACCGCCCCGGCGGCCCCCGAACTCACGGCACCCGCTGGCGCCTCCAGCGGCACCCCGTACCTGGTGAGCTGGACCGCGACCTCGGCGGACGGCACGTACGTGCTGGAGGAAGCTCGGGAGTCTACCTTTGCTACGCCGAGTTCGTTCGCCCTGGCGGCGACAGCGGCCGCGTTCCTGCATGCCAGTGGCGGAGACACCTTCCACTACCGGGTGCGCGCGGTGGAGGCGTGCGGCGGTGGGAGCGTGGCCTCCGAGTGGTCGCTCCCCGCTGCTGTTCCCCTGGAGGGGGGTGGTGGGTGCGAGCTGGAGGTTGCCGATCGCACGATCTCGGGCGCCGAGGTGTTCCTGTCCTGCGGCGAGCTTTCAGCCGGGCCTGATCTCCTCGTTGCATCCAGCGGGGCTGCCACTCTGCGCGCGGCCAGCGTCATGATTCTGCGCAACGGCGTGCGGGTGACGGAGGGAGGCTATCTCGCGGCCGGCACCGATTCGGCGCTGGCCGAACCGTAGGTGGCCATCGCTCTCCCTTTTGCGGCAGAGCCGACTGCCCTGTCCTCGAGGACTTTGCCCAGTGGAACTTCGCGGGGGTGGGGTGAAGCCGCTGCACAGCTTCGCCGAGACCTCCCCCATGGCCTTCGGGGACAACGCCCGGCTCTGCCACACGGGGAGGGGCGACACCCGGCGACAGGGTTGGGCGGCCGCCCCCGAACGGTGGCTCCCGGCACGTGACCAGCCAGCTCAGCGACTGACGCCACGCGCGGGGATGGTCACCAGGAGCGTCTCTTCCCCCCCTCCTGCCTGCGCCAAGGCGGTGCCATCTCGGTTCACCGCACCGCTGTTGCCCACGTGGGGAGCGTCGCTGCGGTTTGCCGCCAGGCCGGGGCAGCGCCCTGCCAGGCAGGTGGCCACAGCTGTTCGCCACCCCCCCTCGCGCTGGGCGAGGAGGGCAACGAAAAGGTCGAGCTTCTTGGCTGCGAGGCCGTTGGGCCAGAAGCGGGTGGCCATGTCCTGCCCGATGAGCATACCCACCCGCCCAAACGGGGTGGCAAACGGTGTCGCATCTCCCTGGGCTTCCGAGCCTGGTTTGGTGAAGTCGTACTCGGCAGCGTTGGGGACGACCTTGCGGTGCTTGCCGAGCAGCGTGCCGTCGGGACCCAAGAACAGCGCGGTGTTGAAGACCGGGTGCGTGGGATCGCCGGAGGGTTCCCACACGCCCAGGACCACGGCGACACCGAGCTCTCGTGCCAGCTGCGAGAACGTTTTCACGAGGTCTCCGTACGCCTGCGCCAGGTCCAGGATGGTGACGCCGTTGCGCTCCCACGGGTGGGTCCGGTAAAAGGTGAGTTCCGGCAACACCACCAGCTTGGCGCCAGCAGCAGCAGCCTTGCGAATGGCCTCCGCCACCCGCTCAGCGTCCACCCCGACCGCGTCCGGCTCCTGGACCGCGTACTGCACCACCGCCGCTCGAACGTCGGTACCACCTGCCCACGCGGCAGCCGGCGCCGTGGCCAGTAACAAGCTGCAGCTCGCGAGCACCGCCGTGCATCCTGCGAGCCCTCCTGCACAACTACGCCCTTTCATGGCCAGGTCTCCTTTCTGCTTGGAGTTTACCGGCAAGTTGCCAGGAGGGTGAAGCCGTGGCAGCGCGCCAAGTGGGCTGCGGAGTTGGCGGGGAGAAGCCGGCGGTGCCGCTGCTCGCGCGCTGGCAGCTGCCCACGGGCAGGGCTAGCCGGCGAGCAAGTGGTGGAGCCGAAGGGGATCGAACCCTCGACCTCTAGAGTGCGATTCTAGCGCTCTCCCAGCTGAGCTACGGCCCCACGCGCTCGGCTTGCGGAGCTTACCACGCCTGTGCACAGCGGGTAAAGTGGCTGTTTGGCCTGCCCCTCCAGAGACCGTTGCTGTACCAAAGTGTGCGGCTGCGCTAGCATGCCCGCCGAAGGGGGTGGGCTGTGGGTCGATTCAACCCGTGCGAACTGGAGATTGAACTCCTCTGTCGGGGTATTGCGGTGGATCGCTCCTGCACTCTGGAGCAAGACGCCCGCGGCTTCCACCGCATCCGGGCCGGTCTGGGCTCGGGGCTGGAGCTGGTGATCCCGGGGGATCTCAAGGACGTGTGGTGCAACGTGCCTGTGGAAGAGGCGTTCGTGGCCAGCACGCCTTTCTCCTTGCGCAAGAGCGGCAGCCAGTACCTGGTGGTGGACGGGCGCGACGGCGCCGAGTACCCGGTGTGGCTGCCCCCGGAGCCTGCCTGGTACAGCCGCACCACCTCGCGGGGCACGCCCATGGCCGCCATTGGGGTGTTGCAGGGGACCTACCTCGGCATCTACGTGTCCGAGACCTGTCGGTACTGGGACCCGGGGAACGACCGCCACTGCCACTTCTGTACCTCGGGGCTCAACGTGGGCAAGGCCGAGGCGCTCCGTAAGCCAGTGGAAGACGTGGTGGAAGTGGCGCTGGCGGCGCGGCAGGAGTCGGGCACCACCTTCGTGCACTTCAACGCTGGCTACCAGCGGGAGGATGTGCCGGAAGCGACCCGCTTCCACGGGTTGAACCTGGCAGCACCCTACGTGAAGGCAGTGCGGGAGCGGGTGGGCGGTTTTATCGGGGTGCAGGTCGCACCGGTGCTGCGCCACGATTTCTGGAAGTACGACTGGCTCATCGAGCTTGGCACGGATCACTTTTCCTTCTGCTACGAGTTCCACAACCCGCAGTACTTCGAGAAGTACTGCCCGGGCAAGTGCGGAACGCTGGGTCAGAAGGCGTTCTTTGAGGCCATGGAGTACACGTCCGACAAGCTTGGCAAGGGGGCAGTGTCGGGCGAGATCATTGCAGGCATCGAACCCATCGAGGACACCATGGCCGCCATCGACTACATCACCTCCACGGGGGCGTTCCCTACCGTGTGCATCTTCCGCCCGTTGCGGGGCTCGCTCATGGAGGACTTCCCGTCACCGGACCCCGAGGACATGAAGCGGGTGTTCGCCCACCTGTGGGAGGCCATGGTCCGCAACGGCATCCCCACCGATGTGATCCCCAACATCCAGGTGTCGCTCATCGTCAACCCCGGGGACGCGGCCTACTTGGGCAAGCGGGATCTGCGGTTCCGGCGCTACCGGGCCAAGATGGCAGCGCTGCGTCTCCTGGGCAAGCCGTACTTCTGGTGGAAGATGCGCCCCCGGCCGGTGGCAGCATCGGCCACCGAGCCACCGCAGCCGGCAAGCTAGTTAGAACAGTTCGATGCGGCCGGAAGAGGTGGTGACAGACACCCGCGGCCCGCTACCGGCGAGCCGCAGCCTCCCGCCCTTGGGATCCGGCTCCCCAGCGTAAACCGAGCGGATCTCTCCCCGCGCCGAGGCGATCTCGCCAGTCGGGGTGGCACCGGGCGGCAGGGTGAGGCGCACTTTCCCCGAGGAGGACATGACGCGGATCTCGTCGGTGGCGGCCAGGGCGTCGAAGCGGCAGGTCACGTTCCCCGACGTGGTGACGATGCCTACGGGCCCCAACAATCCGTCGAGGCGCACGTTGCCCGAGGAGGTATCGCACCGCACCCGGCGCGCACCGCCGGTGAGGATGACCTCGCCGCCCGCCGTTCTCGCCAGCAAGCTGTCCACGGCGCGGGGTGCGCGGACGCGCATGTCGCCGCTGGTGGAACGCATCTCGACCTGCGGCGCCCAGCCGGTGAACTCCACGTCGCCAGTGGCCGTGCGGAGGCGCAGTGGCGTGGCCTCGGTGAAGTCGCCCTCCACGAGCAGCGAGCCGGAAGAGGTGGTGAGGTCCGGACGCACGAAGGGCGGGACCACCAACTCGATGCGGGCGCGGCTGGTGATCACGCCGTGGAGGAGGGAGATGCCCCGCGGCTCGGGCGCCACCACGTGCAGGGTGTCGGGGGCGTCCTGGATGTCCGGGCGGTGGGCCTCCAGCCAGGCGACGCACTGGGATTCTTTGAAAGCCGTGGCAGCGAGGTGCACGGTGAGGCGGATTTCGCGGATGTCGGCGCTGCGGACAAACAGGTCCAGAGGGCCAGCGTCGATGAGGACGGTCTTGCCGTCGCTGGCTGGGAACGCCTTGACGATGACCTCGCTGCGCTCCACTGCCCAGCCGGAAACCGCCACGAACATCATGAGTGCCGTGAGCTTCCCCCGGACCATGCGGACCTCCGTGGGTGGCATGCTACGTCGGATCGGCGTCCGCCGGCAAGGGTGGCGAGTTGCCTCACCAAGGATCTAGGCGAAAGGGGATCGCTGCCTCTCGTAGGAATTTTCGTGGGCGGGTGGGCGCAGTGACACTGCTTCCCGGAGCGGCAGGCGCATGAGGCGTGCGATGGCTGAGCGCAGCGTGCCTGGGAAGGCGTTTGCGGCAGCAGGAAACAAGGGCAGCACGAAGGTGCGGAGTGGGGTGCTGGATGCCGTGGTGGCCGCGACGGGGTAGAGCCGGCGTATGCAGGCTGGCTCGAGGGTTGGCACGGGCGGAGGGTATGGGTTGGGAAGCGGTTGCTGGTGGTGGGGGACGCCGCCGAGCAGGTGCGGCGACGAGGGCAGCGGGTTTACGGCGATATTGCCGTAGTCGCGCTAAAACGGGTGTGGAGGCTGTGGGACGATCAGAGGGGGAAACGGCTTGCGCCGGCGCTTGGGCCCCTCACGGAGCGCTTCCGCGGCACGGGGAGCTTTCTCTTGCCCCTGAGGTGCGGGCAACGCTACCCGTCGATTCTTGGGTGCAGCAACCAAGGGTGGCGGCCACCGCCACCGGCGGGGTTGACAGTGTGGCGTGGGGCACGCTACTTTTCTCGGCGTGAGCAGTGCCCGAGCGGGCATAACTCAGCTGGTAGAGTGTCAGCTTCCCAAGCTGAAAGTCGCGGGTTCGAATCCCGTTGCCCGCTCCACTCTGCGGAGGTCCTCGTGGTGGGTTTCAGCAAGGAGCCAGCCGGAGTAGCAACCGGGGAGCCAAAGCAGGCAGCGACCCTCACGGTAATTGGGCGCGAGTCCAAGGTGGTGGGGGAGATCACCGGGAGCCGGGGGGTGCGTATCGAGGGCACGGTAGCCGGCAAGATCCACCTGAAGGCTCCGGTGGAGGTGGCGGAGGGTGCGGTGGTGGAGGCGGAGATCCACGCCACTGCTGTGCGCGTATCCGGTTCCGTCAGCGGCAACATCACGGCCAGCGAGGTGGTGGAGCTGCTCGCCCCAGCCAAGGTGACCGGAGACATCACCACCCCAGCGCTGCGGGTGGTGGAGGGCGCCAAGCTCGAGGGTCGGGTGCAGATGAAGAGCGAGCCGGTGCACAAGGCAGGGCCGGCGAGCCCCGACAAGAGTCCCGCGAAAGCCTAGCAGCAATTGCGCCACTGCCCGCTGGCGCCAGGGGGTCAGCGGTTCCACTCCTCGGGTGCTCCCCTCGAACGGTCGGGCACCGCTTTTGGGATCGCGGCAGGTTTGACGACCGAGGTATACTCGTGGGCGAGAGGTGCGTATGGCACAGAGCGCCCGCACCACCGTGGAGATCTTTGGTCGGCGTTTCGAGCTGCGGGGATCCGAGGGGAGCGAGCACCTCGAGGAGCTCGCCCGCTACGTGGATCGTCGCATGCGAGAACTGGCCAAAGTTTCCCCCCAGGTGGACACGGCGAAGCTGGCCGTGCTGGCGGCGCTCAATATCGCGGACGAGCTCTTTCGGGAGCAACGGACAGAACCTGGTGCGCGAAACGAGCGGTTCAAGAAAAGGGTAGAAGGGTTGGTGAAGCGGCTGGACGAGGTGCTTGAGCCCCATGAGTAGGGACTCGATAACGATTCGATGGGAGGCCCCTGCGCGGTTGGTGATGAGCGAAACTATTGGTGAACCAACACCTATTTGATGGGGGCCCGGTCCGCGCCGGGCGGATCCAGTCGCGCCCCAGGCGCGACGAGTGAAGCCCGGCGGGCAGGCTCCCTCCTGTGGATCACAGGTTCAAATAGGGTTGCTCACACGGCCGAGAGCGGGGGCGCTTCCTCTCCCTTCTGCACCCTTTTTCGAGGCGCACCACGCGTTCCTTGAAAGGGGGGTTCATGAACACCGCAGTTCTGCTGATTGCCGCGGTGGTCGGCGCCGGGGTGGCGGCGGCCGTGCTGTGGCTGTTCGGCCGACGTGTGCGTTCCGTGGCGCAGGCTGTCAAGAGCGAGGCGGAGCGCGATGCCCGGCGGATCCTGGCCGTGGCCGAGCAGGAGGCCGAGCAGCGGCTGAAAGATGCCGCCATCATGGCGCGCGAGAAGCTGCTCGAGGCGCGCAGCGAGTTCGAACGGGAGACCCACGACTACCGCCAGGAGCTGCTGACGCTGGAGCGACAGCTCGTCCAGCAGAGCAGCGAGGTGGCGGAACGGCTCAAGGAGGTGGAGCGCCGCGAGGCCGCGGTGGAGGCGCTGCGCCAGCAACTGGAGGAACGGGAAACTGCCATCGCGCTCCAGGAGGATGCAATTGCTGCTGCCCTCGCGGAGCAGCGGATCGAGCTGGAGCGCATTGCCGGCATGACCTCGGAGCAGGCCAAGCAGGAGTTGATGCGCGCCATGGAGAACGAGGCCCGCATGGACGCGGCTCGAACCATCCGTCGCATCGAGGAGGAGGCCAACCAGGAGGCCAACCTGCGCGCTAAGAAGGTGATTGCTGCGGCCATCCAGCGGGTGGCGGCGGAGCACGTGGTGGAGAGCACCGTCTCCGTGGTGGACCTGCCCAACGACGAGATGAAAGGCCGCATCATCGGCCGCGAGGGGAGGAACATCCGCGCACTGGAGACGGCCACGGGGGTGGACCTCATCGTGGACGACACGCCCGGAGCGGTGCTCCTCTCCAGTTTCGACCCGGTCAAGCGGGAGGTGGCGCGGCTGGCCTTGGAGCGGCTGATGCTGGATGGACGCATCCACCCGGGCCGGATCGAAGAGGTGGTGGCCAAGGTGCAGGGGGAGCTGGACGAGAAGATCTTCCGCGACGGGGAGGCGGCCGCCATCGAGCTGGGGTTCCCCGACATCCACCCGGAGCTGCTGAAACTCTTGGGCCGGCTGCAGTACCGTACCTCGTACGGGCAAAACGTACTGGCGCACTCGAAGGAGGTGGCGTGGCTGGCCGGCCACCTGGCGGCGGAGCTGGGGGTCAACGCGCGGGTGGCCAAGCGTGCTGCGCTGCTGCACGACATTGGCAAGGCGGTGGACCGCGAGATGGAGGGGACGCACCTGGACATCGGCCGCGAGCTGCTGCGCAAGTACGGGGAGTCGGAAGAAGTGATCCACGCCATGGAGTGCCACCACGGTGACGTGGACCCGCGCAGCATCGAGGCGGTGCTGGTGACGGCAGCGGACGCCCTCTCGGCAGCGCGGCCCGGGGCGCGGCGCGAGATCCTGGAGAGCTACCTGAAGCGGCTGGAGAAGCTGGAGGCGATTGCCAACGAGTTCAAGGGGGTTCAAAAGGCCTTTGCCATCCAGGCCGGACGCGAGTTGCGCATCATCGTGGAGTCGGAACGCATCTCCGACGAGGATGCGGTGTGGCTGTCGCGCGATGTGGCCAAACGGATCGAAGGGGAGCTCACGTACCCCGGGCAGATCAAGGTCACGGTGATCCGGGAAACGCGCGCCGTGGAGTACGCCAAGTAGGCGTCTTGCTGGGGTGCCGGCGATCCCCGCCCGCTGCACCGGCCTGGCCCAGGGGCAGCGGGGAGCCACTGGCCAGCTACGGCGGGCTTTCCCCTGGTGTTGCTGCCCGTGCTTGACGGGGGGGAGCAGGGCGGCTAGGATACAAACCGAACGATTGGTAGGTTCTCGTGAATCAGGCAGAACGCTCGCAACGCAGTCGGGAACAGATCCTGGAAGCTGCCCTGGAGCTTTTTTCCCACTGCGGCTACCGGGCCACCTCGATCCGTGACATTGCCGCCAAGGCGGGTGTGTCCACGGGCAACGTCTACCACCACTTTGCGGACAAAGAGACGATCTTTCGCACCCTCCTGGACCAGTACTGGCAGGCCATCGACGATCCGCAGCTGCCGTTCAACGTGGCCCTGGCCACCGGCCGCTTCCCCGACAACCTGGAGGCGATCGGCAGGGCGTCGCGCGATCTCGTGCACACTTACCGGCGCTACGTGGCGCTCATCTACGTGGACGTGGTGGAGTTTGGCGGCGAGCACATCCGCAAGTTCTATTCGGAGATGGCCCGGCGGTTCGAGCACTTCCTCGTCTCCCGGGGCCTGGTCGAGGAGGTGGCGAGGCGGCTGCGCCCCGGCATTTCCCCCGTCTCGGCGGTGATGATGGCGAGCCGGTTCTTCCTCAACTTCTTTGCCGTGGAGATCCTCTTTGGGGTGCGCGACCACTTTGGGAAGAACACCGACGAGGTAATCCGCGAGATCTCCGAGATCCTGCGCCGCGGCATGCTGCGCTCCGAAGATTGAGCGTGCGAGCGACAGCGAGCCGTTCGCGCTACAATCCCTGCGCCCGAGGGCACCTCGATCCAGCGCGACCTGCTGCCTCGAGAGAAAGGACGACATGAACCGGATCTTTGTTGCAGTTCTCGTTACGTGCATGACCACCCTCTCCCCGGTCTCTGCCGAGGAAAAACCGGCCATGACGGCGCAGCAGAAGCTCGCCTACAGCCTGGGCGCCGACCTGGGCAAGACCTTCCGGCAGCAGGGGGTGATGGTGGACGCCCAGGCGTTTGGCCGGGGCTTTGCCGATGCCCTGGCGGGTGGCGCCTTGGCCATGACCGAGGAGGAGATGACAGCCACCATCCAGGCCTTCCAGCAGGAGATGGTGGCCAAGCAGCAGGAGTACATGCAGGCGCAGGCGGCGGCCAACAAGAAGGCCGCCGACGCCTTCTTCCAGGCCAACAAGGGCAAGCCGGGCGTGACCACGCTCCCCAGCGGCCTGCAGTACAAGGTGCTCACCGACGGCACGGGCCCCACGCCCACAGCCACCGATACCGTGACCGTCCACTACCGCGGCATGCTCCTGGACGGTACCGAGTTCGACAGCTCCTACGCCCGGGGCGAACCGGCCAGCCTGCCGGTGAACAGCGTCATCAAGGGGTGGACGGAGGCGCTGCAACTAATGAAAGTGGGTTCCAAGTGGCAGCTCTTCATCCCCCCCGAGCTGGCCTACGGCGAGCGGGGAGCCGGTCGGGTCATTGCCCCCAACCAGGGGCTGGTGTTCGAGGTGGAACTGCTGGGCATCCAGCCCCACTGACGCGGCGCGGCAGCAGAGCCTGGGGAATGGGGTACCCTCTCGCCATGACAGCTGAACAGCTCCGGGCGATCATGGCGTTCCTGCAAGGGTGTGTGCAGCTGGGAGCTGCGGACGAGACGGGCCGGTGCACGGTGACCTTCACCACCCCCACGCCCGAGGCGATGGCGCGCGCGGGTCTCGATGCGGAGGGGTGCCGGCGCGTCCTGGCGGCAGAGTGGTTTGCCGAGATGGTGGACGAAGTCGTCACCACCCCCGACTTCTGCGACCCCGGCGAAGCGGAGGAGACAGTCCTCCGCTACGCCCGCGACGTGGTTGCCGAGTACATCCGCAAGCGGTTCGTGCTGTAGGTCAGAGTGTGCTGCTGCTGCCGCTGCCGCTCCTCACAGCGGCGCGGGGAAGTCTGTCCGCTTGGCCCGCATGAACGCCTTGAGGGTGGGGAAGAACACGTCGGGCCGCTCCAGGTAGGCCACGTGGCCGCACTCGGGAATGAGGAGCCAGCGGGAGTTGGGGAAGATGTCCAGCATCTTCTTCTGCGCCCACAGGGGGATGGCCCGGTCCTGCTCCCCCGGCATGATGAGGGTCGGGGTGGCCACCGCCCGGTACTCGTGCATGCGGTTGTCCAATTCCCCGAAGTACTCCTCCTGGGCCTCGGTGAGCCGGATGAGGCAGTGGATGTCGTTCTTGTAGCGCTCGACGAAGCGCTGCCGCATCGGCTCCAGGCCGGCCCGCGTCACGCGGCGCACGAACGGCTCGCCGAAGATCTTCTCGTACATGTACTCGGTGTAGAGGTCGAAGCGCTCGGGCCCCTCGCGGTAGAAGCGCAGGGAGATGGCTTCGTACTGCTCGAAGAGCTCCTCGCGGGAGAGGATGATGCCCGAGAGGGTCAAGGTGTGGAGGCGGGGCCAGAACTGCCGGGCGTGCTCGATGGCGATGAACCCGCCGTAGGAGATGCCCATGGAGTGGATCTTCTCGAGGCCCAGCGTGTCCATGATCTCGGTAAGGTACTGGGCGATCCGGGTGATGGAGTACGGCACGTCCGGCTTGGAGGACGCCCCTTGCCCCAGGTAGTCGTAGAGCAGTACGTCGAACTCGTCGGTGAGGAGGGGCAGGAAGGCGTACCACGCCTTGGTGGACATGGCCAGGCCGTTGAGGAGCACGACCGCTTCTCGGTTCCCGTCGCCAAAGTACTCGTACCAGATGTCGTGGCCGTCGGGGTGGATGAACCCCGACCGAGACGGCACGGGCTGGGGGGGTTGGGGTGACGCTGCCATGGGGGTCCTCCAGAGGCGCGCGGGGAGCGGACAGGGGCCAGGCCTGTGGCCTGCCCCTGTCCCCCCAAACGGTCAAACCGCTGGCTTCAAGACGGTACACACCGACGCGCAGATGGGACCGCCAATGTTGAAGGTGGCAGCCACCTCTGCGTTCTTGACCTGGAGTTCCGGCGGGACCTTGCCCAACAGTTGCCACGCGCACCAACCCACCATGGCGACGCCGGTGGCACCGATGGGGTGACCCTTGGCGATGAGACCGCCCGAGGTGTTGATGGGGCACTCGCCGCCCAGGGAGGCCTTCCCCTCGTTCCAGTAGGCGGCTCCCCGGCCGTAGGGCGCTCTCCCCAGCACCTCGGCAGCAATGGCTGCCATGACCGTGAAGCAATCGTGGACCTCGGCCACGTCCACGTCGGCTGGCTTCACGCCGGCCATGGCGTAGGCGTTGTTCATGGCGGCAAACGCCCCGGCCGGCCGCAGCACGTCGCGGATCCCCTTCCTCAAGGGGTCGGTGGCCTGGGCGTAGCCAGCGATCTCCACGCAGTCAGCCTTGGCAACGCCCAGCTTCTTCAGGCCCTCTTCCGTGGCGATGATCATGGCCGCGTAGCCGTCGGTGATCTGCGAGCAGTCGTAGGTCTTCAAGGGGAGCCCCTCCACCACGTAGCGGTTGATCCCCTCGATCTTCATGGCGGTTTCCAGCGTGACAACCGCCTTCTGCATCTGCGCGTATGGGTTCTTGTTGGCGTTGGCGTACTCGATCACGGCAATCTGGGCAAGCTGTTCCTCGGTCACACCGTGGGTCTTCATGTACAGCTCCATGACCTCGGCAAAGAGGTGGGGGAAGACGAACACCTTCCCCTCGCGCTCGGCGGGATGGGCAAACATGCCCAGCGCCTTGCCGACCAGCTTGCCGTCCATCTTGCCCTCGTTGTCGCGCATCTTCTCGAACCCCACGGCAATGCCCACGTCGCCGAGGCCGAACTGGAGCTTGTAGATGGTGGAGAGGATGGCTTGGCCGCCGGAGGCGCAGGCGTTTTCCACCGACTCGATGGGCTTGGCGGCAAGCCCCGGTACCTCGGCCATGAGCCCGGACAGAAGCCCCTGCTCGTTGAGCGAGATGTTGCACACGGCGCCCACCGAGCCCACATCGATCACGGCGGGATCCGCGCCGATCTCGCGACAGACTCCCTGGACAGCGTTGGCGATGATGTCGGGCAGGCTCATATCCATGAGCTTGCCGAACTTGGACTGGTGGTACGCAGCGATGTAAACGGGTTTCCTCATGGTCTCCTCCAATGCGTGAACTCCTTTTCGAGCCGAGACTAGCACGGCTCCCCCCGCACGTGGGCGAGAAACGCCCTCACGAGGTCCAAGAACTCCTGCTGCTTCTCCACGACCAGGGCGTGCCCGCTCCCCGCGACGAGCTGGAAGCGGGCGCCGGGAATCGCCGCAGCCACGGCACGGGTGCGCTCTTCCGGCATGAGGGCGTCGTGTTCCGCCGCCACCACCAAGGTGGGGCAGCGGATCGCCCCCAAGAGCGGCCGCAGGTCCATGGTGTCGATGGCTTCGAGAATGGCCCTCCCCCCGGCAAAGAACTCCCTAGGCAGACGGGAAAAGCTCTCCTGTCGGGCGGCAAG
>Ga0068707_1000674_pt1 | contig 22942 bp, 16 predicted proteins | sample YNPNPMetaG_FD_66600 | JGI IMG/M metagenome (GOLD analysis project Ga0068707, IMG submission 66600) | Anoxygenic and chlorotrophic microbial mat microbial communities from Yellowstone National Park, USA - YNP NP MetaG | ecosystem: Environmental > Aquatic > Thermal springs > Hot (42-90C) >...
GTATCAATCCGGTCTCGTGTTGCCAGGACAGAGCGTGCGCAGGGTCGTTTCCAGGTCGGTGAGTTTCAATCCCGTATCAATCCGGTCTCGTGTTGCCAGCGGATCTTCGACATGCTCAACAACCCCGGCCAGAGTAGGTTTCAATCCCGTATCAATCCGGTCTCGTGTTGCCAGTTTTTCCTTCAAAACCGCACCCCTTGCCGAGGCACGGGTTTCAATCCCGTATCAATCCGGTCTCGTGTTGCCAGTCGCCGAGGGCGAAATAAAGACTGTCCACATCAGTGGGGTTTCAATCCCGTATCAATCCGGTCTCGTGTTGCCAGTGATAGTAATAGTATTTGTTCCTGTTTCTGCTGTATTGTTTCAATCCCGTATCAATCCGGTCTCGTGTTGCCAGTTTCAACCCCTCATCGGGATTTGAGGGGTAATCCGTATGTTTCAATCCCGTATCAATCCGGTCTCGTGTTGCCAGCCGTTCAGCCCTTTTTACCACAGGATCCGTTGTGATATAGGTTTCAATCCCGTATCAATCCGGTCTCGTGTTGCCAGAGCGGCGCCGCAGAGCCGCGCCAGTGCTGGGTTCCCAGGGCCGTTTTCAAAGATCGCCTTGCGGGCCTTCTCCAAGCCCCTGAGGAAGGGGCCGTTCTTCGGGCCCGCTTTTCATGTGTGCAGCCACTTTATATGAAATGACAGCGACTTATGCAAGAGGAAAATTTTTCAGACATCCCCCCCTTTTTTGCGCCCCTTGGCGATCCCTGAAAAAGCCCCTTCGCTCTTTGACGAGCCGCCGCCTTCCTTAGATCAGCCGAGTTTCGGCCACCATGGTGCTTGAGGCACGAGGATGCCAAAGTGGCCGGCATTCTCCGGGTTTCGAGTGCCCTGTGGGGCGAAGGGCCACGAGGCGTGTCTTCTCCCCAGCATCGAAGAGGCTCACGGTCCAATTGGCCAACTTGGGGCCCTCGGCAGGACAAATACGTTGACAGATTTTCCAGATTTTTTTAGTCGAAAGGATGTCTCCATCGCCCATCCAAAACAAGGCTTCCTTGAGTTGGTCCCGTTCGCACGGTGGCAAACCACAACGGAGGGTCTTTTATGCACAGGCACTACAGCTTCGTTTTTCGCGACGACCGTCTCGCCCCTGCTATTTTTGACGCCCTTCAAAAACAAGACAATTTGGCCGGCTTTCCATGTCAGCCGATGCCCTCTGTTTCCTACGAGGACCACTATTTCGACTCCCCCGGATTGGCGCTCCATGCTCTGGGCATGGTTTGCCGAATCCGCAAAAATCAATCAGGCCAAGAAGTAAGTTTGGAACGGCATCGGCTGGGGCCCGGTGGAGAAATCCTTGTGAGCGCCGTAAGCCCTTCCCCGGGATCTTCTAATCCATCGGGGTCGCCCAGCATTCCAAAAGAATTAGGCGAGCTTTTATCGCTTTTTACCGACACGCAGCCATTGACGCCTGTGCTGACCCTTCAAGTGGACCGAAAGAGCGTGGCCCTGCAGGCAAACGGCAGCTGCGTGGCCACGCTCCATCTGGATTGTGTGAAAGCCCTCCTTGCGGGATGCTCCTCCCCTCACACGGTACGGTACGAAGTGGAGCTGATTTCGCAAAAAGAGCCCTTTCCCGAAGGGGATATGCTCCATGATGTTTTGTGCCACGCCCTGAATCTCATGCCGACGACACGCAGCCGAGCCGAACGTTACGCCGCCATGATGGGCGGCGCGGCCCGGCAGGCGCCACAGCCCATCTTTCTCGACATGGACACGGGCGTCGATGATGCCTTGGCGCTCATTTTGGCCATGCGATCGCCGGAAGTCACGGTCCTGGGCATCACGACCTCAAGCGGCAACATCCACGCCCAGCAGGCCGCCCAGAACACCTGCCATGTCCTTGATCATATCGCCCCTCTCCTTGGCTCCCGCTACAGCGCATTGCCACCCGTTGCCGTCGGCTTGCCCCCCACGGGGCAGCTTCCCGATGCCTCGGACGTGCATGGTCCGGACGGATTGGGAGGGATCAGTCAGGCCCCAAAGGCCTCTGAAACGATGCCAACGATGACACCCGTCAACGAATCCGCTCTGGATCTTTTTCGACGGCAGATCAACGCGCATCCCCCCAAAACCGTGACCCTTGTGGTGACCGGCCCCCTGAGTAATGTGGCCCATTGGATTCAGCAGGAGCCGCATCTGGTGGAGCGCCTGAAGGACATCGTGGCCATGGGCGGCGTTTTTTTTGGCGCCGGTAACCGAAGCCCTGGAGCCGAATTCAATATCCACTCCGACCCCCAAGCCGCTCGAAAGGTTGTGGAATTCTGCCGAACCCCCGTGCCCGTGGGCCCCTACGTGTGGCGTGAGACACTTCCCTTGACCTTCGTGGGTCTGGATGTGACCCATCAGGTGCGTCTGTGGCGACGCACTTTACAAGAGCGTATCACGGCCCACCCCAATAACCAGATCCTTCCTTTTATCCAGAAATGCACCAGCTATTACATGGACTTTTATCATCGCAACGAGGGCCTTGACGGCTGCTACCTTCACGATCCCCTGGCCGTCGGTTACGTGATCGATCCTTCCTTTTGTGAAACGGCGCCCTATCACCTGGACGTGGAGGATCGCGGTGCCTTCACGTCGGGCATGACCGTAGCCGACCGTCGGCCCACCCGCATTTTCAAGGATCTAACCAAGGCCGTCACAAGGTTGTGTTACAAGGTGGACGCTTTCCGATTTCAGGATTTTTTCCTTGAGCGCATGGGCCAGTGAGAGCAGGAACTTTCAAAAGGGCCTTGCATGAAAAGGAGGTTTTGACGTAATTAAGAAACAATCGCTCAATGAGAGCGGCCCATCTCTTATCGGGCGAGACCATCGCGTCAGGAAAACACCACGTTCCAGGCATTCACACCCCTTGCACCCCGGATCCATGGACGGCATCGGGTCTCCCGGCGGAGGGCATGCGTGAAGGATGATCGTGCGGAACGGGACGGGGCTGTTTCCTTTGATCAGCTCGACGAAGACCACTATTGCTGTGTTCGTGTTGGTCGGGATCTCACCCACCGAGCGTATGAACACCTGAAGGCGGGCCGGTCGGCGCCGGTCATGGGCAGAGAGCAGGAGATTCGGGATCTTCTGGCCCTGCTGAGCCGGCCTGGCATGCGCAATATCATGATCCTGGGGCCGAGCGGCTGCGGCAAGACGGCGCTGGCCGAAGGCCTGGCCTGGAAGATCGCCTCCGGCACCGTGCCCCCAGCGCTCCGTCGAACGCGCATCATCAGCACATCCTTCGGCAATATCTGGAGTTACACGGGGGAAAGCGACAATTGGGCCGCCTATCTGAAAAATCTTGGGAAGGTGGTCGAGGAATGTACCAAACTTCCCGCCATTCTCTTCATGGATGAGATCCATCTGGTTTTCGGCCACCGATACAGCATCCAGTACCTGCTGCCGCGACTGAGCGAAGGGGAACTGACCATCGTGGGGGCCACCACCAACGCCGAATACCTACGCTACATCGAGCCTTACCCGGCCGTGGCCCGTCGCTTTCACCTCTACCACATCAAGGAACCGCCCCCAGAAACCGTGGTGCAAATGATTTTGAAACGGATCAAGCACATCTGGCCCTGGCCCGGCTGGCACAAACCTCCCCTCTCGCCTGCGGTGGCCCGCTTTTTGGTCAATCTAAGCGACACCTACATGCCCTTTGCACACCACCCGGCCAAGGCTTTTCAACTGCTTGACCAGGTCGTGGCCCGCAAGGCGATGGCCGAAGACCAAAATCCCATCGACAAGCAGGATATTCGCATGGCCGTGGCGAGCGCCTTGGGGATTCCCATCGAAACCATTACGGCGCCGGCTTTGCAACTGCAAGCCATGGAAAACGTTTTGAACGCGCATATTTTGGGCCAAAAGGAAGCCATCGGCCGGCTGTGCCGGCGTTTGTTGATCGCCCGGGCGGGCACCACGGTGCACGGCGATCGTCCGCAGGGCGTCTTTCTTCTAGCCGGCCCCACAGGGGTCGGCAAAACCGAACTCGCCAAGGCCCTGGCCGCGTATTTGAACGGAAGCGACCGAGAGCTGGTGCGGCTGGACATGGCCACCTACGCCACGGAAGGTTCCATCTACGCACTTCTCGGCACCCCTTTGACGTCCTCCAAGGATGACCCCCCAGTGCCTGTTTTCACCCGCATGATCAAGGAGCATCCTTACGGCGTGCTGCTTCTGGATGAAATCGAAAAGGCCCATACGTCCGTCATGCTGCTCTTCCTCCACGCTTTCGACACGGGCCGTATGGTGGATATGCTGGGAAACATCATCGATCTGCGCCAGATGACTATCCTCATGACCACCAATTTGGGCTTTTCCGTCCGTCAGCCGGTCATCCCCACGCCGGGGCTGAGCGCGGAGGATCATCTTCGCCAGGAGGAAGCGGCGACGCTGAAAATGATCCGCGAGCACTTCCCACCCGAATTTCTGGGTCGAGTGGATGAAATTCTGTGCTTCAGGCCGCTCACAAGACAGGTCATGAAGGGGTTTATCGGGCAAAAGATTCGGCGGCTGGAGCAGACCATTGGGAAGCGCATCCACCTGGATGAAGCCGCCCTGAACTTTTTGGGGGAAAAGGCGTTTCATCCGGACTACGGCGCGCGCGATTTGAACCGGGCCATGGATTCCTTGCTGGGGCACCCCCTGGCCTTGCTGAAGTTTGAAAACGAAGAGATCTGGCAAAGGGTTGCCGCGCTCAGGGTGCACCTCGCCCCATCCGGGCAGGCACTGGCGGTATCGGTCATGAAGAAAAAGCGCGGTCCCAAACGACTCAGACGATGGCAGGGGGGGGAGCCGCCGACTTAAAAGACGAAATCCGCACGGCAAAGCCCGGGCCGCCAGGCCTTGCGGCATAGCGCACGAACCCACAGGGAGGAACGTCATGGGCTGGGAACCCGACCGCGTTCTTTTCGAAAACCGACTGCTTCTCCTTTTCGGCGAAATCGACGAGGCCATGGCCGCCCTTGTCATTCCCAGCCTGCTGGTCATGGACAGTTTGGATTGTCAGCCTATTCGCCTGTTTATCAACAGTCCCGGTGGCACATTAGATGCGGGCCTCGCCATTTACGACGCCATGCAGATGATCCGCTCCCCGGTGCACACCCTCTGCATCGGCAAGGCCGCCTCCATGGGCGCTTGGCTTCTGGCGGCCGGCACGCCCGGTTATCGGGTGGCGTCGGAAAACGCGCGCATCATGATCCACCAGGGTTCCACCGTTCTCAGCGGAAAGTATCAGGACCTCATGGCCACCGCGGCGGAATTCGACCGGATGCATCACCGCATGGTGAACATCCTCAGCCGCCACACGCGGCGAAACCCCAGCGAAATCGAAGCCCTTTTACAGACGGACTGCTGGCTTTCATCCCAACAGGCCCTGGAGTTCGGCCTCGTGGACCGCATTGCCCAAGCGGCCGAGCGACCACCAGAAGGCGGGAGGATTCCATGAGCGCTTATTGCCTGTTTCAGATCGGACCGGTTCAGGAATTCATTCAAACGGCACGAAAAACACAGGATTATTGGGCCGGAAGCTTTCTTTTGTCCTACCTCAATGCCCGGGCCATTCATGCGTTCGGGAAGGAGCACGTGATCTTTCCCCGTGTGCAAGGCAACCCGCTCTACACGGCGGCCACCCAAAGCTGGCCGAAGCTTTGGGATCTCAATGGTCTGAAAAGAGCCGACGCCTTTCGCCCGTCGCTGCCCAACCGCTTCTTTGCCGTGTTGGACGGCGATGACGACCCGAAGGATTGTCTGCGCAAAGCCGAAAAGGCGGCGCGCAGGGCGTGGAAAGAGATCGCGCAAGAGGTTTATAAGGTTTTCTTGGTGTCCATCGGCTACAGCCCCGCTTCAGGATCCTCCACAAAGGTTTCGTTATCAGGCGCCGCTGCGGCTTTGGGAAACGCGCCCTTTGAGTCCACCTGGAACGAGCAGATCGAACACCGATCCTTTGAATTTCTCTACGCCTTGGAAGACGGCGGGCAAAAGCACAGTGAATCTTATCTCGCCGTGGAGGCGGGCATGGGAGCCCGCAAGGCAAGTCGAATCTTTGCGGCTTTGGGTTCTCAGCAAGGTTATGTGTGTTCCTTATGCGGGCTGAGGACCGCCATCTATCCGTCCAATTTGAAGGAACGAAAGGCGGTGCGCGAATGGTGGGAACAAATTGAGCGCGGGTCAGGTCTTCTGCGGCATCGTTTTCGAGAAGGCGAACATTTGTGCGCCGTGTGTCTCGTCAAGCGGCTGGCTCCGCAGCTGGTCTTCCATCTTCCCGCGGGAGAAGTCCCATCCACCAGCACCATGGCCGTGGCGACTTACCACAAGGAGGTTTTGGAGCTCCTGCCGAAAATCCGTTCAAAGCATCCGTCTTTTGAAATTGAAAAAAATTTGACCGATGCCTTAAGTGACCACAAGAAGCAATGCCGTCAAGCCGGCCGGGCGATTGGAGAACCCCTCAAGGTGGGCTGGCCCCGCTACCTGAATCTTCTTAAAGGCTACAAAGGCTACGCCCGTTATCGGTTTTTTATGGATGGAGACTGGTTTATCGAAGATTTCTACAGGCACCCGAACCGAAAAAACCAAACGGGAAAGGCCTTAGAGGCTTTAAAAAAACTTCAAGATAGTGCTTTTCAAGCGTCTGAGACGGTGGCCGCACGGCTGTTGCCTCCCTCCAAGTACCTGGTGCTGCTGGCTGCCGACGGCGACAACATGGGGAAGCTGCTGAGCACCATTGAAACGAAAGACCAACATCGAAGGCTGAGCGAGCTCCTCGTGAACTTTTCCACCATAGATGCCCCTCGGGTGCTGGAGGAACAAAGGCCCGGGCACATTCTCTATTGGGGCGGCGACGAAGGGGTGGCCATGTTGCCTTTGCAGGATTTGCCGGAAGCGCTTCCGGCGCTTCGAGAAGCCTGGGCGGAGGCTGTGGAAGAACCCTTGAAGAAAGAACTCCCGAGTGCAAACCTGACCCTTTCGGTGGGCGCCGTGATCTTTCACCACCAGTACCCGCTGCGCTCCGCCATTCGCCAGGTTTTTGAAACCCTGGAAAAAGCCAAAGATCGCCCGGGCAAGGACAGCTGGGCCATCCGCATTCTGCGCCGCTCGGGGGCTCCCATGGAAACGGCCGGGGCCTGGCAAGAAGAGCTTGTGTGCGGCCCTGAAGGGCAGAGCCAGCATTTTTCGGCGTTCGACCTCTTGGTCACGTTCATCGAGTGTTATCGAAAGGAGATCTTGTCGCCACGCTGGCTGGCCGATCTGCGACGGGAGGAAACGGCCTTGGGCGATGTGCCGGAATCCATTACTGGAAGCGACAGAGATCGCCTTTGGACGGAACAGCGGAAACTCTTTGATATGGAGTGCCGCCGCCTCGTGGCGCGACACTGGGCCATGAAGGGAAAACCCGGTCAGAATAGGAGAAACTTGCTTGCGTGCCTGTTGGAATGCCTCAACCGATCCATGAGCTACCTTGGCGGGGCACGAAACATGCGACGCTATGAGTCCATCCTGGCGTTTTTGGACCTGGCCCATTACATCGCCAAAGGAGGTGGCCGATGACCCATTATCTTATCGAGCCGTTGGACACCCAGTTTTATCGAGGAAATTTTCCCTTTGATGCGGGGGTGGACAACTATGCCCCCACCGAGCTCATGCCAAGCCCTCGCACTCTTTACGGCGCGATTCGAGCCGCCGGATTCTCCAAGAAAAATGTCTCCTTTTCGGAACCACCGCCTGAAGCTGACACGGATCCCCTTTTGGGCAGTTTTTCGGCCAAAGGTGACCTTTACCTCAAAGGGCCGGTCCTTTGCATGGGGCAAAATCCCGTGACCTTTTATCTTCCCATGCCGGCCGACGTGGTTGCCCAAGAAAAGGGCACGCGAAAGTTATTGCACTTTTGTGTTCCTGATCCAACGAGACAGCTTTGCGACAAGACCGATGTGGACCTGGCAATTCAAAAACTTCACGTGATCGGCCGAACCTCCACGAGCACGCTGGAAAACCTGCACGAATCGCACATGCTGCCGCACACCCTTTTGCGCTGGTACCTGCTTCAGGAGGCCTCAGTAAGCCGTTCCACCGATTCTCTAAATTCCGTTGCGCAGGAGCTGTTTGCCACGGAGGTGCGCGTCGGCATGCAAAGGATGCGGGAGACGCGTGCCGCCAAGACGGGACACCTTTATGCGGCAACCCACAGCCGGCTGCGGTCCGTCGCCGTCAGGGGACCCAACTATTTTATGCGCCCCATGGGGTATTGGGTGCAAGTGGACTCATCCCGAGGCGGTAACCTTCTGACCGTCCTGGGCTCAGAAGGCGTGATGCGTCTCGGGGGGGAAAACCGACCAGCCCGCTACAAGGCCTTGGACGATTCCTTTCCCAACAACTGGATGGAGAAACACAAAGAGGAGGTCGTGAGAAAGGTGGCCGAGACGGGCCGTTTCAAGCTGTATTTGATAACGCCCGGCCTATTTGAGGGCCGCTGGCATCCTTTTACCGAGGACGGCAAGAGGATCCTCTGGAAAGACACGGCGCGTTGTCCAGAAGCCGAACTGCGGGGGGTGGCCGTAACCGGCTCGGCTTGTTACGGCGGCTGGGATATTCAGGCTGGAAAACCAAAGGCCCTGGAAAAGGCAGTCCCCGCGGGAACGGTTTACTTTCTTGCCATTTACCGTTGGGATCAGGTCCAGGATAAGGAAAAAGTGGCGGAAGAGCTTTTCGAACATTTCAACTTTCGGTCTTTGTGCCTTCAAGGTGATTCCCACACGAAATGGCAGGACGCCGCTAAGGAAGGTTTCGGCATCGCACTGATGGGAGGGTGGGATTATGTACAAAACGGCTAAGCTCATGTGGATCTACACGGAACATCCCGTGCATGTGGGAGCGGGCACGGGAGTCGGGGCCATCGATCTTCCCATTCAAAGGGAAGCCGTCACGGGCTGGCCCATCATTCAAGCCAGCGGCCTCAAAGGCTGTCTCAGGGAGCACTTTGAGTTTCTTGCGAAAAGTCAAGGGAATCAGGCCGGCCAGCAAAAAATCGTCGAAGCCTTCGGCCATGAGGCCGCTGAGCACGGCGGCGCCTTGGCCTTTGCGGACGCTAAGATGCTGCTCTTTCCGGTGCGCTCCATACGGGGCACCTTTGCCTACATCACCTGCCCTTTGGCTTTGCAGCGGCTCAAGCGTGAACTGGAGAGCATCAAACAGGCAGGAGGCCCGGTTTCTGATTTCCCCCCCGACTTGGGCACCGATCGTCCCACGGAAGAGCAAATCTGGGTGGCCAGCGGGGAAAACAACACGGTGGATTCGGACCTCACCATTGCGGCGGGCAACAGGCAGTTGGTGGGTTTGGAGGAACTTTCTTTTACCGCCGAGCCCAAATTGGTCGTCAACACCCTGGGGAAGTGGCTCGAGGGAAGCGCCGGTTCTTTGCCCTGGCTCAAAAACGGCTCCCTGCACAAAAGACTCGCCGTCGTCAGCGACAATCACTTCAAAGACTTCGTGGAAATGAGCACCGAGGTGGTGACTCGAAACCGCATCGATGACACCACCAAGACGGTGGCCGAGGGAATGCTTTGGACGGAGGAGCATCTTCCGCGCGAGTGCGTTCTCTACGCGGCGGTTTTTGCCGCGGACCCCTTCGTGGCATCCTCAACGCGCCAATGCGCCGACGCGACCGCGGTGATGAACTTCTTGGCCAACGATGCTCAGTATACGCCCAAAAGGGTGTGGCTGGGAGGCGATGTGACCGTTGGGCGTGGTCTGGTGCATCTGGCTTTTGCCTAAGACCCCAAAAGGAGAAGCGGCATGCGCACGCAAGATCAAAAAAGAGCCCAGCACGCTTACGACTTGGTGGGAAACTTACCACAAGACGACAAGGCCAAGTTCAAGACCTTGGTGCTCAAGTTTCCCGCCATGGTGCTGCAAAACGGCCTGTTGGCCAGCCTGGCCTTCGTCCAACACAAAGACAAAACCACCAACAAGCAGGTTTTTCAAGCCTATAACAACTGGCTCACCCAAGGGGCCACATGGATCAACTGGAGTGGAACCGAAGGCAACACCGTGGTGGAAAGGCTTTGCCACAGCCAAATGACCGTGCAAAGGTACCGGCACGCGGCCCGCGAAGCCCTGGCCTACGCCACCTGGCTCAAACGGGCGGCGGAAGCCCTTTTGGCCGATGTGGCAACGTCGGATTAGGTACGACGACACTCTTTCGCCATGCCCCTTCCATGAAAGAAAAGGTGAAAACATGGCACATATCCCCGGCATGACGCAAACATTGTGGCAACGACTGCAAACTGAGCACAACCTGCATCCGGGCCTTCTTTTCTATCGTTTTCTGGACCCTTCGGCGAAAGGAAACGTCCAATTCCACCCACTTCTCGGCTCGGCCTACCGTACGGCCGTACCTTTTGCGGCTTGCCTCCACAAAAGGACCATCGACGAACTCCACTATCTGCAAAGTCTCTCATGGGCCGTCCTTTCCTTCGAGGCTCAAACAGCCACTCGCCTCGCCGTGGGGCTCGGCATCCCCAGCCCCACGGAAAACGGCCTGACCATGGACCATATCCATGGCATTCCCATCATTCCAGGTTCCGGCCTCAAGGGTCTCTGCCTTGATTGGGCATTGGAAGAAGCCGGCTTAGCGTTGACGGCCCCCGAAATCACCCACATCTTCGGCGCCCAACCTCCCACGCTTCCAGATCCCCGCTTCCAGGCGAAAGCCGGCCGAGCCGTCTTTTTCGATGCCCTGCCCGTATTACCTGATACACGACCCCCTTTAGAACTGGACATCATGAATCCCCATTACGGCCCTTACTACGGCTCGCAAGGCGGTAGCCCCCCTGCCGACTACTACAACCCTAACATCATCTATTTTCTCACCGTGCCACAGGGCACGACTTTTCGATTCGCCTTGGCTGTCCGCCCGCCTTTTTGCCAAGATCCTCAGACACCAAGCGCCCAAGACCTGGCTGACACATTGCGACAATGGCTGCAAAACGTGGTGTTTCATTGGGGCGTGGGCGCAAAAACCCGGGTGGGTTATGGGCTCTTTGAGGCGACTTCATTGGTGCAGGTTTCGATAGGCCAATGATGGAGGCTGGGACCATGCAATCGTCACCTACGGCTGCCCAAAGAAAAAGATGTTATATTGTTTCTGTGGGAACATCACTGATCTCAAAAGCCAATGATAACGGATATGCACTACCTACGATAGAAAATGATTGGAAAGATCAAGAGGATGGTTATCAATCCTTACTTGGTCAATTTCTACAGAACGGTTGTCTCAGCGCCAAGTCCGCCGAACTGAGCACTTTGTATAAAAATGATGATATTCGACCTAGGCTGGACGACAAGATTGTTCTCGTGCATACCGATACCACGATAGGCCGAAGCTGTGCCAAGGCTATCAAGGAAAAACTGAGTAAAGATATTTCAGGGACGACCACCCACCAAGTCGATGGATTATCTGACACTCAAAACGAAGCGTTCTTTGAGAAAGGGCTGCCAAATCTGCTCCATTTTTTGCACACCGAAATCGTATCAGCCCGGGAGAAAAACCAAGACGTCATTCTGGTGCCCACCGGTGGTTACAAGGCCATTATTCCGTATTACGTCATTGCGGGGATTCTCTATGATTGCCCATGTATATACGTATACGAAGATTCGGATTTGGTGGTGAAGCTGCCGCCCTTGCCGCTGCATGTGGATCTGGCACGTTGGAGCACCCTGAAACCCCTGGTGGACTTGTTCCACGGCAAAGACGCGTGCGCAGCAGACAAATATCCTCCGTTCCAAAAAAACCGGGATCTTCTCACCCACCTGCTCCTAGAAACAGAGGAAAACGGCCAAAAGCGCTACCAGGCAAACGCCCTGTGCGAGACCCTTGCCCAAAAAGCCGAAGAGGACATACGCCGTCCGGTGTTACAGTTCCGCACCCTGCACAGCCCGCTGCTCACTTTTCTTGAAACCAACGGCAATACTCGGTACCGGGATCTTTTCGAGCGCCTGGCCTCCATCGGCCCGCATATTTGGAAGGGCGACCGGGTGCCCGAAATGGCCGACCACGCCCTTCTGCACCATGCCGACCTCTTTTCCATCGCTGAGCGCCTCCTGTTGCCCATTTTCCTTTTTTATCAGCAGCGGGGTAAGTCTTTCCTGAGCCCCTTAGAGCTTCTGGTGCTTCTGGGCGCTCTTCACCTTCATGACTGCGGGCATGTCATCGGCAAAGTCCATCTCACTAACGGGTCCACCCTCTCCCTTTATCCCACCGAAATTCGCGATCACCACCATGTGCTGGGCTATTTGCGATTGACGGAGCCAGACCATTACCAAGGGACCGAGATTCGGGACACACTCACGGCCACAAGGGGCGTGGAAAGCCGATGGGAATATGCAGACATTAAAGGCATCCTCAAGGCGATGGCGGTGGTCGGTCTTTTTCATCGCAAACCCATGAAGTTCCGTGACAAGGAGGGCTACCGATTCATCGACGGCCACCCTATGGAGACCGTTCATTGCCTGGAAAAATTTCTTGAGGAAAAAACTCCAGAAATCAACGGATCACCAATCGAATTCCAGCGCTATGCGCTCCTGGTGTCCTTGCTACGCATCATCGATTGCCTGGACGAACAGGGTTCCCGAACGGGTGGCGAGGACGCCGTGCGGTTCCATGAAGCGGTTCTGCTCACCGAAGCCCAGGAAGAAGAAGACCGAGCTGAACGGCTCAAGGGTGTGATCGAGTCCATCATGGATTCTTCAAATGCACAGAACAGAAAAAAGTTTTTTGAGACGATCGACAAATACATCGCGGGCTTGGTGGGCCATTACGCCCATAAGGAAAAGCGTGACGGTTCGCAGGGCTCAGAGACCGGAACCCCATCGGCCCCTGCCCAGAGCCAAAACCTCACGGCGGCGGGTTTCCGTGACGAAATCGGTAAACTCCTTAAGAAATGTCAAATGATCCGATACAAGGCCCTTGTAGACGAGTATCTCATGTCGAAAATTCGAGCGGCGTTCAAGAGGCTGCAAAAAGAACACTTCAGCAGAAAACTGGCCGTCCAAAAGGTTGAGGTGCACCACGACGTAAGACATACTTCTGACGGTGCAGAAATTCATTTTACAATCAATCTTTTGATGGATGAAACCGTCCAGGATCGGGACAAAATCCGGGACGAGACCCTCAAGGGCATGGAAAAAGAATACTGCGTCACGGAGAACGTGGAAGGGCAACAATGCCAACCTGTGAAAAAGGTTCTTAACGAGCACGGCATCTTCTTGGAATTCAAAGAAGCAGGAGAAACCCATGGCTCCCATAACCCTGACGGCCTGTTGTAAAACTGTCACGCCCATGTTGGCCGGCAGCGCCGATCCTTGGAGCGGCTTTGAACTGCGCGCCCCCGAAGTCAAAAGCGCCCTGCGTTTCTGGTGGCGGGCTTTTCACGATTTTCAGGATCCACAAGTGATGTTCCACGAAGAATCAAAGGTATTTGGGGGAAAAATCACGAATGCGCATGGGCAGGAGCAGGCCGTGGCGACCCCCTTTCGCCTGACGGTTGCCATTCAAGGGAGCGTCAAATACTTCGAACCAGGGACGGATGGTCAGCTGGGCGATAATGTGACCGCCCAGTGGGGGGACGGCCTTCGGTACATTTTCTACCCCATTCTTCACCATAGCGGCCGCATCCAGAACATCCATGCCAAAACCCGAGGCCGAAAGGTGGCCAAAGAGGGGTTCTCCTTTGATTTGACTTTCCGCTTTTCCGACGGGCATGCGCCCGTCGTGGGCGAGGTTCTGAGGGCGCTGTGGCTTCTTACTAACTTGGGGGGCATTGGGGCGCGAACCCGCCGGGGAGCCGGCTGCTTTCGCGTCCTCCACTTTACCCCGCCGCTGACGACGTTACAATTCGACGATGTGCCGGACTTTCACGCTGACCAGTTCAAGAACCCGTCGGCGTTTCTTCAGGACGGTATCCAAAAGATTGTGAACATATGGCTTAACCCGTCGAGAACCTATAGGACCGAGCCGCTTTACACCGCCTTTCGGCCCGGCGTTTCCGAAATTCTCGTTCTGGACGACCCCACGGTGGGGGTGGGCAAAGGGGCCGTGCAGGCCATGGACGCCGTAGGCTGTATGATGAAAAAATACCGTTCCATCAATCCCCGGGCCGAAGCGTCCGCCATGCACGCGGCGCTGCACGGCCACACCGCACCCACGGGCATAGCGCAACTCGAAAAAGCCCAGATGGGGCTGCCCATTATCTACAACTTTCGAGGGCCCGCAGATTTTGGCAAACCCGGTAAGCCGACCATCTTCGCCGGCTATACGGCACAAGGTATTGTCGTCACTGACGGTAGGCCGCACTATGACCATGAAAAAAATGCGGACCGCCGCGCCTCCCCTTTGCTCATCTCCTGCCACGAATGGCACGACGGCAGGGGATATGCCGTGGTCTGCCATTTTCCCGCACCGCTCCTGCCGCCTGGGCAGAAGATCTGGCTGAAGGCCAAAAACGTGTCGAGCCATCACGTCTGCGACCCTCCCACGTGTTATGCGTACACCGATAACCTCATCACAGGTACCTCCAAGTCTTTGGATAAGGGGTTTCGATGTCTGAACCCATTGTGGACCCGACCCGGCTCAGGCGCTTCGGCTGCAGCAACCAGCGCACCCTCGGCGTTACCTTCAGCGCCGGCCTCAACTCCACCCTCGGACCCAGTAGCTCGCAGGCTCTTTTATCTGCAGAGGGCCGGTAACCGTAGAGACGGACTGGTGTGGCACCTGGCGGAGATCTGCGGTCCCCCTCAGGGGCAAGACCCCAACCAACGATGGCCGTGCCGGCTCTGGGACTTGAATGCCGGCGTCCTTCAGGAATTGCCAGGCTTATGGTTCGTTCGGGCCAAAGAGGTCCCGCCGGGAGAGTCGGATCGCTTTTGTCAGGGGACGGCGTTTCTGTGCACGATCCAGAAGGAGACACGAACACGAAACAGCACTCGCAATGTCTACAATTTCAAACGGGTCTGATAGACAACACGTTGTCCACGGCCAAGGAAGCTCAGCATGTTCGGGGATTTGAGTTTTGCACGGCTTCGGGTTTCTTTTCGCGTCCTGCGGGATTGTCGACTGCCGCCATTTGCTGGTTCCGCTCTTCGGGGCGCGTGGGGACACGCTTTGCGTCGCGTTCGGCATCATCCTCGACGGCGGCGCTGTCAAATCTGTTCCCTTTGGTTCCATTGCCAAAACAGCCGCGTCGATCGGTATCTTTTTGAAAGCCCCGTGGATCATCCCTTCTTTCCAGCGCTTTGCGACTCTTTCACCTATAAGCTGGCACGTTTTCCACCGCCGTTTGTCCTGGAGCCGCCGCCCGGGGGGCATTACCGGGCGGGCGACATCATGGAAAGCACCTGGGTCTTGGTAGGAAAGGCCATTGCCTGCGCCCGCTTTGCCGTGTGTTCGTGGATGCATATGGAGAACGGGCGCTTGGGACAGGTTCCTGGGGCGGTTCGCCTGGAGAAGGTTGTTTCCGTGGACCCCTTGGATGGCAAAGGCTCAGGGGAGGTGCTCTTTCCCGAATCATCGGATGGCCTGGCGCCATGCCTTCAGCTCGCCAGCTGGCCCCTCATTCAGAGGCAGGCCGCCGCGTGGACCGGTGGGTCGGAACTGCGCCGTGTGCGCCTTCAATTCACCACCCCCGTGCGGCTCAAAGACGAAAACCGCCTGGGGAGCGTTCCCGACTTTTCCGTCCTGATGCGCAGCATCCTGCGGCGCATGACCCTTCTTTCGGTGCATAGCCCCCTTTCCGATGCCGTGGACCACAAAAGGCTGCTTGAAGCAAGCCGCGCCGTCATAACAGCCGCTTCCAATCTGCACTGGCAGGATTGGGAACGCTATTCTTGTCGGCAAAGACAAAGCATGAGCCTTGGCGGCTATGTGGGCGATATTGTTTTTCAGGGACCGCTCGCGGGATTCGTTCCCTATCTGCTTTTGGGAAGTCAGCTGCATATGGGCAAACAGGCCAGTTTTGGCCTGGGGCACTACCGAATGGAGCCTTATTTTAAAGAGCCGGCAGAGGCCTAGGCGGACCCGAAAGCCGAACCGCAGGGCCATGGTTTTCACTGTCAACAACAAGGGGAAAGGGGTATGGCAACGTTTCAGTTCAACGAGAAGCACATCATGGAGAGGCTCCAACAGCGCTTTCGTTTGGACCAAAATCAGGCCAAAGAGGTTTTCGAGCGCGTGCGCAGCACGTTGGAATCCCACACGCCTGACGATTGGCGTTTTACCGATAGCCCGTCGAGCCGCTTTTTTGTCGTGGAGGAGCACACCAAAGCGAAGTTCTTCGGCATGAGCTATCGGACGTCGCCGGAAGGAAAAAAGCTCGTCGACACCCTTCGGTCGCGACTGGACGATCCGTCCGGCCTGGCGCGGGATATGGGGACAATCGTTAAGGAGTATATTCAAGAAATCCAGCGCACAGATCTTCGTGTGGTGCATGACATGCGCACCGTCTACGGAACCGGTCCGAACGCGCACATTGCCGAAGAGCGCCTGCTGGTGGAACAATCCCGCGTGAGCGTCCCCCACACCGTGCCTTTGTATGCTCGAAAGATCGCCGCCAGGCCCAATGCCGCCGTCCTTGAAGACGGAACCCTTTGGGTACGCCAATACATCAACTGGGTCGGTCAAGACCCCAACGGAAGCGAATACTACGTTTTCCAACCCCTCACGAAACAAGGCGTGGACAAAACACGTTTTCGCGTTTACGCCCATGCGCACAACGGGGCTTTCAAACAGGTGGATGAATGTCGCGTGTGCGATCATTCCCCTTGCCGGCCACATTTTCCCAGATGGAAAAAACCCCTCGACGTGCGCACGGAAAGCTACTGGAAGCTCCCCACCTATTTGGACATGCTTCTGGCGGACCTGGACTATTGTGAGCGCTATGCGGCCAAGGGAGCCCCCTTCGGATCCAAGGATCTCCAGTTACTGTACTGGCTGCGCCGCATCACGGACGCGGCGCAGCAGGAGCTGTACCGCAAACTGTGAGATTCCCCTCATGCCTCAAGAGCCCCTCTACAAAGACATCGGGAACCCTGTGGAAGACCAAGGCGTGTTGCTGAAAACCATCGAAAGCGCTTCTTTCGGGGAAAATCGGTGGCAGTTTGACTATTGCTTGCGGCGGCACGCTTGCCGAAAGGACACGATGAGTAAAGAGGTACACGCCCAGCCTTATCGAAAACGTTGAGTTCAGGTCATGGGCAAGGAAAACCTCCACATTGTAAGCTATGACGTGGTGGACGACCGCCGGCGCCAGCGGGTGGCCGAGGTGCTCAAAGACTTCGGTACGCGGGTGCAAAAGAGCGTTTTCGAATGCGTGCTGGACGCCACCCGCCGTCGGCGGCTGGAAGACCGGCTTTCCGAGCTCATTGACAAGAACACCGACACCATCCTGATCTATGCCCTTTGCGCCGCCTGTGTGAACCGCAAAAGCAGCCTGGGGCTTGCACAGACGGGCATGCCGGAATCGGTCAAGATCCTATGACAAGTCTGTACGAAAAAGTTGCCAATCGGGCGTGCTTGGAAACGGCCTGGGCCACAGTCAAGGCGAAGAGACCGCCCCCGGGCATCGACCGTGTTCGCTGGGAAGATTTCGATGTGCATGCCGAGCAAAACTTGGAGCGCCTTGCGCAGGAACTGACCGAGGGGCGCTATCGGCATTTGCCGGTTATGGGCTTCGAACGGAGACGAGGTGATAAAAAGCCGCGTCAGGTCGGCATCGCCACCATGCGCGACCGCGTTGTCCAACAGGCCCTGGCACAGGTGCTCACCCCAGTCCTTGAAGGGCTTCTGCTGCCGTGCTGCTACGCCTATCGGCCGGGGCGCTCTGCCGTGGGGGCGGTGCGCCATGCGGCCAAGGTGATCGGTGAGGGTTATCTATGGGCCCTGCAAATGGATATCCACGATTTTTTTGACAGTATCGACCACGAACGGCTCTTGCAGCTCCTTTTCAAACTCACCGGCGATGCCGCCGTGGTCAAGCTCGTCAGCACCATGGTGCGGGCACGGGTGTTCAAGCAAATGGGCCTGTTCGACCACCTGTGCGGCACCCATCAAGGCAGCGGCATTTCGCCTTTGCTCTCGAACCTATACCTGCATCCCTTGGACCGCTACCTGTGGAGCCGGCATCAAGAGCGGTATCTCCGTTACTCGGACGACCTTATCCTATTCGCCAAGGAGCGCGAAATCCTGGAACAAGCCTGCCTCGAAATTCCGCAGGCGCTTAAGGAGCTCAAACTTGCCGTTTGCGAGGACAAAACCAGTGTCCGCCACGTTTCGGAAGGCATCGTTTATCTTGGCTACCACATGGACAGTTCCGGCGTGGGTCCCAGCCGCAAGAGTGTGGAAACCCTGGAGGAACGCCTGCGCGCTTTTGACAGAGTGCGCCCCATGGATTCGGTCGCCGAAAAGCTGGCCGAAGCCACACGCCTCGTGCGGGGCTGGCGTGCTTATTACGCCGACTGCACTGTGGTGACACCCCCTAATGCCATCGCTTTTCTCGCCTGGTCCGACGTGGTTCAGGAAGACGGCCATGCGGCCACGGTCCGCTCACGCCTCAAGGACTTCGGGCCGGAAACGTATCAAAACGCCGATGTGGGTGTCCACATCGGGAATCTGTGCCTGACGTTAGGGCTGCCCAATCAGGCCGTGCGCCATTTTGCCCGCAGCCTGGAACTGGATCCCGAATGCACAGCGGCCAAAGAACGGATTCGAAGGCTTCAGAACGAAACCAAAAGCCCCCTGGAGGTCATCGCCAAGACGCGCCTGGTGCTGCAGTCACGCCCCGACTGGCGAGAAGGCTACGAGAAGCTCCGCGACGAATACGTGCGTCTGGGGCTTTACGGCTTCGCACAGAAGGCCCATGACAAGGTGCTTTCCCTGGATGACACGCTTTCGCCCGGACCCATGGAAGCGAGCACGACAGAGCCCGTGATCCAGGAAACGGCGGCTTTCGATTACCGCACCGTGGATCAGGACCTCTTCTTGCGGGTGTTTGAAGGTCGCCTGGAGGCGCACGCCAAACAATGGGTGGACGAAAGCGGCCGTTGGGGCTTTGTGCGCGTGGAGCGCCCGCTGAAAAAACGCGACATCTACAAGCACCTCAAGGGCGAAGAAACGCTGGCGGTCTACCCGGTGACCGCCACGGATGCGGTCAATTTCCTGGTCTTTGACGTGGACACGGCGAAAAAAGCCATCTTGCAGCATGGCGAGGCCGCTCTCGACGAGTTTCGGCGTCAGGCTCACCACGACGCGTTGCGCCTCAAGCATCTTTGCGCAAACCTAGGCTGCCGCCTCTATCTTGAAGACAGTGGCTACAAGGGGCGCCATGGCTGGCTCTTTTTCGACAAGCCCATTGAAGCCGGCCGGGCCATGTGCCTGGGACGGCAGATCATGCAAACCGCCGGCGGCCCCTCACCTTCCATGGTCTGGGAGCTCTACCCCATGGGAAAATCACAGCGCCATCAAAGCCTCATCAAGCTGCCGTTGGGAATCAACCAAAAAAGCAAGCGCCGTTGTCTGTTTGTCAAAGACGACGGCGATCCCGTGGAGGATCAAGGCTTGGTGCTCAAAACCATTGAGAGGGCTTCTTTCGACGATGTGAGCGAGCGGCTGAGCCGCCTCCGGCATCTCGAAGAGCCGCCGGCCTCGGCCACCCCTGACAGGGAGGCTTGGGATGTTTCCCCGCCGTTGCAGACCATGATCAGCCGATGCGGGGTGCTTCGGCACCTCATCGACAAGGCGAAAGCAACGCACTATCTCACGCATTTCGAGAGGGTATGCTTACTTTACACGCTCACCTTTGCCGGCGCCGAAGGCGAGGCCTATCTGCATCGGGTCATTGCGTACTGCCTCAACTACAGCCGGGCCTACACCCAGCGCCAGATCGATCAACGGAAAGATAGCCCCATCAGCTGCGCGAGGATTATGGAACTGTTTCCCGAGCTGACCGAAGCGCTTCCGTGTGCATGCGACCTGAAGCCACCCGTTCGCGGTTACCCTTCCCCGGTGCTCCATATGTTGGCTGCGGAAATCCAGGCCGCCTCGGCTCCGTCCGAAGCCACCCTTGCCCGTGAGGACGACGAACATTCGCCCAAAGAATTCGAAGCGCTGGCCGTCTTTGGCACCCAAGCGGAAGACGGCAAAGAGGAGCCCGTCGCAATGGGGGCGCTGTTGGATTTCGAGCATCTTTTCCAAGCGGAGGCAGGAGATGCCCCAGCAACGCTCTTCAACGAGCCTATTGAGGCGGCGGATGCCTCACCGGGGGAACCCGAAATCCAAGCATCGGAGGCGCCACCCCCTGCCCGAAAGCCTCGTTGTCAGCCGCCGTGCCCGGGGCCGAGCCAGAACATCCAAGCCCGCGTGAGCGCCCTGGCATTGGAGTACTGTCGGCTGCAGGAATTCGTGCTCCGTCGTCGGCAAAGACTTCAAGAACTGGGGGAGGCATTGGATGAGATCTTCGGCCCCATGCAGGAGCGCTGCATTGACACACCGGTGGGTGAAATTTCCTGGGTTCGGGATGCGTCGGGCATCCCGACGCTCACTATGCGGTGGAATCGATAAGTCATGGAATCCCTTTATGTCATCGACCATGGTCTGCACATCAAGCGGCGTTCGGAACATCTAGTGATTAAGAAGGCAGGCCGTGTGCTGGAAGAAATCCCCGTGCATGGCCTGCAGCGCGTGGTGGTCTTTGGCCGCAACCAATTCACCACGGACGTTCTGCGCCTGTTTGCCGCCAACGGCGTGGATGTGGCTTTTCTTTCCGAGCATGGCCGGTTTTCCTACCGGTTGGTTCCCCAAAATTCCAAGAATGTCTACCTGCGGCTGGCGCAAAACGGGAAATACCGCGAGGAGGCTTTTCGATTGCACCTGGCCCGGCTCCTGGTGGGGGCAAAGATTCACAATCAGAGGGCGCTATTGGTGCGCTATCGCCGGCAGCGCGATGCCGAGGAAGTCAATCACGCCGTTGAGGCGCTGCAGGCGGCTTTGAAGGCCGTTGGAGAGGCCCAGGAGATGGAAAGAATTCGCGGGATAGAGGGGCACGCCGCCAAGATCTACTTTGCTGGTTTGTCTTCTTTGCTCAAGCACGGCTTTACATTTTCCGGCCGGCGCTTCCATCCAAGCCCTGATCCCGTCAATGCCATGCTCAGCTTCGGTTACACTCTGGTGACCAACGAGATCACAGGACTGATGGAAGCCCACGGTTTCGACGTGCATCTGGGTTTCTTTCACGGCCTTCGATACGGCAGAGCTTCCTTGGCCACCGATTTGTTGGAGGAATTTCGTGCCCCGGTGGTGGACCGTTTGATTCTCTATCTCATCAACAAAAGGGTCATCGAAGCGGATCATTTCCGCACCGACAAATCCGGAGACTGTCGAATGAACGAGAAGGCGCTTCGCACCTTTCTCAACAACTACGAGCGCTTCGTGACCAGTGCCTTTGTGCAGCCCGCAACCAAAGAAAAGACGCACTATCGTGCCTTGTTTCGGCTTCAGGTGTGCCGCCTGGAACGAACCTTGCTCAAGGAAGCCGCCTACGAACCGTACCTTTTCTACTGAGAGGCACCCTCTTTACACGGCTTGGGGAGCCATTTTCAGGGATCCCCAAAACGGGGAAAAAGGGGGGGATGTCTGAAAAATTTTTTTCTTGCATAACTGGATGACTTTTCATAAAAAGCACCTGTGCATCTCAAAGGCGAGGTGGCAAAAGGCCCCTTTGACGGGCTGCCCGAAGAGGGCTCAGGAAGCGATCCTTGAAAATGGCTCCGCGAACCCAGTAACGGCGCAGCTCCGCGGCGTTGCTCTGAGAACACGAGACCGGATTGATACGGGATTGAAACATTTAGGAGAAAATACCACCGGAAGAAAATTCTCCCTGAGAACACGAGACCGGATTGATACGGGATTGAAACCAAACTCATGTCCCGGTTCCCAACCCTCTATATATATACTGAGAACACGAGACCGGATTGATACGGGATTGAAACAAATCGCACTCCTCCTTACTTCCTTACTTCTGAGAACACGAGACCGGATTGATACGGGATTGAAACACTCCACGGCGTTAAATTCAGGAAATAGTTCAGCCAACTGAGAACACGAGACCAGATTGATACGGGATTGAAACAAATTCCAGCCAAAGGGATTTGATTTCAAGCTTCCCTGAGAACACGAGACCGGATTGATACGGGATTGAAACGGGTAATGAAAAACATTACCCTGAAAACGAATGACAAGACTGAGAACACGAGACCGGATTGATACGGGATTGAAACTGAAAATATTTTTGAGCTAAATCGAGATTATCTATATTTCTGAGAACACGAGACCGGATTGATACGGGATTGAAACCTCGCCGAGCGAGAAAGGAATCGATTGCAACTGACCGGCTGAGAACACGAGACCGGATTGATACGGGATTGAAACTCGGTCGAGCTCTCGCAGGCGTTGCCTGCGGAGCATCTGAGAACACGAGACCGGATTGATACGGGATTGAAACGTAGGAGCACTCCTTTTCTCCTCTTCCTCTTTCTTAACTGAGAACACGAGACCGGATTGATACGGGATTGAAACTCGGTCGAGCTCTCGCAGGCGTTGCCTGCGGAGCATCTGAGAACACGAGACCGGATTGATACGGGATTGAAACACCACTCTACCAACTCAACCTTCTTCAGAAGGCGACTGAGAACACGAGACCGGATTGATACGGGATTGAAACTCTCGTTATCCCAGCCCTTTTCTTTAAAGAACTTTTCCTGAGAACACGAGACCGGATTGATACGGGATTGAAACTCTCGTTATCCCAGCCCTTTTCTTTAAAGAACTTTTCCTGAGAACACGAGACCGGATTGATACGGGATTGAAACT
>Ga0068707_1000675_pt1 | contig 22940 bp, 15 predicted proteins | sample YNPNPMetaG_FD_66600 | JGI IMG/M metagenome (GOLD analysis project Ga0068707, IMG submission 66600) | Anoxygenic and chlorotrophic microbial mat microbial communities from Yellowstone National Park, USA - YNP NP MetaG | ecosystem: Environmental > Aquatic > Thermal springs > Hot (42-90C) >...
AAAGGGCGGGATTTGGTTCCCGATAGCGAAATGCTTCAAAAGTACTCAAATCCCCTTGATCGAGTCGCGGATAACACGTAAGCCAGCGGATTTCGCCCGTTGCTTCAGAGACCGCCACAACCGCTCCGAGATTTGTTGTCAAAAAGACCATATTCTCTCCGAGCGTGGGCAGGACGTGCGTAATCTCGTAAAGAAAACTACGTCCTGGAGTGTCCGCTGCACAAAGGAACTGTCGCCACAGAAGATCACCCCGATCTACGGAAAAACACGCCAGGTAGAGATGACTCGGGACGTCGCTACGTCGCATCACCACGTAAATACGGTCCCGAACCATGACGGGTGAACCCTCGAAAGCCCATCGTTGATCAGGCGGGTCAAGTTTCCATTGCAATTTGCCTTCTTCGTCGCAATTCAGGCAGACAATCGCACTATTTTGGGGAACGATGTCCGTGAGCAGCCCGGGGGTGATGGTCACCGGCGAGCCGACACGCGCCAGGAGATACTTATCGTGGACCGTGATTGTCCAATTGAGGGCCCCGACGCTATTGACAGGAATGAGAACCTCACGGCGTCCCGCAGGATCGGTGGTAAAGATTCGTCCTTCGCTGGCCGACCACAAAGGTTTGCCCGTGGCCAATTCAAATCCCAGGATTCCATCTGGCACGGCCAAAAACACCCTGCCGTCTTTGACTACAGGATGGTAACACAAGGGATTTGCTTTCTCTCGAAGAGTCTCAGGGGATGGCGTTTCCGACCAAAGCGTTACATGGACCTTGGGAGGAGGAGGGAGCTTGACTCGCCAGGCGAAACGGATCGGCTCGAAAGCCGCCGGCACGCTCGGCGTATGCTCAAGCGTTCTGGCAAATATGGGCCAATCCGACGGCTCAGGCCTTGGGTGCCACCGGGAGGCTTCCTCAATAAGCTTTTCCAAGGCGAGCGTGTATTCAACCTCCTGGCCACCGAATCGGCCACGTTTTTGACTGTGAAGAGCCGCGAATTCCGCAAGCTCTTGCCTGGCTTGGTCAAGTTGCCCTTCAAGAATCGTGCAAAGGATCAGCCGTGCACGGACTGCTGCGGGGGGATACTCCGTGTCGGGGACCGCGCGCCAGGTCGGCAATTCCCGTGATTGCCCAGGGACCGGCAAAAGTTGGCGCCAGAAGCCTCGTGCTCGCGCAGGGTGACCATCTTGAATCGCCCATTCTCCCAGAAACCACAGCGCCGTATCGGCATAACTACTGGCCAACTCCTGATTGACCAATTGCTCGAGGGGCCTTGGATCACGATCCCGCAAGCCGCTCTCTAACCATATCCGACACGTGGGATCGACCTGCCGCCGATAACTGATGAGGGCATCCGGCGGTAAACGTGTCAAAAGGAGCTGACAATACTCACGGACAGACACAAAGCGGGCGGGGACCCCTTTCATGTCAGCCGTAACATTGACCAGCCGATCGCCGGATTGGTTGACGACCTCCCGAAGCATATCCACGGCCGTTGCCGTTTGACCACCCTCGATGGCCGCCCGAATCTGGGCGAGTTTACCGCGAACAGATGCTTCGACCTCGTTGACACGGACTTCGTTGGAAAGGTGATACTCCGGTCCGATGGAACTCCCAACGATCTGGCAATGGATCTGAGCGGGACTGGCAAAGAAAATCGATCCTGCAAGCCAAACAATCCAGCAGTTAACTTCAAGTCTCCGGACGATCATGTGATGCTTGCCCGATCCTCGCGAAATCTCCTGAGACATCCATGTTGGTCGTTTCGTGTCTGGTGGTTACGGCTGAGCGTTTTTGGCTAGGGATTTCAATTCCTCGCAGAATACCTGAATTTTTTCAGTCGAGACATTCGGAGGGACTCCCCCCCCTGCTGACCACAATATGCGCGTTCGATCTCCGGCTGTGTTCCAGGCCTGGCGAATTTCGCGACGCAAATCTTCGATCGTACCCCCTGCCAGCACATCACGAGGCTTGATATTGCCCATCAGGACAACGTCCGGACCACACAATTCGCGGAGCTGCGCAAAGCTATGATCGCAAGAAAAATTGAAAACATTGACCTTCATTTGAGCGAGATAACGTGCTGTGATTAATCCAAAGGCATCGTTGTGCAGCATTCGGACCGAAACAGGGACAGAACTGAAAATCTCGGTGAAATAGGGGACAACGAACTCTTCAAAATCTTTTGGGCCGACAAACCCGATCAGATCGTCAAGGATCAACAGCCCGTCAATACTGGAAAACGTTTCCCGCTGATATTGAACCCAGCTCTTGATGAAGTCTGTCACCAGACGCAACAGGCGATGGGCAAGCTCTTTCTCTGCCTTGAGGCCAAGGAGAAACTCCGATTGTCCGAGGAGGTACGACCCGATATTCAGTGGACCGCGGCTGACTGCAAAGCGGACGCGATGTCCCCTTTTTACCATCTCCGATTCAGTCAGCTTCAATCGTTCAATAACAAACGGTAACAAGCCATCCCGCGTGCAGTCCGGCGGCGTGAGTCGAGGCACTTCATCCCAAGACGACAGCAAGGGTTCAATATGGGGAAAGTCGTTGGCGGCAAAACGGCATCGTCCGCCAAAAGCCGAAGGCTCCGTGCACATCCCGTATTCTGACCAGAATCCGGGGATGAACCACACCTCGGGGAATTCTTCCACGGCCTTCAAGTTGGCTTGGAGCCAGAGCCGTTCGCTGGCAAGGTATTCCCGAATCGTGATCCCGTACCAACCGGGAAGCCAGGGCGAATCAACGAGAAGGCCAATTCGAGGAATTGTTGATCCCTGTAAAACCAGTTCCACCAGAGATTGCCATTGATCGTCGCGCACGGGAGTGCCTCCCAATAACAAGACCTGATATCTTCACCGTATTTCCCATCATACAATCTTCCCTGGTGATCCAAAACGGATTCCTCGGCTTGGAGGGACCTGCTTGTCGGGTCCGCTGCGCAACGTTGGATTGTCTATTCCGGTTCATCGGGCATGACGAGCATGCCCCTCCGATTCATCCCTTGGAGGGACCTGCTTGTCAGGTCCGACGTAACTCGCCGGGAGACGGCTGGCCAGGGTTTCGACTGCTCTCTGTCCATTAGTTGTGATCCGAATCGACGTTGGCTCCACGATCGACCGCGGCGCAGATCAGCAGGGCTAGACTCGCTGCAAAAAGGAGTGAACTTACCAGAGCAAACGCGGTTGAGACAATTACCTGGAATACCCCGCCCTGGACGATTGTGTATTCAACCGCCAAGACATGGGACAAAAACCAGGCAGGAAAGTTGAAATTGACAATCCAGGCAGAAAGCCCCAGCACCAGATGAAGACAATAGAGACCGATCACCAACCACAGGAGCTTCCGCGTCATTACATTGCACAAGGGTTTTCGCAGGACCATCGCTGCCGTGACGACAATCATGCCGATGACCGCCCAAAGGATGCCCTGCCCAATCACAATAAGCAGGGCTTGAATAGGGGGCTGCTGGGGTAGCACATGACGAAGTTGAGCAAGGAGAACAAGTTGGAGGTACGTCAGACCCGCAATGAACAGAGCAACCGTTACCGCCTTCCGCCATCTCCGGCGTGTTGCTTCATGATGACTTCGGCAAAGCTGCTCGTATGAGGGGCTGGCGACCACAAGGAGAACGGTGATAAGCCCAAAACACAACGGCCCCACGCACGCATGAATCGCTGCCACACCTATGTCGCCTAGAAGCACTCGGGATGCCCCCAGTGCCGCCTGAAGACAGATCAGGATAAAGACCGCTGTTGCCAACCATTTATGAGGATTCCACCGGATTTTCCAAAAAAAGCCTGTCAGAATGAGCGAAAAGATCGCCAGGATGGTCACAATGAGCCGATGACTTTGGGCGAGAAAAACATCCCAATGACGGAACCATTCGTGAAGGGGAAAAAGGAAGGGAAAATGTCCGAAAACACTTGGCCAGTCCGGGATGGCCATGCCCGCACTATAGCTCGTTACTGTGTGCCCCATGCCGATGGTAGCAAGACCAACGCCCCAGAATGCCCAGGTCAGCCGATAGGACCAGGTCTGTTGAGAGTGGGATAATGACTTTCCGGGATGTTGCTGACGATCGGCGGTTTGCATGACCTTCTGACGTTCGTCTATTTTCGTTCGGAGTCTTCGTGGGCTGAGTGCGTGGGTAATTTTTGAGCCAAAGAAAGGACGTAATATGCCAAATCCCAGATCTCGTCGGGAGTCAGGACACCAGGTATCCCCGGGGCGGGTCCGGCACCAGGCATCGGCGTCCCTTTGATGCCGATGTGAATTCTAAGATAGATGTCCTCGGGGGTGTCTCCCCCATGAAAGATGCCGCTGTGAAAATTACGCGGACGCAACTTCTGAATGGGCAGGGCAAAATGTCGGGCCAATTCCCGGGTCTGTTGATCGGTAATCCCTTTCTTCGCTTGATTCCAGATATCATAAAGGTCCGTTTGCTCGCCATCACCCCGTCCTTCTGGACCGTGGCACGTAATACATTGGGCACGTGGTTCCCGGTAGAGTTCCTTTCCCCGAGCAATGGCCGCTTGCAACTGTTGGTCATCCCAATCGGGGCGATGGGGTTTGACCACCCAGACGTCTGGATCAATTTGCGGCAAATCCCATGATTCGGCAGCAGGTAAGACACCGTCTTCTAAGACAGCTTGCCTGTTCAAGGGTAGCAGTTCATTTTCGTCCAGCACCAGGCGTAGAAGATAGAGTTCGGTTTCTCCACGAATGCTGAGGTACTTAACGTATTCGACGAGACTTTTGATGTCGTCATCGGGCAAGCGCTTGTATGAAGGCATACCGGTTCCCGGCATCCCCTGGCGAATGATCTTTTCCAGGTCTTGATTGGTCGGTTTTGCCCCCATGACGGTTGACGTGTATTTGAAGACACCTTTTCGAAAATCGCGTGGGTATGGGTTGAGAAGTCGGGCAAACGGTCCGGCCCCATCTCCGCCGACCCCGTGACAATTTGCACAATGTTTGCGATAGAGGCCCCGTTCGACTCGCTCCAAATCACGGCCCATCGGTCCGGCTGCCAGATGTAACAAGTCATGATTCAATGCTACACCGCGGGGCGTCGTAGCCTGATCTGGAGTGCCGAAAAAATCTGCCAACGTTGTTGTCAGGGCCTCATGTTGCGTCGGAGAGATCGATCCCGGGTCGCGCCCTTCTGTGTTCAATCTAAAAGCCGGTGGGCGAGAGCAGGAGCAGATTACAAGCAGTCCAACTGCAATCAGGAGTGATGAAAAAAAATATCCTCGCATCGTGATGACTTCAATGGGGTACCAGTCGTCTGTTAACTCCTGGAAAGGTGTGTCTGAGTTACTGATTCCGCACAACAGTCGGGTCTTTCTCAACGGTCATCACGCGACGACCTTCAAATGCTCGGGCGAGACAACGATCGTACCGAGGTCATTAATGCCCGGCTTAATTTGGACGACCAATCGTCCCCTTGGGGCGTTGGGCAAATCCAGTTGGCGAACGCGCTCCTGCCAGATCTGGAACTCCCACTCGCCTAGAGGAAGATTGGGGATAGCAAAATTGCCTGATGAATCACTGATTGCAAAAAATGGGTTATCACGCGGCAAAATATACGCGCTTTCCCAGGGATGATAATTGCAGACAATCAGGACCGGCTCCGTTTGGCTGCGGCGGAATCTCCAAACGGCATCCGTGTTGTTGCCCGGTGCAGGGGCAAGGATGATGTTTGCTGGCAGATCACCCAGCGGGTTGAAGGCAACATTTTGAGCGATCGGATCCGAATTGACGATGTAGTATTCCTGGACGGGGTACCAGATTGCCATACAGTGCGGTTTGAAAATGCACTCGTGATTGTCCAGGGTGACCCGCTTGAGCCAGCGATCGGCCAAACCCTCTGGTATAGGAATTCCTCTTGTGCGAACGTACACAAATACGTTTGCCAGGCCCTGCTCGGGACCGACCATCAGCGACTCATCTCGGATGTCGTATTTTCCACAACAGTCAACGTCCTTATCGACCTTGAGTCTCTTGCGTTCGGGAGGTGTACCGTCGTAGATAAACCGTCCTCGTAATTCGCCGAGAACCGGCTCAGCCATTTTGGAATTGACCTGTCGCTGCCACCCCGTGGCGGCTATGGCAGTCGCCAGTGACAAGCCGGCTTTAAGAAATGCCCGTCGCGTTTTTTGAGTACTGGTCTTCATCATTATCGACTGTTTGGTCGCTATCGTGCGGTTGCGATTTCACCCAGAATCCTACGGATATCAAAAAGACAATGTTCGCTTCTTGAGGATGCTCACCGGGCGGGAATCTGCACGCGAGTCTGAATTGCCCAATCTACCCAATCCATTGTAGTTTAAGCGGGAAGCGAGCAAAACGCCGCGTTGAGTCAATCGAGTTTTCTCTGTGGGCCTTGACTGGCGATGCCTTGATCTATCGACTTTGACGGGGAGCCGATTCTTTGGTCAGTCGTTGCCGGGCGTACCAGTCATAATGTTCCAGAAGATCGACCACCGCTTGCAGTTGCACCTGACTATCGGCATCAAAGACGCTTCGATCGAGGGCCCGACCATCGGCGGGAAAATTGACGGGCATAGCCGTGTAAGGAAGGATCTTTTTCGGATTCGTCACCCATGCGCGGAGGTAATTCCTTCGTAAACGCTGATAAACTTCCTCAAGCGGTGGGGCCTCTGTCGGCAGGGCAAGATGATCCGGGTCCCCGGTGAAAATGTGACATTTCGCACAGTAGGTTTTGGAATCGTGAATCAGGTTCCAGGCGGCATCCAGTCTCCCCGGCCATTCTTGCTCACGGAGCGTCAATTGCGATTCTTGCGTCTTCCACGCCTCCACTAACTCCTCGGTCTTTTCCGCCCGGGCCGAAAAATATTCGATTAACATTTGGATTTCTTCGTTCGTCAGTTGGTATCGCGGCATTGCCAGCGGTACGGCTGGTCGAATGGGATAGGGTGCCCACAGATATTGGGCCAGCCAGGCGGACTGCAAAGACTCGCCGCTGTGATAAAGATTTGGTGGCAAACATCCCCACATTTCTCTTTGGCCCATGGTCAATTGGAGTTCCTGTGCTATGGCGATGACAGCGGGATATAACAAGAGGGCAAATGAGCCACCATCCTGGTCGCGCCTGTTCAAGAGTTGTGTGGAAGCGATCGGAAGGCTAGCTTCGCCGACAGGCCAAATGCGATTGCCCAACTTTATCGGTCGCCACGGCATGAAAAAGTATAAGGGATTGTCCAGTTCATCGAGATCCTCAATAATCTTGCCGGTACCATCCCGTTCTGCATAACCCACGGCAAGACCAAATCCGAAAGAGATTCTGGGATGGGAACCGACGGCATCACGATCATTGGAATCTCCCTTCTGGGAAAGCGTCTCAGATTGATCAGAGACTGTCGGCGGCAGAGTGTCCTCCAAGAATCGGAACGCCCATCGTTCGGGACGGAGGGCGTGGCAGCGATCGCAGCCCCGTCGCTCGATCATCTCTCGACCTGAGGCCAAGGCCTGACTGGAGGGTGTGTAGGGATTGTACTTGGAAGGGATGGAATGACCCTCTAGCCCCAGGATGTATGTCATGATTGCCTGACGTTGTTCTCCAGACAGGGGGAATCGACCCATTCGCGAATGCTGCAGGATGGGCTTGGCTTCCACGGCCTTGAAATCGAATGCCCGCGGGGACATCAATTTCAGCCAGAGCCACGTTTCACGACGTGGCAGGTCGAGGGAGGCAAGACGCTTTTCAAGGGGCGTCTCGGTTCTCTGTTGAATCTCACATCCCTCACGTGTCGCCAGAAATCCTTCTGTTACGGCACCGAAGTCGAGAAGGGCCGACGCTTTAGAACCGAACTGGCTCAAGCTTGGCCCGATGGGCGGCCACGCCTCAAAACCGGAGATGCTATGACAGCCATAGCAGCCATATCGTCCGATCGCTTTGCGTCCAACGTATCGCAGTTTCTTCTCCCGGGTTGGTTTCCCCAGCAGCTCGGAAAGCTCCTCGGACACCTGAAGCGAGTATTGACTCAGCTCCTCAACGTTAAGTCCGTTCTCAACGATTCGCTTGGCTTTTTCCATGGGCAAATCAGAAGAAATATATTCCAGGACAGCATCGTCAAGGGAGTGCTGATCGAAAGTCGGCTGGAACTCTCCCGCAGCTTCGGCCAGTGGCCCGTTTGAAAGAAGAAAGGCGGCCAGGGCCTCGATGATCTGCGGCGTTGCGAGAGGCCTGGTATCCGAACCACTCACATCAATTTTCCCAAATAGGCGATAGATCCAAGCATCGGTCCGAAACTGAGGCTGCGGCATTCGCGTTGCCGGAGAGACGGTTTGAGGCGAGCTTAGCCACAGTCGGAGCCATGCTTGCCCGGTTTCAGGTGCGAGGCGACGTCCCAAATCGGAGAGATCGGGACCAAAATCCGATGTGGCCTGGGGAAACTCACGATGACGGTGGCAAGCCAGGCAACCCTGTGTTTCGAAGAGGATTCGGCCAACCTCAATCGGATCCTTGTCGTTGAGTTTCCCTGGGGATGCATCCAGCGACAATTCTAAGATTGGTGACTGTGGTAGCGGACGGCTCCTGCTCGATAAATAGGCCACAATTCCCGCAATCTCAATCTCTTCAAACCCAGCGACAGATCGGGCGGTTTTCTCGCTCAAATGACCAACCAGGCCGAAGATCTGCGGCATCCGGCTGCTAGGCCGGGCCTCCTGCGGGTTCTTAATGATGTTTGCGATTGTTTGAGGAGTCAGTTTTGATGCCACATGTCGGAGGCTCGGCCCAATCTTCGGCAGACCAACAGGAGTGGTCAGAGCCGATCTCAAGGCGTCCGCGAACTGACGGGCTTTTCGGCTGATCAGAAGCGTCTCCTCCCGGCTTGGTAAAGCATTTGTTGCGCCCTCCAACTCGTTTTGCCACTGTGCGACATCCTGACAGAATTGGTTCAGACGGGCCATGTCGTAGGGATCATTGAGAACGTGCTGGGCGCTTTCGCGTACTTTTGGGGAGACCAGAGACGAAGCAAGAAGCTCCTCGGCGATTTCCTGAACAGGTGGCGCTAAACTGAGGCCTGAATCCCCCGTGACTTGTTTGGGCTGAAGCTCGTGGCATGAGTAACACCCGTGCTGTTCGACCAGCCGTCTCCCGTTAACGAGACGTTCTGCCACCGGTTCCAACGGACCTTCGCTCTCGACAAGATCAAAAACCTTTTCGTGACAGCGAAGACAACGGCTTTCCACCAAATCGGTGAGAATCATTGGTTCAATGGAATCTTTATTGGTGGGCAAAGCCGAGGGTTGCCGCCTTGGCGGATCGTAAATCCCAGCGCGTGATGGTGGGTGTTCCGCCGCTGTGTAGTCGAGGGCCAATCCCTGTCCGTCGTGGCAAATGGTACAGCCGAAGCGGTTTGCTGGGTGATAGCTTTCTTCTGCCACATACAGTTCCGGATGAGGATGTCCTGTCCAGGGTTGCTGCAATCCGCGAAGGATTGTCATTTGAATTCCCGGGACCTGGGCTGCGTCGCCAAAAGGAGCAGGATAGAAGGTCGAAAGCAGACCAGGCACGTCTTTGCGGGTTCCATCCAGAGATTGTTTCACCAGGCCAATTAAGATTGCCTCCGCTTCCTGCTTCGTCTTTACCGAAGAGTTCGCAACTCTGGCAATAAGGTCTCCCGGGCGAAGGCCCGCCAGATCAGATGGGCTGCCCCGCAGCACAGCGGCGATTCGTGGTTCATCTTTTGTCACCAGCCCCGGTTTGGTCCAGGAGAAGCCAAAGGTCGCAACAGTAAAGTTGTCAGTCTGATTTCGCTCAATTCTTGCGACAGGTCGTGGCTGAGCCTCATCGTTTCGGTCACTGAGTACCGGCAACACAACCTCTATCGTCTTCCCCTTTGGAAACACTTCCCAAATTGGTTCGGACAGGTGTGTGGGTCTTGCCCAAAGGGGACCTCGGACTTGTGCGGAATCGCGGTCAAACTTAGGGACGTTGCCCGTCCAATCCGCCAACACATGACAGGTCAGACATCGTTCCCTTCTTGGGACCTCGATAGGGCCAAGCCGGGTATTCAAATCGGGCAAGACAAGTTCATGAAATTGACCGGCCGTGCTAACAAGGGTATCGCCATCATCTTGCCGTGCCAGCCTTGATCGCTGGGTTTCAAAGGTCAGGACGTCCCCCCGCGGGAATGTGACTGTCGCCGTGTCATCGTTAAGTCTTGCCGATTCGAAGACCTTATAGCCTTGCTGCTGAAAGAATCGCCAGGTTCGTTGCTTCTCGCTCCGGATCCACAAAACACCGATGACGACGATCACCGCGCAGGCAAATAAACACATGAGATGAAGGAGCCAGATCGGGTAATGGTGATCGATCTTTCTATCCATCTTTTTTGCCATGCAAAATAGTAATTGATCAAAGGTAATTGTTAATGCCAAAGTCTCCGAGTTTCAGAGGCTCAGTCCCAGTTCAGGAAAATATACAAAATAATTTATGTTAAACAGCCAGTTGGCGTACATTTTGGTCGGTATTAAAGCCATGGTTGCCAGGAGGATGGAGACCGTCCAGTAGCCGGGCCCACCAAGCCGGGCAGCCATCCCTCGGCCAAAAGTGCGTTTGGCAACATACGGAATGACGAGGAATAAAACACCGACAATGAATAGGCCAGGAAGCTCCCGGACAAACGGCACAGCGGCAATGAGGTTACTTCGAAACGAAACGTTATCAGGCCCAAGAAGAGTCCGCCAAAACATGACTGATAGCGGTTCCGTTTGGAGTTCGTCAAATCTTCTGACCAGTCGCGATTCATAAAGCCCGTATAATCGCCAATCCGGTCCCCTGAAGAATGTGCCGATGACGATAAGCAATATCCACAGTCCAAAGCCGGCAAGGATCACAGCCATAGAAAAGCGTCGCCCCTTCATCGAATAGTAACCCGATGTATTGTCTTGACGGCGGAAATACGGAATAAGACACAAACTGAAAATAATAATCGACGGTAAAAAGACGCCGGCAAACCATGGTTCGAAATAGACGAGCAGTTCCTGAAGTCCAACAAAATACCACGGCGCCTTGGCCGGGTTAGGTGTCCACGAGGTGTCAGCGGGGGCCTCCAGCGGGGCCTGTGCCGCTAACGACCAGATTCCCAGGATGCCTGTCATCACGAGCATCGCGATGAGTTCGATATAAACAAGGTCGGGCCAAACGAGGACCTTGACTTGTTCCGGCCGTGTCGCTTCGCGAGGTTTTCGCCCTAGGTCTAAGCGGGTATCGTTTGCGACACTAAATCGCAGTCCCAGCCAGGAAAGGAAGCATGTGAGGGCGATCAGAAAAACCACCGCCATATGGTCGGGTGCAAGAATCAACCTTGCGAAATGAAAATCGGTCAGAGAAAGCACGAACCAAAAGCTGGTCCAGTTCATCGTGTGCCAAAAAAGCCATGGAGAAGTCAAAACTTTGGGCTTCCAGAGTAGGAGCACGATCCCGACGAGCCAGACTGCCGTTAGTACAGGGGGAGTGATAATGTCGTTCAGGACGCTTCTTGCAACCGCCGGCAAACCAGGTGGATGCCCCAGCCCTGTTGCCAGTCCTCCAAGGACTCCCATACTTGCATAAACGATAAGGCTTACGACATCGATCAAACCGGAAACGCTTCGTCCATACCAGGACTTCTGCCGAGCGACGGCTACTAGGCCAGCGATATTACCGACGGCAAGCAACAGGTAGAAGATGAGAATCGGTGTTATCTTCATGGAGTGTCATGCGCTGTAATCGGTGTTGTTGGTACGAAAAAAGGAAACTTATCGGAAAGGGGCATTGAAGGCTTGTCCCCTTTTTCACAGTGATCCACTGATTCGCCCATCTTTCCTGACTCGCCAGAAATGTAAGCCACAGAGAAAGGCCATGAAAATGGGTAATCCAATGCAATGCCAAACATAGAAACGATTCAAGGCCACCCCGTCGATTTGACTGCTGCCCAAAAGAAAGTACCGCAAATCTGATTCTCGCGTAATCAGCGGCACGCCATTCCACGTGAGCCATTGGCTTCCGGGTCCTTCACAACCAATCAGCGGAGTTGCCGCTACCATATTGGTACCGACGGTCGCAGCCCAGAGAGATAGCTGATCCCAGGGGAGAAGATAACCAGTGAACGAGAGCAACAGTGTCAGTACGAGCAAAGAGACGCCGATCATCCAATTGAATTCCCGTGGGGGACGATAACTCCCTGTAAAAAAGACCCGCAACATATGTAAGATGACGACGATAATCATGGCGTGGGCCGCCCAGCGATGAACCTCACGGAATATGCCAAAGGTCACTGAGGTCCGCAGTTCCCACATATCCTGGTAAGCCGTTCCCGGGACAGGACGGTAATAAAACATCAGCAGGACGCCGGTGACGACTTCCACCAGAAAGAGGAAAAACGCCAAACCTCCCATGCACCATGTGTGGCGCAAACGCACAGCATAACGAGGGATCGTGGTGGGATGAATGTGCAGGATGAATGTCATGAGGATCACTAAGACCCTCTGACGCCGGTCCTTTGGAATAGGGACGCGAAAGATGCTTCGGTAAACCCGGTTCTGCCGTAACCTAGCCAGCCAGGACATCAATAGTCACCTTACAAGTACTCGATTTCACCTTGCTTCCCCTGTAACAGCCGGTTGGGGGCGATCTCAACAAAACCTTCACTTGTTAGACGGACGGCGCAGCGGTCCAATGCCCGTGTTGCCGGCCCACGGAGGCGCGATCCATCCAGGGAGAAGGCGCTTCCGTGGCAGGGACAGACAAACTGCCGTAAGGACGGATCCCACTGGGTTGTGCAACCCAAATGGGTGCAGGCGGCTCGCAGGACAAGGATCCGATCTCGACCCTGGTCGGTCCGACGGACGATCCACACTCCCTGGCTCATCACCCAACGTCCGTCCACAGAATCGGGCGGCAACTCGTGGATATGGGCCAGACGGTGCCAACCGCCCACGGCGTGTTTCCGATTTGGCCACAGAAAACGGATCCAGGAGCCAATAATCAACCCGCTGATCGTCACAAGTCCAAAAGTGACGACCTTTGCCAAAGACCTTGATGCCGCGATCATCCCGATCAATTGCCGGACCGTACGACCAAAAAAAGAACGTCGGGGTAGCGCGGTGACCTGCGACAGATCGTCGTGTTGCTTCAATTCGGAATTCGTGGCCATTTGGACTGTGATTCTACCAAGTGTACGAAAATCTCTCTTCACTCTGGCCGACCGATATTTCCTGCGTTGGCGGTGCTCTGTTAATTCTTCATTCTACCTGGAACGCCAGACTTCGTTGAATTGACTATACCCCGCTTTCTGTGTCGATTGCGAAGATTTCGCCTGAAAAGATACCGCGAAGCAAGAAACGAACGGCCCCACTGACACGCGGCACTGTAAGCGAGCTTCTGGAGATTCCTGTAACACCATTGGTGGCTGATACCAAGAAAACAATCTGGACAAAATAACGGTGTTTCGGGTAACGTCTTAACGGCAAATTTGGCAGTTGAGAGGAATCAGGGAATTGCGTTTGATGGCAACACACAGGAAAGTCAATGTCGGCGGGTAGCACAGGGATCCCAGCAATTCGCAAGTCGATTTTCAAGCCGCAGGAGCTCATCTTTCCTGCGGCGATCATCGCCAGTGTTATCGTCCTGTTGATTCCCCTTCCCGTTTGGCTACTCGATTTCCTGCTGGCAACCAATATTACGCTTGCCATTATCATGTTGCTTACGACGATCTATGTCGCGACGCCATTGGAGTTCAGTATTTTTCCCTCGCTTCTCTTGGCAACGACGCTGATGCGGCTCGTCCTCAATGTCGCGACCACCCGTCTGATCCTCACCCGCGCCAAAGAGGCCGGTCTCGAAGCAGCAGGGAGCGTCATCCGCGCCTTTGGGGAATTTGTTGCCGGAGATCAGATCGTCGTTGGCCTCATTATCTTCATCATTATCGTGGTCATCCAGTTTGTGGTGATCACAAAAGGTGCCACGCGGATCAGTGAAGTTGCCGCCCGCTTCACCCTGGACGGCATGCCGGGCCGTCAAATGGCCATCGACGCTGATCTGAACGCCGGGATTATTGACGAGCGGGAGGCGCAACGGCGACGTGAAGAAATCACTCGCCAAGCCGACTTTTTCGGGGCGATGGACGGTGCCAGCAAATTTGTCCGAGGTGATGCGATTGCGGGTATTATTATCACATTAGTAAACATCATTGGCGGACTGTTTATCGGCATGATCCAGTTGGGCTTGCCCTTTTCCCAGGCCGCGGCACTCTTTACCAAACTGACGATCGGTGACGGTCTGGTTAGCCAGGTCCCCGCTTTCTTGATTTCTCTGGCGGCTGGTTTGTTAGTCACTCGCAGCAGTACCGAGGTCAACCTTCCGGCAGAATTTCTCCGTCAGATGTTTGGACGACCGCAAACCTTAGCCGTAGCCGGTGCTTTTTTGGGGATCTTGATATTCACTCAGTTACCGGCCATTCCCCTCTTGACCATCGGCGGCGCCTGCACTGTCCTGGCTGTCACAATGTCTAAAAAATCGAGAAAAGAAAAGCAATCTGAAGAGGCCAAGAAGCAGGCCGAAGCGGCCAAGCCTCCGGAGGAGCGAATCGAGGATTATCTGCTCGTTGACCCCATGGAATTGGAGATTGGGGTGGGCTTGATTCGCCTGGCCGATCCCAAACGCGGCGGAGATCTTCTCGACCGTATCCACCGCATTCGTAAGAATATCGCCAGCGACATCGGCATCATTTTGCCCAAAGTTCGCATCAGAGATAATTTTCAGCTCGATCAGTACCAATACTCCATAAAGATTGCCGGGGCGCCTGTGGCAACGGGGACCGTCTATCCTCACATGCTGCTGGCCATGGATTCCGGCATGACCACCGGTAAGGTTCCGGGCATTGAAACCAAGGATCCCGCCTTCGGGGCACCGGCCTTGTGGATTGAGCCTTCCCAACGGGAGCGGGCCGAAATGTACGGGTACACCGTTGTTGAGCCTGCCGCCGTCATAGCGACTCATTTGACGGAAACAATCCGGCGCCACGCTGACGAGATTCTGACTCGCGACGCAACCAAGCATCTGGTTGAGGAACTCAAAAAGACTTCGCCGGCGGTCGTTGAAGACTTGATCCCGAATGTTATGCGGCTTGCCGAGGTCCAGCAGATTCTCCAGATGCTTCTCCGAGAGCAAGTGCCGATACGGCAGCTCGGCGTGATTTTGGAAACCTTGGGGGATTATGCCCCGCGCACTAAGGACCCCATTCTGCTGACCGAATTTGCGCGGGCGCGACTGGCTCGAACAATTTCCACCCGCTACCGGGATGCCGAGAACCGCATGCTCGTGATCACACTTGATCCGGCTTTGGAAGACCGCATTCGGGCAGGCTTCGATCATACCGAGCGCGGCTTGTTCATTCGCATGTCCCCTCAAATGATCGAAAGGATTGCCCGGGGGATCGGTCAGGAAGTCAGTAAGTTAACGGCACAGCATCGACCACCTGTGGTGCTCGTCAGTCCCCAAATTCGGGCAGCGCTGAAGGAGATGACAGCCCCATATTTGCCGACGCTGATTGTGCTCAGTTACAACGAAATCACTCGCGATACACGAATCGAGTCTGTGGGAATGGTCACAGATGTCTCATAACGAGAGCTGAAATAGTCAACAATTGAGACAAGTCGCAAAACCATTGAGGAAAGCTGGTTTTTGTTTTGTCAGGATGATCTGGCATGGATGCTATGGACGTTCGAACATTTCGCGCTAGCACGATGCACGAGGCCCTCGCCATTGTGCGGAAGGAACTTGGTCCCGATGCCGCGATCCTTCGGACTCGGGAAGTCCGTGTTCGCCGGTGGTTCGGACTTCTGCCCGGACGGCCTGAGATTGAGATCACGGCCTCGACAAACGTGAATGTCCCCAGTCGCCTGCCACCGAGTCCACTCTCCGGCGATGTTTTGAACCGCGAATCAGTGGTGGAGACTGGATTGTCGCTGGAACGGTCAGCAGCCGACACACGGGCCTTGGTCATGAGGACTGGGGCGTTTCACCCGGAGGTTCAACATCGTCTCGAGAACATGGAACACATGCTGCGGACGTTGTGTCGCCGAAACGGCTCGTCCGTACCCTACGACTGGCCAGAACACCTCTTCAAGGTTTATACCGATCTGATTGACGCGGACCTTCGCGAAGAAGATGCCAGAGAGTTGCTGGAGCGCGTTCGATCGGAAGCAATACGCGATCGTGCGGACGAACCGATGTTGATCAAGGCCCGATTGGCCCGAATCCTGGAAAGTGAACTGGCATCCACGCAACCGATTCGGATCGTCCCTGGCCGCTGTCGCGTGTGTGCCCTGGTCGGCCCGACCGGAGTGGGAAAGACGACGACGATTGCCAAACTTGCGGCCAACTTTCGCCTCCGCGAAAATCGCCGCGTTGCCTTGATTACGGTGGACACTTACCGCATCGCCGCAGTGGAACAACTGCGTACTTACGCCGATATTATTGACTTGCCGATGCACGTTGTTTCCACACCAAGAGAAATGCGGGATGCCGTGAAGGACTTTGCAGGATTCGATCTCATCTTGATTGACACGGCCGGACGTAGTCCCAAAGACGACATCAAGATCCGTGAATTGCGGACACTCTTGAATGAAGCCCACGCTGATGAGATCCATCTCGTGCTGAGTAGCGTCGCCAGTGCCAAGACCCTTTTGCAGACCCTAGAACACTTCCGCACTGTTGGGCCAACGGCTCTGGTCCTCACCAAGCTGGATGAGGCTCCTTCATTTGGCGGTTTGCTTCCGATCTTGCGATCAAGTGGATTGCCCGCAAGCTATCTGACTAACGGCCAAAACGTCCCGGATGACATCGAGGTGGCGCAGCCTACACGACTTGCACGCCTCATCTTAGGCTTGGACAAAATCCATCGGGATGGCCCATGAACAATTTGTCAGCAGTTGTGATTCAGCATGACAGAACATCGGAAAAGTTGACGACTCGCGCCTTGCGTTGAATGTGGTTGGAGCATGGATCGAAGTGGGGTCATGTACGACCAGGCTTATCAACTGAGACAATTGGTTTCGCGTATCCGCCCGGCGACAGACGAGGAACAGCGATCGGCAATTTCCGTTCGCATTTATGGGGTCAGGCAAGGCGTGGGAACTTCAACGATCGTGCGTGCTCTTGCCGAACACTGGCACCGAAGTGGATGGGCTGTTTACCTGGCAAATGGACGCCCAGATGCGGAAACCGCAAATCTCGTGAATGTGTTTTTGCGATTCGACGATTGTCACAAATTTGGCGGAGCGATTTTTCAAGACCGGAGACGAGAGCTACAAACAACCCACTCGGCAACCGTGGTGATAAATGGGAATCGAATTATCGACACCACAAACCAAAAGATCCTGCTGCTTAAAGATTGCGGAGTTGTGGATGAACGCGAGGGCTTGATGCTCGAAGGAGCCGGAGGATTGGTGATTGTGACCACACCTGCCCCAACAGATATCATGAAAGCCTATGCCGTGACAAAGCGGACGGTGCGAAGAGTCTCATCCGGGAGTCTGACAATTGTGATTAACAAGTGTCCTGATCTGTCCATCGGAGAAGAAATGGCCAGGAGACTTCAGAATGCTTGTGAGAGATTCCTGGGGGCCAATCGGGTAAACCCATTTGTTCTGCCTATTTTTCGGGAAATGCACAACCAGCCCCGCAGTCAGAGTGCAGACTGTAAACATGGGTCGATCCAGCAAGCTTCCGGACCTTTGTCCATCGACTGTTCGCAACCTGAAAACAATGGGGATGATCCGGTTTGGAAGACAATTCGCTTGCTTGCCCAAACGATCGTCGAGGGCGCAGCGCACAGCGGCGGAACGTCCGGGCAAAAGGGAGATCAATGAAAAACGTGATGGGATTGGAAAACTCGGTAAATTACGCAGGCACTGCCGAGGAGGACAAAAAGTACGAACAGCGAAAACAAACTCAACGTTACCGAACAATCGGCCGATATTAGTGGAGCATTGCGGGATTGCCACCTCCGCAGCTCAAATCAGCCTCGGTTGATTATCTCGGCAAGTCCCTGAAGATTTTTCAAGCCAATTCCTGAGAATTCCGTTGGTAACGTTTCAGGACATGTTGCCGTGGCCCGTGTTTACGCCGTGGTGTTCGGTTCGCTGGGTTTATGCACAGCGCTGATTCGCGATGTGATGCACGGTGTCGATCCCCAGGAGGCATTGATTCGGGGATGGATCGTCTTGCTCGCATTCTCCGGCATCGGCGCGATTGTGGGAAGTATAGCGGAACGAGTCCTCCGCGAAGCCGTGGAGCAGCGACTGCGAAGTGAGTTGTCAGAAAAGCTGCAAACGCGTTCAGAAAGTACGACCTGATCCCGAGCTGGATCAACGAACACCACATAAACCGTAGCCATTGCAGATGGGTACTGAATAGCTGAATAGTAACGAAAGATGATTTGACTGTTAAGGAAACCGCACGTCTCGTAGGACCTTCATACCGAGGCAACGGGGAGACACAAGGATGAGTCGCCCGAAAGCCGCATCGTCCACGCGAACAATCACCAAAACAGAGTCGCCAACCAAGACAAATCAGAGTGCATCACTGGGTTCTTCTAAGGATCGCAACATCAGGGAGGAGTCTATGCCGACAACAATCGCTCCCGAAGATGTGGAGCAGCTATGGATCGAATTCAAAAAGAATCCTCAGAATCAGGAGTTGCGGAATCGTCTTGTTGAGATCTATTTGCCGCTTGTGAAGTATAACGCGGAACGAATTTGGGCGCGTCTTCCCGAAGGAGTTGATCTGGATGACCTCATTTCGGCCGGAGTTTTCGGCCTCATGGACGCGATCGACGCCTTCGATCTCTCTCGCGGGGTCAAGTTCGAAACGTATTGCGTGCCGCGAATCCGAGGAGCCATGTTGGACGAGTTGCGAACCATGGACTGGGTGCCCCGCCTGGTTCGTTCCAAAGCCAGTAAACTGAACGAGGCCTGTAAGACGCTTGAAGCCAAACTGGGCCGTCAGCCAACCGATTCTGAACTGGCTGAAGAATTGGGCATGTCCCTCGAAGAACTCGAAAAGATGAAAACAGAGGCCAGCGCCATCAATCTGATCAGCCTCAATAAAAAGTGGTACGAGACAGACAGCTACAAGGACGTCAGGGAAATCGACATCCTCGAAGACAGAAAAGGCGAGGACCCTACCCGACGGATCGAAAAGAGCGACCTGATGCGACTCATCACCAAGGGATTGAATCGCAATGAGCGACTGATCCTAATCCTTTATTACTACGAAGAGTTGACAATGAAGGAGATTGGCGCAACGCTCGATCTCTCCGAAAGTCGCGTGAGTCAAATGCACAGTGCCATCGTTCAGCGTCTCCAGCAGCAACTTGCGAAGCGACGGGCTGAGCTTGGAACGTGATCCATCGTGGCTCTCTCCTATTTGCGCGTCTCTGCCTCAGATTCTTAGGTGAGACAACGAGGCAAACGGACGGGCATGCGATTAATAAGAATGGGGTGCCTGTCACGCCCGCCGAACTGGAATGGGTCATCCAACGCTGCGCACCGGCCCTGATAAGCAGGTCACCCTGATGGAAGATTCGGAGGGGCACGCTTGTCGTGCCCGTTGTATCGAGATCGATAATTCAACGCGGCGCGGCGGACGCGACAAGCGCGTCCCTCCGAAGGTGGACCTGACAAATGGGTCCGTCGAAAGAGCCCCTCCATTTCCTGGGCCGCTACACTCCCAAATACCAACTATTTGTTATTGACCTCCCCCCAGAAAGATGGTAAATTGCGCGCAGGTCGTAGTATGCGCAATCCGGTTGGGGATTTGCGACGGCTAAGAATGGGATAAATAGAGTCATCCGTCTGTCATAGTTTGCCAAACAGTGCTAATGTGGATTTTCTGACGAGTGTCTTGGCCGAGGTCCTCCGCAACGGCTGCGGTGGGTTTGCGCATTCGGAAAGAACTCAAGGTCTCACCACTAAAGTGGGACAGAGTGCGGAAGCCGTCACCGACGCGGTCGCGCAAGGCGGCTGCGTTGCCGGTCAAGTTCTCGCAATTTCTTAAATGACCGATTAACCGGTGTTTACTGCGAAATCAAAGGCTTCTGGAGAGCCATGGAACTATTAGAAAGAGTTTGGGAGATCGTTTCCGATACGTTCGTGGTTGTTGGCCAGGCAGTGGATCGGACCATCACGTCCCTGTTTGGTTCGGCAAACGCTCGTTATTTGCGACGACTTCAGCCGAAGGTTCAAGCGATCAACGATCTGGAACCGCGGTACCAGCGGATGACTGATGCTGAGTTGCGGGAGCAGACGGCGAAGTTTCGCAAGCGCTTGGAGGCAGGCGAGACTCTGGACGACCTTCTCATTGAGGCCTTCGCGGTATGCCGGGAAGCCTCCCGCCGCGTCCTGGGAATGCGGCATTTTGATGTCCAGTTAATGGGGGGAATGGTACTCCACGCGGGATCGATTGCCGAGATGGTCACTGGCGAGGGGAAAACGCTTGTCGCGACACTCCCCGCGTACCTTAATGCCCTGGAAGGTAAAGGCGTCCATGTCGTGACTGTCAACGACTACCTGGCCCGTCGTGACATGGAATGGATGGGCCCCCTGTATATGTTCCTGGGGCTTACCGTCGGGGCAATTCAACACGATATGGGTGCCCGGGAGCGGCAGCAGGCCTACTCTTGCGACATCACGTATGGGACAAACAACGAGTTCGGCTTCGACTATTTGCGGGATAACATGCGCCTGGCAGCAAGAGGTGATAACCGTTATCCCCCTGAGTATCAGCAGGTTCAAGGGCGACTTCACTACGCGATCATCGACGAAGTTGATAACATTCTCATCGACGAGGCACGAACGCCGCTGATTATCTCGGGACCGGCCCACGATGATATTTCGCGCTACAAGCGAGCCGATCAGATTGCCCGGCAGTTGATCCGCGATGTCCACTTTGTCGTTAACGAAAAGGATCATACGTGCCATCTTACTGAGGAAGGGATTAGAAAGGCCGAAGAATTGGCGGGCGTCGAGAGTTTTTATACGGCGGGCAATCTCGAATGGCCCCACCTTATCGATAACGCCCTCAAGGCACATCACCTTTACAAGCGCGACGTCCATTACGTCATCGAAAACAACCAGGTCATCATTGTTGACGAGTTCACCGGCCGACTGATGCATGGGCGACAGTGGAGCGACGGGCTCCATCAAGCTGTCGAAGCCAAAGAAGGGGTTCCCATTAAGGAAGAAACCCAGACGTTGGCGACAATCACCATTCAGAACTTTTTCCGGCTCTACGACAAGATCTGCGGCATGACCGGAACGGCAATGACAGAAGCCAACGAGTTTTGGAAGATTTACAAACTCGAGGTTGTGGCCATTCCCACCAATAAGCCCCTTCGGCGAATTAACCATCCGGACGTGATTTATCGGACGGCGAGAGAAAAGTACAAGGCCATCGTGGATGAAATCGAGCGGATGTACAAATGGGATACCGTTTGGTATTCCAAATACGAGTACGAAGTTGGCGATATCGTCGAAGAAAATGATGAAAACGTCGTTCTCGTGACTCGGGAAGGTGAGCGAAAGATTATCCCGCGATCGAAACTCCGTGGTATCGAGAAGAAGGGGCGGCCGATTCTGGTGGGGACCGTCTCTGTAGAAAAGAGTGAAATGCTCTCAGAGATGCTGGATCGGCGGGGCATTCCCCATCAAGTCCTGAATGCCAAGCATCATGCCCGCGAGGCCGAGATCATTGCCCAGGCCGGTCGCAAAGGGGCGGTCACCATTGCCACCAACATGGCAGGCCGTGGAACGGATATCATTCTTGGTGGTAACCCCGAAGCCAAGGCCTGGTCGATTCTCCAAAGGAAGTATCGCAGTCGGCTGGATGTCCCGCGGGAAGAGTGGGATGCCCTGGTCAAGGAAATTGAAGAAAAGGAGCAAATGAAGAAGGAAGGCCGCGAGGTCGCGGCTCTGGGCGGCCTCCATGTGATCGGGACGGAGCGACATGAGGCCCGCCGCATCGACAACCAGCTTCGAGGTCGCTCCGGTCGTCAGGGTGATCCGGGAAGCAGCCGGTTCTACCTCTCTCTTGAAGATGATCTGATGCGGATCTTTGCCGGAGATTGGGTCAAGAACATTCTGACACGATTGGGAATGGAAGAAGGCCAGGCGATTGAAAGCCCCATGGTGACCCGCCGAATTGAAGCTGCCCAGAAGAAAGTTGAAGAGCGGAACTTCGAGATTCGGAAGAGCCTCCTCGAATTCGATCAGGTCATGGATGAGCAACGGAAGCGCGTGTACGGATACCGCCAGCGTATCCTGGAAGGGGCCGATTGTCGGCAGTTGATCCGGGAGATGATCCGTCAAGAGATCGACAAGAATCTGGACCGCTTTCTGGACAAGGCCTACGGAGCCGAGACATTTGCCCAATGGATCAGCAAGCAATTGTCCGTCGAATTCCGTGCGCGCGATTTTCGGGGTATGGACTTTCCCACGGCGGAAGCGTATGCCCGTGATCATGCGGAACGAATGGCGGAAAGTCAGATCTTCGATTTGATCGAGGAAAACCTGCCGGAGGAAGCAGAACAAACAGATTGGAATTGGGAGGCGTTGACCAAGTCGGTAAACGCTCGCTGGCGTCTCGATCTGAAAGATCGGGAACTGCGAAGGATTCCTCGGGAAGAGTTGTCGGAATACCTTATCGAGAAAGCAAAAGAATCCATCCGTACAGCCGAGCTGAGTGAAGGTGCAAAATACCTGGATCCTGATTTCGGCCTGAAGTCAACGGTCGGCTGGGTTCGTGGCAAATTCGGGATCGAATTGACGGTTGAAGAACTCCGCGATCGCGAACCCTCGGCAATCAAAGCACTTGTCTTCGAACGGGCCGTGGAGACGTATCGGCAAAAGGAGATCGAATTT
>Ga0068707_1000676_pt1 | contig 22916 bp, 18 predicted proteins | sample YNPNPMetaG_FD_66600 | JGI IMG/M metagenome (GOLD analysis project Ga0068707, IMG submission 66600) | Anoxygenic and chlorotrophic microbial mat microbial communities from Yellowstone National Park, USA - YNP NP MetaG | ecosystem: Environmental > Aquatic > Thermal springs > Hot (42-90C) >...
CACGGCGGTGCTGCAGGTGACGGTCTTCGTGGTCAAGCTGTGGCTTCTGATGTGGCTCTTTGTCTGGCTGCGCTGGACCTTGCCGCGATTCCGCTACGATCAGCTCATGAGACTGGGCTGGCGCGTGATGCTGCCTCTGGCCTTGGCGAACATCTGCGTGACCGCCATCGTGCCGTTCCTTATCGGAGCCTTCTAGCAATGATCAGGGTAAAGCATGTAACCCCGCAGAGGAAGTACCGGCCGGACGAGCGGATCTACCTCGTCGAGATCGTAAAGGGCCTCGGCCTGACTATTTGGCACATGGTGCGCAATCTGGCCACGTATCGAACGCAGCGGCAGACGGTCGTGACCATCCAGTATCCGGAGGAGCGCCGCAGGTACTCGCCGCGCTTCCGGGGCAGACATCGGCTCAAGAGGAACCCGGACGGCTCCTTGCGATGTGTCGCCTGCAAGCTCTGCGCGGCCAATTGCCCTTCTCACTGCATCTTTATCGAGCCCGACGCCTATCCGGACCCGAGCAAGGGCAACTACCCAAAGAGGTACGAGATCGATATCACCAGGTGTATCTTCTGCGGGTTCTGCGTGGAGGCATGCCCCAAGGACGCAATCGAGATGACCGGCGTTTCGGAGATGGCCGACAGAGCACGGCTCGTGTATACGAGAGAGGTTCTTTTGGGCACCTGAGAGGAGAATGCCTCATGATCGAGGAGTCCGTCTTCTACATCCTCGCGGTGACGAGCGTTGCCTGCGCCCTGGGCGTCGTCGCAGCCAGGAGTCCCATATACAGCGCCGTCTCGCTCGTCGCATGCCTGTTCGCCGTCGCCGGGATCTATGCCCTCCTGGCAGCCCACCTTCTGGCCATCCTCCAGATCCTAGTCTACGCCGGCGCGATCGTGGTGCTCATTCTGTTCGTCATCATGCTGCTCAATCTCTCCCGCGAGGAAATGGGAAGACCGGTGATCAATCTCCGGAAGGTGGCTGCGACCTTTGCCGTTGCCGCCATCGTTGCCCTGGTGACAGGCGGCCTTGCCGCCTCTGCCATGCCGGCGAGACGGGGCGTAGGTCCGTGGTTCGGATCGATAGAGGGCGTAGGCAGGGTCTTGTTTACCGAATACCTGCTCCCGTTCGAGATCGTCTCGATCCTCCTCCTGGCAGCCATAATCGGGGCGGTCGTCATAGCGAGAAAGGAAAAGGACCGGTGAACCTCGCGCATCAGAGTCTGTGGCTCAGTGCGATCCTTTTCGGGATCGGCATGGTGGGCTTTCTCGTGCGACGCAATGTGTTGGTGATATTGATGTCGGTAGAGCTCATGTTGAACGCCTGCAATCTCGCGTTTATCGCCGTCGCGCGTCAGTACCTGGACATGACAGGTCACATTTACGCATTCATGGTGATGACCGTCGCGGCCGCAGAGGCGGCGGTGGGGCTCGCTGTGATCGTGCTCCTTTTCAGGACGCAGCGGAAGATCAACGTGGATACGATCACGCTGATGAAGGGGTAACGCCGGGCAGGAGCGCCGCAGATGGAACACGCAGTCCTTTTCCCCTACATCCGATGGATCCCAGCCCTGCCCCTCATCGGGTTCCTCATCAATGGGTTGGGCGGGGGCCTGAACCATTCCGCCGCGACGCACAAGCGCATTCACTACGTCGCCTGTCTGGCCCCGTTCGGCTCTTTTCTCGTCTCGCTGCTGGCCCTCAAATGGCTTCTTGATCTGCCGCCCGAGCTCCGCCTTCTCAAGGACACGGTGTCCCCCTGGATCTTTTCCGGCGATTTCAGCGCCAAGCTCTCCTTTGCCATAGACCCCCTCTCCTGCGTGATGACACTCGTGGTGACGGGCGTGGGGTTCCTCATCCACGTCTATTCCATCGGCTACATGCACGGGGACCGGGGCTACGGCAGGTATTTCGCCTACCTCAACCTCTTTACGGCAATGATGCTGGTGCTGGTGACCGGCGACAATGTGCTCCTGCTGTTCCTCGGCTGGGAAGGGGTGGGCCTGTGCTCCTACCTGCTCATCGGCTTCTGGTACGAGGACCCGGAGAAGGCCTATGCAGGGCTGAAGGCCTTTGTGGTGAATCGTATAGGGGATTTCGGGTTCCTGCTCGGCCTCCTTCTGCTTTTCTGGAGCCTCGGGCAGAAGGGCGTCTGGACGATCGAGTTTGCAGAGATCAGGGGGCACGTGCATCTGCTCGGCCCCGGCGTGATAACGGCTGTCTGCCTGTTGCTGTTCATGGGTGCGATGGGCAAGTCCGCCCAATTTCCGCTGTATGTGTGGCTCCCCGACGCGATGGCAGGCCCCACGCCGGTATCTGCATTGATTCACGCCGCGACCATGGTGACCGCAGGCGTCTACATGGTGGCGAGAATGAATTTCCTGTTCGCCGAATCGGCCTTTGCCATGCATTGGGTGGCATGGTTCGGGGCCTTCACCGCGCTGTTTGCCGCCACGATCGGTGTGTGCCAGAACGACATAAAGAAGGTCCTGGCATACTCGACGGTGAGCCAGTTGGGCTACATGTTCGTCGGCGTCGGCGTGGGGGCTTATGCAGCTGGGATCTTCCATCTGATGACGCACGCCTTCTTCAAGGCCCTGCTCTTCCTGGGTGCGGGCAGTGTCATGCATGCCATGGGCGGGGAGACGGATATCCAGAAGATGGGCGCCCTCAGGACCAAGATGCCCAGGACGTTCTGGACCTTCATGATCGCGACGCTGGCGATCTGCGGCATCCCGCCCTTTTCAGGATTCTTCTCGAAGGACGAGATCCTCTGGAAGGCATTGAGTTCCCCTGTGGGCTCCACAGGTCTTTGGCTCACCCTTTGGGTCGGGGCCGGGGTAACCTCCTTCTATATGTTCAGGCTCGTCTTTCTCACCTTCTTCGGCGAGCCCAGGGACGAGCACCTGGCCTCCCATGCCCATGAATCCCCACCTGTCATGACGGTCCCGTTGATCCTCCTGGCGATAGGCGCGGCCCTGGCCGGGTTTCTCGGGGTCCCGGAAAGCTGGGGGCTGGGGCACAACCTCTTCGAGAGATTCCTCGAGCCGGTGGTCGGGGGGCATGCCGCCGCGGCGGGCGAGGCGGCTCACTCGCACGCCCTCGAGTTCGTCATGATGGCCCTCTCCGTGGGGATTGCGGGGTTCGGCCTCCTCCTGGCCTTGGTTCTCTATGTGGCAAAAAAGGACCTTCCGATCCGGATCGCCCGGGCCTTTCCGGCGGTCTACCGGCTCGTTCTCAACAAATACTATGTCGACGAGATCTACGACGCTGTCTTTGTCCGGCCCATCCGCCGCGCCTCCGAACGAGTGCTCTGGAAGGTGGTGGACGTGATCTGCATCGATGACGGCCTCGTCAACGGCACTGCCCGGGTGACGGCGTGGGCGAGCGCGCTGCTGAGGCGTATCCAGACAGGCGACCTCCAGGGGTATGCGTTCGCCATGACCGCGGGTATCCTGGCGATCCTGGGCTATCTCCTGTTACGGTAAGGGAAGAGTGCTGGCGATGGAATTCCTCGGCAACCATATCGTTTCTGCCACCGTCTTTCTCCCCCTGGTCGGCGCCGTGATCGTCCTGGTGTTCGTGGGGAGAAGATCCGAGGCCGCTATCCGGTGGGCGACGCTTCTGTTCATGGCGGCGACCTTCCTGTTGTCGCTGGTACCCTTCCTCCGTTACGACCCGCAGGCTGCAGAGGCCATGCAGTTCATCGAACGGGCCTCCTGGCTTCCCGAGTACGGTATCGAGTACAAAGTGGGCATGGATGGGATGAGTCTCCTCTTGTTCATGCTCACGACGTTCCTCGGCCCGATCGGGATCGCATGCTCGTGGCGTTCGATCGAGACAAAGGTGAAGGAGTTCCACATAGCGATGCTCTTGCTCCAGACAGCCATGCTGGGCGCCTTTGTCGCACTGAACCTCTTCCTCTTCTACATCTTCTGGGAGGCGATGCTCATCCCGATGTATCTCATCATCGGGATCTGGGGTGGGCCGCGGAGGATCTACGCAGCCGTAAAATTCTTCCTCTACACCCTGGTGGGCAGCCTGCTCATGCTCCTGGCCATCCTCTATCTCTACTTCGAGCACCACAGGCAATTCGGGTTCTATTCCTTCGATCTCTTCGATCTTTACCGGGTCCATGTCGGCCTCGGGGTGGAGAAACTCCTCTTTCTGGCGTTCGGCCTTTCCTTTGCGATCAAGGTCCCTATGTTCCCGTTTCACACGTGGCTCCCCGACGCCCATGTGGAAGCACCCACGGCGGGCAGCGTGATACTCGCAGGTGTGTTGCTCAAGATGGGCACCTACGGCTTCCTCAGGTTTTCCATGCCGCTGTTCCCTGCTGCCAACGAGGTGTTTTTCCCTCTGATCGCCGTGCTGGCCTTGATCGGGATCATCTACGGCGCCCTTGTCTCCATGGTCCAGCCTGACCTCAAGAAGCTGGTCGCCTTTTCCTCGGTGAGCCACCTGGGCTTTGTCATGCTCGGGCTTGCAGTGGGCAGCATGCAGGGGGTCGAGGGGAGCGTCCTGCAGATGATCAATCACGGCCTTTCCACCGGCGCGTTGTTCCTCATCGTGGGGATGATTTACGAGAGACGACACACCCGTATGATCGCCGACTTCGGCGGCATCGCGAGGGTCATGCCGGTCTTCGCGGCCTTTTTCATGATCGTGACCCTTTCCTCGATCGGGCTTCCCGGGCTCAACGGGTTCGTGGGCGAATTTCTCATCCTGGCAGGGACATTCAAGGCGCACCCCGTGATGGCCGCCTTCGCAGCCTCGGGCGTGATATTCGCCGCGGTCTACATGCTGTGGATGTTCAAGCGGGTGATGTTCGGCCCTGTGGACAAGCCTGCCAACAGAGCCCTCGAAGGAAACGATCTGACGGCCCGGGAGGTGGCCATTCTGGTGCCGATCGTCGTCCTCATCGTCTGGATCGGGGTTTACCCGCAGACCTTCCTGAGGAAGATGGATCGATCCGTCGAGGCCTTCATGGCGCGTACCGGGCACGCTGGTGCGGTCGTGGCTGCGCAGGCGGATGCCGGCCTTCTCTCCGAGGGGTCGCAACAAGGAATCGAGAAGCTCGGTCGAGTCGAAAGGAGATAGGGCGATGGGAGGGGAGGACATCCTTGTTGCACTGACCGCCATCTCGCCGCAACTGATCCTCGTGGCGGCAACGGTCCTCTGCATCGCGGCGGATCTCTTCATGCGGAGCGGCAAGGACACGGCGTGCTGGGCCGTTTCCGTGGCCGGGTGCGCCGCTGCCCTGTGGGCCTCGGCGAGTCTCTGGGGCCGGCAGCAGGTCGCCTTTTCCCAGCTGGTTCGGTTGGACAAGTTCAGCTTGTTTTTCTACGGGATCTTCCTCGTTGCCGGCATCATGACCCTCGTGCTCTCCATGGAGTTTCTCCGCAGGGAACGGATGCCTGTGGGCGAGTACTGCGCCATCCTTCTCGTCTCCATCTCGGGGATGATGTTCATGGCCTCGGCCTACAACCTGCTCATGGTCTTCCTCGGCCTGGAACTGATGTCGATACCGGTCTACGTGATGGCCGCCCTGATGAAGAGGAACCCCAAGAGCACCGAATCAGCGATAAAATATCTCCTGCTCGGCGCCTTTGCCTCTGCACTGCTGCTCTACGGGATCGCGCTTATCTACTCGAGCGCCCGGTCGACGAGTCTCGGGGTGATCCTCAAGCACCTCGAGACAGGCAGGCTCCTTGGCAACCCCGTGCTCCTGGCAGGGATGGGCCTCGTCATCGCTGGCGTGGGGTTCAAGGTCTCCCTGGTGCCGTTCCACATGTGGACCCCGGACGTGTACGAGGGTGCCCCTACGCCGGTGACGGCCTTCATGTCGGCCGGCATCAAGGCGGCAGGGTTCGCGGTCCTGATCCGTGTCGTCGTCGTCGCCATGCACAGGCTTTCGATCGAGTGGGCCCCTCTCCTGTGGGTGCTCGCCGCACTTACGATGATCGTCGGCAATGTCGTCGCCTTGTCCCAGCAGAACATCAAGCGGATGCTGGCCTACTCGAGCATCGCCCACGCGGGGTATGTGCTGGTCGCATTGACCCCCGGGACGCGGCTCGGCATCCAGGCGGCGCTGATGTACCTTTTCATCTATTTCATCATGAATCTCGGTGCCTTCGGTGTCGTGATAGCCTTGAGCGGGAAAGGGGATACGGCTGTCGACATCCAGGATTACCGCGGGCGGTCGGCCGGCCATCCTCTCTATGCGGCGGCGATGGCCGTCTTCATGTTTTCCCTTGCCGGCGTGCCGCCTACCGGCGGTTTTGTGGGAAAGTTCTACGCGTTCAGCGCCGCGGTGAAGGCCGGCTACATATGGCTGGCGGTCATAGGCGTCCTGATGAGCGCGGTGTCCGCATTCTTTTACCTGAGGGTGCTCGTGCGCATGTACATGGAGGAGGCGGAAGTGGGTACGGCGGTGGAGCCGATCCGGCCGCTGGCGGCAACGAGGCCGGCAGGCATCGGGCTCTGTGTCGCCTTTGCAGCCCTCGCGTTGCTCTTCTTGGGCACCATGCCGTCCCTTCTCGCCAGGGTGGCCGAGGAGACCCTGGCCGGACTGTGGCCGTTTTGAGGAATCCCTCCAGGCCGTGTTTCCATTAAGAGATCACAACCCCTCAGGCACCTTCCCGCTGGTCACCGTCTCGATCATCGTCGCCAACAGTCTTGTCTTTCTCTACGAGGTGAGCCTCGGCCGGGAGCTCGAGACCTTTCTCTATCATTACGGCATGGTCCCGTATCTGGTGACGTACTTCTACAAGATCCCTGGTATCAGTTTTTTCGACGTGGGCCTGAGTTTTTTCACGCATATGTTCCTCCATGGAGGGTGGCTCCACGTGATCGGCAACATGTGGTACCTGTGGATATTCGGTGACAACGTGGAAGACAGGCTCGGGCATGTTCGATTCCTGCTCTTTTATCTCGCGTGCGGTCTCGTGGCAGGGCTTTTTCAGTACATGGTGAGCCCTCATGCCAGGATACCCACTATCGGCGCCAGCGGTGCGGTGGCAGGGGTTCTGGGCGCCTACTTCCTGTGTTTCCCCAGGGCCCGCGTCGACCTGCTCATCGTCTTTTTCTTTTTTATCGACATCGTCGCTGTGCCCGCCTTTTTTGTCCTGGCCCTGTGGTTCGTGCTACAGTTTTTCAACGGGGTTCTTTCCCTGGGCGCAGGCCCAGCCACGGGCGGGGTCGCCTGGTGGGCGCATGTGGCGGGGTTTGCAGCGGGAGTCTTTCTCATTCGCGTCCTGCCCAAGCGGCGGCGGGCGCGCCAGGCGAATTACCGCGTCTGGTTCGACCGGACCTGGTAAGTGCTGTCTCGCCCCGACCCCTTTCCCGAGGCAGCGCGCCCACGGCTCGCGCAGCGCCCCGAGGACGGAGAACCGATATGCTCTTCGACCGGCTGTGGGGGTTTCTTGTCCTTTCGTGGGTCTCCTTTACCCTTTGGACGGCCTTGGTGTTCCATTGGGACGCCGTCGGCCGACTGGATCGGTACTGCTATGAACTGGCTGCACGAGGTGCATCTTCAGAGGTGTGGACCTCGTGTATGGGCAAGGTCACGTTTCTCGGAGACGGCAGATGGGTGTGCGGGCTGTGCGGGCTGCTCGCACTCTTCCTCCTCCTGCGGAGAAACCCCGCGGCCGCCCTGTGGCTTTTTTGTTCGCTTCTGGCGGGCATATGGCTTACGTGGATGCTCAAGGCCCTGTGCGGGCGGCCGAGGCCCGAGGGGTTCTTGGCCTCGTGGGTCCTGCCGAATTATGGGTACCCGAGCGGCCATACCTTCAATGCCGTTTTTTTCTACTGCGTCGGCCTCCGGGTTCTCGCGCGAAAGCGGGTGAGGTTCTTTTGCTCCGGATGGGCGCGGGCGGTCACGGCTCTCGTGGTCGTTGCCGTCGGGGTCTCCAGAGTCTCGCTCGGCGTCCATTGGGCAAGCGATGTGATAGGCGGTGCCCTCTCGGGGCTTGTATGGCTCGCACTCAATCTGATGTGGATGGAGCGGTTCCGACTGCTCGGGGCGGACGCCGGGCCCCGGCCGCCGCCTCCCCTCAGCAGAGCTTTGTGAGAGGCGCGTACGCGACTATGAGTTTGCGGATCCCTGCGGTCGAGAACTGGACCGTCACCTTCTCCTTCTCTCCGCGGCCTTCCACCCTTCGGATTATGCCCTGGCCGAATTCCGTGTGGTGCACGAGGTCGCCGACCTTGAAGCGGAAGGAGCCCTCTGCCCGAGCAGCCCGGGGCTTTCTCCCAAGAGTCCCCTTGCCGTGCTCGGTCGCAGGGGGGATGCCCTCGCATCTCTCGTCGCGGTCGCCGGCAGAGAATCTACCCATCCCTGGCCGCCCGGCCCTGTGGCCGTACTCGATCAGGTCGTTGGGGATCTCGTAGAGGAACGACGAGGGCTCCATGAACCGGGGCTGGCCGAAGTACGACCGCTCCGCCACACCGGTGAGATAGAGCTTCTTCATGGCACGCGTCATGCCCACGTAGCAGAGCCTCCGTTCCTCTGCCAGTTCCTCCTCGGAAAGGCTCGAGCGCTCGTGCGGGATGATCCCCTCCTCGAAGCCCGCAAGGAAGACCACGGGGAACTCGAGCCCTTTGGCGCAGTGGAGGGTCATGAGCGAGACACAGTCCGCCTTGCCGTTGTACGTGTCTGCATCCGATACGAGTGCCACTCGCTCGAGGAATGCGGCGAGCTTCGACTCCAGCGTTTCCGAAGAAAAGGAGTGCTCGAACTCCTCGGCTGTTTTCACCATCTCGGCGATGTTGTCCAGGCGGCGCTCGGCATCTTCCTTGTCGTGGGATGACAGGTATTCCTTGTAGCCTGTCGCCTCGATTACCTCCTGGAGGAGTGCCGCAAGGCCTCTGGCCTCCCTCAATCGCGCGCGAAGCGAGCGCACCAAGCCGCAAAACGCACCGATCCGCTGTGTGGCTGCCTGCGAGAGAATCTTTCTCTCCAGGCCTTCCTGGAGCGCGTGCCACAAGGAGATCCGGTTCATCGAGGCGTACTCATCGAGTTCCCTCAACGTGGCCTCGCCGATCCCCCGCGGCGGCCTGTTGATGATCCTCGAGAGGCTCACTGAATCATCGGGGTTGAGGAGGATCCTGAGATAGGCCAGGACGTCCTTGACCTCGGCCCTCTCGAAGAACCGCAGCGTCCCGATCAAGGCATAAGGGATTCGATAACGGACAAAGACCTCTTCGAACGGCCTGGACTGGGCGTTGGTGCGAAAAAAGACCCCGATGTCCCTCAGCCGGTACCCGCCGGAGGAGACGAGGCGCTGAATCCGTTCGGCAACGTATCGGGCCTCCTCGAGGGGGTCTGCGCACGCGGCATAGGAGATCTTCTCGCCGGCCTCGTTTTCGGTCCAAAGATTCTTGGGCCTCCGCAGGGGGTTGCCCATCGCGACGCGGTTGGCCGCCGCCAGGATCGTCTTGGTCGAACGATAGTTCTGCTCGAGCGTGACGACCTTCGTGCCGGGGAAGTCCTTTTCGAAATCGAGCAGATTGGAGACCCTCGCCCCCCGCCAGCGGTAAATCGACTGGTCGTCGTCCCCCACCACGCAGACGTTTCCGCCCGGAGGGACCAGGGCCTTCAGAAGGAGGTGCTGCGCCCTGTTCGTGTCCTGGTACTCGTCGACCATCACATAACGGAACCTCCTCCGGTAGGCGGCCCGTACGTCCGGGTGCGTTTCCAGAAGGAGCCTGGCGTCATTGATGAGATCGCCGAAATCGAGCGCATTGGAGTGTCTGAGCCTCTCCTCGTAGCGGCGCAAGAGCAAAAGCATGTGTGCGTAGGTGGGGGAGCCGGGCGAGAGGACATCCTCGTACGAGAGCGCGTTGTTTTTGGCCTTCTCGATCACGGCCCTGACGGCCTGAGGGGCGATCCCCATCCGCGAGGAGTCGAGTTCTTTCATGCACGCCTTGATGTGGGAGAGCTGATCGGCCTCGTCGCAGATGACGAAATTCCTCCTGAGGCCCACGCGCTCGCCGTGCTCTCGCAAGATCCGGGCGCAGCTCGCATGGAAGGTGCCGAGCCAGATCCCCTTGCATTCCTCGCCCAGGAGCCGGGCGGCGCGCGCCTTCATCTCGTCTGCGGCCTTGTTGGTAAAGGTAACGGCGAGGATGTGCCGCGGGTCGACCCCCTTGTGGCGCACGAGGTAGGCGATCCGGTACATGAGCACGCGCGTCTTTCCGCTCCCCGCACCTGCGATGACCAGCAGCGGGCCCTCGGTGTGTACCACCGCCTCCCTCTGTCGTTCGTTGAGATCCTCGAGGAGTTCCATAACACGATTCCGGGCCTATTCCACCGTGACGCTCTTTGCCAGGTTGCGCGGCTGGTCGACATCCGTACCCTTGAGGACGGCGATATGGTAGGCGAGAAGCTGGAGCGGAATGGCAAGGAGTATGGGGGTAAGGTATCTATTGGTCTCGGGTATGTAGAGGAGGTCGTCGGCGAGTTTTTCTGCCTCTGTGTCCCCGTAATTGACCACGGCGATGATCTTGCCGTCCCTTGCCTTGACCTCCTCCATGTTGTTGAGGACCTTCTCGTACAGCGTCTGTCTCGGCAGCAGAAACACCGAGGGGACATGCTCGTCGATGAGGGCTATCGGGCCGTGCTTCATCTCTCCTGCCGGGTATCCTTCGGCATGGATGTACGAGATCTCCTTGAGCTTGAGGGCGCCCTCGAGTGCGATGGGGTAGTTGATGCCGCGGCCCATGTAGAGGAAGTCGTTATGGTGGAAGTATTTCCTCGCTATCTTCTCGATGGCCGACTCCCGCGCCAGGACGTCCTCGACCAGATGGGGAAGCCTGCGGAGCTCGGTAAGGTGCGCCTCCATGTCCGCGGGGCCGATCCTCTTGTGGAGGCAGGCGAGGTGGAGACTCATCAGGTACAGGGCCGTTATCTGGGTGGTCAGCGCCTTGGTCGAGGCGACGCTTATCTCAGGGCCAGCGTGCGTGTAGAGAACGCCCTGGGACCTCCGTGCGATGCTCGAGTCCACCACATTGCAGATCCCCAGGGTCACGGCGCCCTTCCGCGTGGCTTCCTCGAGTCCGGCAAGGGTGTCTGCGGTCTCCCCTGACTGGGAGATGGCCACAAAGAGGCAATGCTTGTTTATCAGAGGATCCCGGTACCTGAACTCGGAGCCGAGGTCGACCTCGGCCGGGAGGCGGCAGAGGCTCTCGACCATGAACTTGCCCACGAGGGCTGCGTGCCACGACGTACCGCAGGCCACCAGGAAGACCTTCTTTATCTTTTTCAGGGTCTCCTCTGCCAGGCCGGTGTCCCCGAGATAGATTTCGTTCTTTCGGCCCAGAAGCCTCCCCCGGATCGTATCCGTTATCACGCGGGGCTGCTCGTGGATCTCCTTGAGCATGAAGTGCTTGTAGCCGCCCTTCTCGGCCATCATGGCGGTCCAGGGGATGTACGTGGGCGCCCTCTGGAGAGCGGTGCCGGAGAGGTCCTTGATTGCAAACCCGTCGTGCCTGAGGATCACCATCTCCTCGTCTTCGAGGAAGATCATACGGCGCGTGTGGTCGAGCAGGGCAGGGATGTCGGAGGCGAGGAAGTATTCGGATTCACCAATCCCGATGACCAGCGGGCTCGATTTTCTGGCGCCGATCAATGTCTCGGGCTCGGTCTCGCACAAGACGGCGACCGCATAGGATCCCTTGACCTCGCGCAGGGCCTTTCGTACCGCCTCTTCGAAGGACGCCCCTGCCTCGAGGTTGACGTCGATGAGGTGGGCGATGATCTCGGTGTCGGTCTCGGAGAGGAATTGTCTCCCCATACCCTGGAGGCGATCGCGAAGTTCGAGGTAGTTTTCAATGATGCCGTTGTGGACGACCACCGCCCTGCCCGCCCTATGGGGGTGGGCGTTGATCTCCGAGGGCCTGCCGTGTGTCGCCCAGCGCGTGTGGCCGATCCCAATGGTGCCGTCGCAGGGGTTCGCCTCGATCTCGGCCACGAGGTTGGCGAGCTTTCCCTGGCTCCGCCGGATCTGGACCGAACCGGCCTCGTCGAGGACGGCGATCCCTGCCGAGTCGTACCCTCTGTACTCGAGCTTCTGCAGTCCGGTGAGCAGGAGCTTGGCTGTCTTGCGCTTCCCGATGTAACCTACGATGCCGCACACGTGATCGTCTCCTTTGTTTCAGCTGCCGGCACGGGGAGTGCCTGTGCCGCGGCGATGCGGCCGTGGGAGGGGCCGCAGCCCGGCGCTTCTTAGTCCGGCCGCGGAAGGCTGCCTGCCGGCAGGGGTGTGGCACAGGTACGAGAGGGGCCCGATCGATGCGCCGTTCTCTATCGTGGTCCGCTCCAGCACGCAGAGGGCCCCGAGGGTGACGCGCTCGCCCAGGACGGCATCGGTGAGCACGCAGCCCGGGCCGATGTGGCACGATGCCCCGACCACCGTAGCGCCGTAGAGGCCGCAGTTCGGTTCGATCCTGGTGTCTCGACCGATTCGGACCCCCTGATCGATGTGGGTGCAGGACGGGTCGACGATCGTCACCCCGGAGAGCATCCACCGGTCGCAGGTCTCCGCCCTGAGGGCTGCCTCAGCCGCTGCCAGATCCTTGCGGGTGTTGATACCCAGGGCCCGCTCCGGCTCCGAGGTCTCGTACGAACCGACCCGCCGGCCTCGTTTCACGCAGGAGGCGATGACATCGGTCAGGTAGTACTCGCCCTGGGCGTTTTCTGCATCGACCGAGGCGAGCGCCTCGAAGAGAAACGGCACCTCCATGCAGTAAATCCCTGTATTGATCTCGCGGATGGACCGCTCTGCGGGGGAGGCGTCGGCCTCTTCCACGATACGGACGATCCCCCCGTCAGGCCCTCGGACGATCCTTCCGTACCCGGCAGGGTCGCTCACCGTGGCCGTCAGAACGGTCACCGGGACCTCGGCCTTCTTGTGGGCGCCAAGAAGTGCCCGCACAGTAATGGGCCTGAGCAGAGGGACGTCGCCATAGAGGACGACAAGCGTGCCTTTGAAGCCTTGGAGCGCCCCTCGAGCGGCCATGACCGCGTCAGCGGTGCCTTTCTGTTCGCGCTGGAGGACCCACGCTACCCGGCGGGACTCCTTCTCGAAGGCCTTCTTTAACGCATCGGCCTGATGGCCGATCACGACAGCGAGCCTGCGGGGGCGAAGGGAGGAGGCCAGATCCAGCACATAGGCGAGCATCGGCCTTCCGGCAAGGGGATGGAGCACCTTGACGAGGTTTGAGCGCATGCGCGTGCCCTTGCCTGCAGCCAGGACGAGGACCGCCACATCATCCCGTCCTGCGCGGCCCCCGGTAGCCCCCCTTGCAGCCCTCATGTGCTCGCCCTCTCCTGTTCCCCGACTCATTTTTCGAGGATGAAGGTGATGTTGCAGGTCACCATGTAGTCCTTTATTTTCCCGTTGTCTATCGTGGCCTCCTGCCGCAGCACCTCGACGCGGGTGATGTTCCTCAAGGTGCGGTTCGCCCTGTTGAGCGCCTCGTCCAGGGCCTCTTTCCAGCCGAGCGGCGAGATGCCGATGACCTCTGTTACCCTCGCGACGGCCATTCCAGTCTCCCTCCTTCCTTTCGATCCGTTACAGCCAATGCACTCCCGGGGTGCGATGCGTCCAAAGAGCGCGCGCAAGCCTTCTTTCAGTGTTTCCGGGTACAGAGCCTCTCGATGTGGTCTATCCCCTCGAGGACCGCCCCCAGGGGGACCTCCGGCCTGAGTTCCAGGACCCTGACGGCCGACTCGTTGAGAGAGGCCAGGATGGTCTCGAAGCGCACCTCGCCTTGGAGAGGGGCGAGGTGGTCCTCGTACCCGGTTACATCGTGGAGGTGGATCCCTACGAGGGTGCCTCCGTACGCCTCGAGCCAGTCCTGCTGGTAGCCCCAGCCGAGGTTCTCCTGGACGGCTGCGTGGCCCACGTCGTGCCAATAGCCGATCGGGGCCCCGGAGAATTCCCGCAGGAGCGTGCCCATCTCCTCGAAGGTGGGAATCTCCCGGAAATAATACCGGTTTTCGAGCCCGAGGAGAACACCGAGCTGTTCTGCCCGTCGCGCCAGGGTCTCGAGATTCTTCCGGACAGTATCGAGATAGACCTGCTTTCTTGCCTCTCGTTGCTCGCGGAAGGAGGAGAGAAGCTGCCCGTATTCCTGGCTCGAGGCGAGTCCCTCGCGGTACATTCGCTTGATCTCCTCCATGGGTTCCTCGATCTCCACCCTCCCCAGGTGAAGCACTACCGCCCGCGCGCCCAGGTCCGAGGCCAGTTCAATGGTCTTGAGGCTGTAGCGCAGGGCGAGTCGCACAACGTCCGGGTCGGGACAGCTCAACGGGAACGCATCCCCGCCTGCCTGGTCAGGCCTCAAGATATCGGGTACAGGGAAATAGTTGTGTACGCTTCTTACCGACAGCGCACCTTTCCTCAAAGCCGGCCGCATCTGGGAGAAGGTCTCTTCAGTGACCCGGTATTCGAGCTCGAGCGCGAGAAGCCCTGTCTCCTCCAGAGCCTGGAGCAGCGCAGCCCCGTCCCGGAGCCTTGAAGATCTCCATATAGTGGAAAGCGCCAGTCCCGAGGCGCCTCGAGGCTCGCTCATTGCCGGTTCCTCTCTACGTTCAAGGCCCTTCGAAGAGCCTTCTTGCCGTTTCCCACGGGAGGGGGGCAGGCAAGGAGCCCATGTGTTCCAGTGCCTCTTGGAGCGAAGGGATCCCGGGTCTGCCTCCAATCGCTCGGCAGTTCAGTCCTGCCGCAGCAGTTGCGAGCGCCACACATCGGCCGGTGTCCCACCGCTGGAGAAGCCCATAGATGTAGGCCCCGTGGAAGACATCGCCCGCCCCTGTTGTGTCTCTCGCGCGAACCCTCAGTGCAGGGAAATAACGGACCTCATCATCCAAGAGACCGATGCTCCCCTTCTCGCCGAGTGTCACCACGACCACCTTCGGGCCAAGCTCCCTGAGGCGGGGCAGTATCGTTGCGTACGATTCCCCATGCCCATATTCATCGGCAAACCGTTGGGCTGCGATGAGGTGGTCGGTAAGCCGAACGAGCTCGAGCATTCCCGGCCGGAGACTCCCGGCGTCCAGGACCACAGGGATCCCCCTGTCCCGCGCCAGCCGGGCAGCGGCCAGCGAGGCCTCTATCAAAAGACCGTCCAGATGGAGTGCGTCCGCTCGAGCGATGCTCTCCACAGGGATCTCTTCCGGCAGAATGGTCCCGCACTGCGGGCGAGCCCAGAAAACGGTTCTTTTCGCTGTGGCCCTCTCGATACATATGAAGGCGAACTGCGAGCGCCCCCCTCGGTGGACGACCATGCCCCCGGTCCCGACGCCCTCCTGCTCGAGGCTCTCTCGTATCGCCTCGCCGAAAGGGTCGTCGGAGATGAGGCCGATAAAGTCCGCACTGACTCCCCACCTGGCCAGCACGACCAAGGCGGTGGCCACAGGCCCGCCCCCTTGCACGCTGAAGTCCTGGAATTCGCATTTGGAGTCGACGGCCGGGTACTCTTCTACCGTGCAGAGATAATCGAGGGAACACTGGCCGAGGCCTACCACGTAAAAGCGTGCATGGTCAGGTGTGCGGGCGGCAGGAGGTGCGCCGGCAGGATGGTCTTTCGGCATGTCAGGACGCAATCTGCGCGGAAACGGGTGCGCTGGAGTCCCGGTGCAGCAGGTCTCTTCCTCTCCGGCCCCCCGGGTTGCGGCCACAGGAGTCATTTCGGACTCGACGCTGACGCTGCTCGGTCGTCGGGCCTGGTCTCATGAGATGGGCCATCCCGTGGCCTCCACATGGGAGGGGCATCCGCCGTAGGCTCGCCATATCCCTCTTCCTCTCCTCCTGCCCCTCCTCGTCATCCAGTGTTCCCGGGAGACGGCCATCCGGAGCCGTCGCGACCCAGATGCCCGAGATATGCCTGCTCATTTGAACCCCTCGAGAAAGGCTCGTGCATGTCTGCCCAGTACCGCATGGTTGTAGCCGCCTTCGAGCACGGCATAGCGACGGCCCTTGCACGAGCGGTCGGCATACTCCGCGGCTATCCGGCCGAGCTCATGGTAATCGCCTTCGGCCAGAAGGTCCCCCCAGTCGGCCTTGCCGCGATCGAAGCCTGCGGAGACTGCCAGAATATCCCTCTGGCCCGCCGCCTCAAGCATGCCTTTCGCCCTGTCGAGAAAGGAACGGGCGGTATACTCTTCAGGGTGGAGATAGGCGACCTCGCTCGAGCGGCAAAAGATGTTTTCCGTGCCGTCGCCGAAGTGCAGGTCGAAGTCGAGTATGACGGCGCTCGAGACCGCTCCCTGCCGGAGGAGCTTGAGCAATGAGATTGCAATATTGTTGAAATAGCAGAAGCCCCAGCAGGACTCTGGGCTCGCGTGATGGCCCGGAGGCCGTATCAGGCCGAAGCTTGGCTCGCCCTCGAGGGCTATCTCGGCGGCCCGTATGGCGCCGGCGGCGGACAGGCTCGCGATCTCGAAGAGGTGCTTCTCCCTCTTTATCGAAGCTATATGGGCCGGGCTGTGAGCCAACAAGAGATCCTGCTCCGAGGCCGCAGAGGGTTCCACGAACTCGAAGACCCCGCTCAGGGCGTCCCGAATAGCCTCTATCCTGCCCGGTTCGGCGGCAGGGTCCAGGGAGTAGATCTCGCAGTACCGGGGGTGGTAGACGATCTTCATGAACTCCCTCCTGAGCGTGTTCGGTTCCAACCGCCTGCAGATCTTCGCCGTGTCGAGCCATTTGTGGATCTTACCGAACGCTGCATTATAATATCTCCTTGACGGGGCGGCAAGGAAACCGGTACCGAGTGAAGGCCCGAGGAGACGCACGCTCGCCCGGAAAGCGGGCCTGAGGACCCGTTGGAAGCGTTCGGCGACGTGCCCCGTCCCCTTGCCGCTCAGGGGAAGGAAAGGACAACGACCTCCCCTCACCTGGCGCACACAATGGGAGTTCCACCAAAGGAGGTGGGGCAACCGCCGGGGCCTTCCATCCCCTTCAGGCCCCCGGCGCCCGTCCAGGGGATCATCCGAGGAAGTGCTCGAGCCGGTGCGGCCGTCCGATGGCGCGGGATCCCCCACTGCATGAGACCTCCCAGGGGAGAGAGGTGCGTATCGCACATACGGAAAGTTCGGTCAACCTCGGCGGCAAGGAGCTTCGCGTCCTCGAGCATGTGCGCTGGTTGAACGAGCACGGTCACCATTCCTGGTTGCTGGCGCCGCCGGGGACGGTCGTGTGGCGGGAGGCCGAGTGCCGGGGGATACCTCTTGTGCCGGTGCGGTTTCGGGGCTCCTTCAACCCCGCGGCCGTCGCGGCGCTCGCACGCTTCGTGCGGCGCCACAGGGTCGACCTGATCGATTGTCACAGCACGTGGGATGCGGCTACCGCAATGGTGATGCGGCTCTTCGGGTGCAGGATCGTTCGGAGCCAGCATATCGGCAAGCACCTGCGCAACGACGTTTTCCATAGACTGCTCTGGCGCTACGGGTGCGACCGGATCATCGCCGTATCCGAAGGCATCGCCTCCCATATCGTCGCCCAAGGGCTCGCCGGCCGCGAAAAGATCGATGTGGTGTGGTCGTGCATCGACCTGAGCAGATTTCGCCCTGATATTGACGGGACGCCGGTCCGAGACATGTTCGGGATCCCGCACGGTGCAAAGCTCATCGTCCAGGTCGGCATGATCAGGCCTGACAAAGGGCAACACCACCTCGTGCATGCCGTTGACCGGATCGTCGCCGAGGTGCCGGAGGCGTGGTTCCTTCTCGTCGGCTCGCCCACCAGGCCGGAATACCTCGAGGGCCTCAAGGCAGAGATCGCACAGGTTCGACATGGAGGCAGGATCGTCCTTGCCGGATTTCGCCGCGACGTGGAAAACTGCCTCGCCGCTGCCGACGTGGTGGTGATCGCTTCGGAGATGGAGGGTCGCACCCAGGTCGTGCCCCAGGCCTTTGCAATGCGAAAGCCTGTGGTGGCCAGTGCGGCGGGCGGGACCCCGGAGATGGTCGAGGACGGGCAGACGGGGTTCCTCTTTCCGGTGGGAGACACAGATCGTCTCGCCCGTGCGGTCGTTCGCGCTGTGTCCGCGCCTGCGGAGACGGATCGCGTGGTGGAAAAGGCCTACGCGATGGCCCTGGAGAGGTTCGGTACCGACGTCATGATGCAGATGACCCTCGAGACGTACCGCACGGTTCTGAGGAGGTCCCGATGAGCTATTTTCAGTCGATCCCTGTGTGCATGTTCCACCACGTCAATGAGAACTCCGGCGACTTCATTACAGTCACAGTGGGCCGGTTTCGAGAAATGATGTCCATGCTGGTCGAACGCGGGTACACGACGCTTTCGAGCCTGGAGCTGCGCGACGCACTCCAGGGCCGCAGCGCGCCCCCCCAACGGCCGGTGGCCCTGACCTTTGACGACGCATGGCTCGACATTCGAAGGTACGCCTATCCGATCCTGGAGGAATTCAGGTTGAAATTCATCGTGTTCGTGATCTCAAGGCGCACGGAGACGGCCAGTCTTCACGCGCCGGCGAGGATGCCTGAGGCGTTTCCGCTCCATCGGGAGGCGGTCGAGTGGTCGCGGTCGGAGCGTGCCGGTGAGGTCGTGTGCACGTGGAAGGACCTGCGGGAGATGCTCTCGAGCGGGCTGTGCTCGGTGGAGAACCACACATCGTGCCATGGAGAGACCGGTGATATCGGAGCAGAGATCGCCGAGGGCCGCGCGCTCATACGGGCGCGGCTGGGTGTGCCGGCCGATCAGCTCTGCTGGCCCAAGGGGCGCCATGACGCTGCCATGCTGGCTGCGGCTCGCTCCCATGGTATCGACACGACCTATCTGACGAGGCGCGGGGTGAATATCCCGGGCTGCGGCTCTTTCAAAGTAAAGCGATTCACCGTTGAGGACCGCGACGCGATGTGGCTGGCGCGGCAGCTGGCTATTTACTCCAGACCTGTTACCGGATGGCTGTACGGCCGCATCAAACCGGATCGGCTGAGGGCCAGATGGAAAAGATGGAGGAAGGAACTCGGGAGCGGCCCTGTCTCGTGAGCGTCCCAGGTGTGGCGGTGAAAGAGAGGGCAGGGGCACATAAGGGTTACCGGCCGAAGCCCGGATGAGCGGCTTCCCTTTGTCCTCCCGGGAGAACTATAATTAAGTGGTTTAGCGGCTGGCTCTGCCGGACCGCCCTCTGGCGACAGGACAAGACCCCGTGCGCTATGCGATCATATCGGATATACATGCCAATCTTGAGGCCCTCGAGGCAGTGCTCGAGGAGATCGAACGGGCCGGTGCGGATCGGATCCTCTCGCTGGGAGATGCCGTGGGGTACAACCCCAATCCGAACGAGTGCATCTCGATCCTCAAGGGGCGAGGGATTCCATCTCTCATGGGCAACCACGACGCGGTGGCCGCCGGTCTCGAGGAGCCTGACGATTTCAACCCTGTTGCCAGAAGGGCTGTTCTCTGGACGCGGGCGGCCCTCGAAGAGCCCAACAAGGAGTATCTGAGGGAACAGCCCGAGAGCCGCATGCTCGTCGAGGGGGTCGGGCTCGTTCACGGTTCCTTGATCCACCGGGATCATTATCTCCTTTCCCGGCAGGATATCGAACGGAACCTCGTGCGCATGCAGGCCTCCGATCCCCCGATCCGCCTGCTGTTCTTCGGCCACACCCATTGCCAGGTGGGCTTCGCCCTGTCCGGCGCAGAGTGGGTCATAGCGAGGCAGAGGGTGCTGCGACTCGAGGGCGACGGGTATTATCTCGTCAACCCGGGCAGTGTGGGGCAGCCGAGGGATCAGGATCCCCGGGCTGCGTTCGTGATCTACGATACCGACGCCCGGCATGTGGAGTTTTTCCGAACTGCCTACGATATCCAGACATGCAGGCGAAAGATCCTTTCCGCAGGACTGCCACGGGAGCTCGCAGAACGTCTCTCTCAAGGATGGTGAACGACATTCGAGGGTTTTTGTCCCCCCTTTCCCGCCACTGTGGCGAGGTCCACATCCGCGGGGCCGCGGGCTCGGCACGTTCCCTGGTCACAGCCCTCCTCGCACAGAACGATAGCCGACCGATTCTCTGTGTCGTGCCCAGCGAGCCTGACTGCGATCTCTGGCTCGAGGAACTCGAATTCTTCTGTTCTCGGTTCTCCTTGTCCCACACCCGAGGCGACTGCCCCGGACAAAGACACATCCTTTCGCTGCCTCGCGCACTTTTTCGCCCCGTTGTCGGCGGCCGCTTGGACGCACAACCCGCCGTGGAGCGCCTCCAGTGCCTTCTTGCCCTCTCGCAGGCCGCTGCCCCGGTCGTGGTGATCGCTTCCTTCTCGTCCCTTCTCGAGCGGGTAGTCCCGCCCGAACTCATTCGCCGGAACGTCTATTGCGTAAAGGAGGGTGATCCGCAGGACAGAGACGGGCTCGTAGCGCTCCTGGTGCGTCTTGGCTACACGCCGGCGCCTGTTGTGGAAAGACCCGGCGACTACGCCGTGCGCGGAGGCCTGATCGACGTCTACCCGCTCACCGAGCCTCAGCCCTTGCGCATCGATTTTTTCGGGGACTCGATCGAGACGATACGCACATTCGACCCCGAGACGCAGCGCTCTATCCAGCGAGTCCCCGAGGCCAGGATCGGCCAGGCGGTGATGGTTCCGGCGGAAGGGGAAGGGGAGGGACGCCGGTCGGCCAGGGAAAAGATCAAGGAGAGGGCGCATCAGCTCGAACTGCCCCGCCAAAGGATCCTCAGGCTGCTCGAAAAGGTCGAGGGCGGGCTTCCTCTCCAGGAGCAGATCCCCCTCCTTCCCTACTTGTGCCCCGATCTGGTGACGGTCTTCGAGCACCTGCCGCCTGATCGCGTCGTTGTCGCGGCAGACCCTACGGTATTCGGTGACGCGTTGGATTCCTGCAGTCGAGAACTCGAGGAGTCGGTCCGCGATGCGGCGGCCAAGGGGCTCGTGATTGCCCCCGCGGCCGAACTCTTCGTCGACCCGGAGGAGATCCGGCAGGCAGTGGGCCGCACTCTCTCCGTGGTGTTTCACGAATTCTCCGGCATGTCGCTCGGGGCGGCCGCCTCCTCCCCCGGGGAGGGCGCAAGCGGCGGTGAGGCAGACAGGGCGTCGGGAAAGGTGGGGCAGGCAGAGGGGGAGTGCCGGCCTTCGTCCCCCTTCTTGGAGGATCTCGCAGTGTCGGCGCCTAGGGCGGCTGACTCCTTGCGGGGGGGACCGGGCCTGCAGCCCCGAGGCCTTTCTTCTGAGGTGGAGGCCGTCAGGCGCTGGGTCCGTCAGGGCCTCGCGGTCTTTGTCGTCTGCAGCACCGGGCCTGAGTGCGACCGTATGGGAAAGCTCCTCGCAGAGTACGGCCTCCCCTACCACGAACCTCGGGGCCCGGTACGGCTCGAGGAGCAGATCCCCTCCGGCGGTCTCTTCCTCCTCCAAGGCAGGATCGGCGAGGGATTCATCTTCCCCCTTTTGAGATCGGCGCTGCTTACCGAAGAGGATCTCTTCGGACCCAAGATACACAGGCCCAGGGAACGCGAGCGGCCCAGATCCTGGAGGCCGCCCGACCTGAGCGACATGAGGCCTGGCGATTACGTGGTGCACACGGATTTCGGGATAGGGGTCTACCGCGGTTTGGAGACATTGGACATCCGGGGCTACGTCAATGACTACCTCCACCTGGAGTACGCAGGGGGTGACAAGCTCTATCTGCCCGTGGACCGGACGAGCAGGATTCAGAGATATGTGGGCACCGACGAGACACCGCCTCCTGTCGACAAGCTGGGAGGCACGAGCTGGGCGCGCACCAAGCAGCGAGTCAAGGCCTCGATACTGGAGATGGCCGAGGAACTCGTCTCCCTGTACGCAGCGCGCATGGTCAAGAAGGGCTTCTCGTTCTCCAAGCCTGACGCCTCCTACGAGGAGTTCGAGGGCCTCTTCCCATTCGAAGAGACACCGGACCAGAAGCGAGCCATCCAGGATGTTCTTGCCGATATGGAAAGCGAGCGTCCCATGGACCGACTGGTGTGCGGCGACGTTGGATTCGGCAAGACCGAGGTGGCGATCAGGGCTGCGTTCAAGGCCGTCATGGACGGCAAGCAGGCGGCCGTTCTGGTGCCCACCACGGTCCTTGCCCAGCAGCATTTTGCCAACTTCAAGAAACGGTTCGAGGGCTACCCGGTCGCAATCGAGATGCTCAGCAGGTTCAGGTCCCGGGCCGAACAGAAAAAGGTCCTCGAGGGTCTCGCAAAAGGCAGGGTCGATATCGTCATCGGGACGCACCGGCTGCTCCAGAAGGACGTCGTGTTTCGGGACCTGGGCCTCTTGATCGTGGACGAGGAGCAGCGGTTCGGGGTCAAGCAAAAGGAGCTTCTGAAAACATTCCGCACGCAGGTCGATGTGCTGACCTTGACGGCGACCCCGATCCCGAGGACCCTCCAGATGTCCTTGCTGGGGATACGCGACCTAAGCCTCATCAACACGCCTCCGCAAGGCCGGCGGTCCATAGAGACCTACCTCGTCCCGTTCGACCCGGACATACTCAGGGCCGCGGTGCTCAGGGAGATCGCTCGAGGAGGGCAGGTGTTCTTCCTTCACAATCAGGTGTACAATATCGACTCCATCGCGGCCAGGCTTCGAGAGATCGTCCCAGAGGCCCGCATCGCCGTTGCGCACGGCCAGATGCCCGAGAAGCAGCTCGAACGGATCATGCTGGACTTTATCGACAAGAAGCACGACGTGCTGGTCTGCACGACGATCATCGAAAGCGGCCTGGACATCCCCAATGCCAATACCATCATCATCCATCGTGCCGACAGGTTCGGCCTCGCACAGCTCTACCAGATACGAGGCCGCGTGGGGCGTTCCCGGCAACAGGCCTTTGCCTACCTCATCGTGCCCGACGAGGACGCCCTGTACGGGGAGGCACGCAAGAGGGTCGAGGTCCTGGAGGAATTCAGGGAACTCG
>Ga0068707_1000678_pt1 | contig 22891 bp, 13 predicted proteins | sample YNPNPMetaG_FD_66600 | JGI IMG/M metagenome (GOLD analysis project Ga0068707, IMG submission 66600) | Anoxygenic and chlorotrophic microbial mat microbial communities from Yellowstone National Park, USA - YNP NP MetaG | ecosystem: Environmental > Aquatic > Thermal springs > Hot (42-90C) >...
GCTTTCTCTTCGTCTCCCACCGGGGCGAGATCTACCCGAGCGGGTTCCTCCCGGTGTCGGCCGGGAACGTGCGGACCCATCGCCTGGCGGAGGTGTACCGGGAGGCCCCCCTGTTCCGCGCCCTGCGGGATCCCGACCGCCTCAAGGGCCGCTGCGGCCGCTGTGCCTTCCGGGGCCTGTGCGGCGGGTCGCGCTCGCGGGCCTACGCCCTCCGGGGGGACTGGCTGGAGGAGGACCCGTGGTGTTCCTACGTGCCTCCCCCCTCTCCCTGAAACCCGGTCGCTCCTTTTTCCTGTACTAGGGGGCGGCCGCCATGACGACCCTCGGGCTGCTGCTGGCCCTTCACCAGGGGACGGCGAACGTCGGTTATCGCATCCTGGACCTCCAGGAGGGGGACCGCACCCTCACGGTGGCCCTGTGGTATCCCACGGAAGCGGAGCCCGTGGAGTATCTCTACGGCGGGGGGCCCAACCGGGGCCGCGTCGCCCCCGGGGCCGCCCCGATCCGGGACCGGGGCCCCTTCCCTTTCCTGGTCTTCTCGCACGGCTACGGCGGAGGAGGGATCGGCTCGGTCTTCTTCACCGAGGCCCTGGCCTCCCGCGGCTGGATCGTCGCCGCCCCCGACCACGAGGACCGGGACAAGGCCGTCCGCATCCGGACCGGGGCCCAGAGGATCGACGGCTGGGCCTATCTCCGGAGGGCCCGGGAACTGGCGGCCACCGGCCGGGGATTCGACCGGCAGGCCCATGCCTACCGGCTGGACGATCTCGTCCGGGTCCTCGATCGCCTCCAGGAGTCGGAGGAGTTCGGGCCCCTCATCGACGGGAACCGCATCGCCGTCGGGGGGCACTCGCTGGGCGGCTTCACGGCGCTGGGGATCGCCGGGGCGATCGAGGGCCGCCGCGACGAGCGCGTGAAGGCGGTGCTGCTGTTCTCCCCGGGGATCTTCATGTACGCGCGGGAGGAACTGGCCGCCGTGAAGGTCCCGACGATGTTCTTTCTCGGCGAACGGGAGCGGAACGAGCGGCGGCAGGACGGGACCAAGGCGGAGATGGCCCGGGCGGCCTTCGAGGCCTTCCCCCCGCCGGCCTACCTTCTCGAGGTCCGCGGCGCCGGCCACTTCTCCTTCAACAACCCTTCCTCCCGCGCCTCCGGCGCGCGCGGGCTGGCCGGCACGGAGGAGCAGTTCGGGGTCATTCGCCGCTACGCGACGGCCTTCCTCGAGAGACACGTGGCCTGGCGGGACGACGGCGGGGTGCTCGAACGGGGGGATCCGGGACTGTCGGGGTTCCTGTCCAAGTAGCGCTGGCCCCGGCGCGGCGCCGGGGGAAGGCGGGCCGGAAGTGCGCCCCGTTCCGGCCCCCTCCGGGAGGACCGGCGGAGGGAGGAGGCGGGGCGTTCCTACGGGGCGCCGCCGGCCGGGCCGGGGGCGGCCGTCCGGGGTAGAACGGGCCGGCCCGTGCGCAGAGGGGTGATGAAATCGGGGGCGAGCGGGACCACCTCGTCCGCGGCGGCCCGGAGCTCGGGGGCCAGGTCCTCCACGAGGGCCAGGAGCCGAACCCGCGCCCCCGCCGCCCGGGCCTCCGCCATGGCGCCGGCCAGACCCGCGTATTGGGTGGCCACCACGACCGTCCCATACCGGTTCGCCGCATCCCGCACGCAGCCCGCCAGGATCCGAAGGGCCCTCTCGTCCGGCTGGTGGCGTCCCTGCTCCCTCGGAGGGGCGGGAACGGGGTGAACCTCGTAACCCAGCGCGCTCAGCCGCTCCCGGAAGGGTCGGGTGTCGACCCCGGGGACCTCCCCGTAGCAGACGATCGCCCTCCCCAGCCCCAGCCCCTCCGGGATTCCCCCCCTCAGGCGGGAGTATTCCAGACGGGCACCCCGTTGCCGGGCGGCGAAGTAGAGGCTCTGGGCGTCCACCACCAGACCCGCTCTGGACGCGTCCCGGGAAGGGGAAGCCGGGCGGGCAGTGTCCTTGGCCGTGTCCGGGACGTTCCGGACCCCCGGACGCCGCGAGAGGGACTCCAGCTCCGACCGCAGCCGCGCGATTTCGGCTTCGCGCTCCTGCAGCGTCCTGCGGACCGCGTCCCTTTCCCCGCCCAGGGATCGGAGCGATTCCAATTCCCGCCGGAGCTCGGCGATCTCGTGCCGGAGCGATTGGGATTCCCGTTCGGCGGCCCTCCGGAGGCGGGATTCCTCTTCGACCCGCTCCGCCTGGACCTCGGCCCGGGCGAGCTTCTCGCGGAGCGGTTCCAGTTCCGCGCGGGCCGCGGAGAGCTTGACCCCCTGTTCGGCCAGCTCGCGCTTGAGCTCCTCCACGCGGGTTTCCAGAATCTCCGCGCGGCGGGCCAGGGAACCCGCCCAGGCCTTGGCGGCCAAGGGCGCGCGTGCGGGGGCCTCCGGGGTTGGGCACGGAGGGGAGGCCTTTCGAAGGACCCTTTGCGACAGCTTGCGCACCTCCTTTCGGGCGTCCATCGCCAGGACCAAGGCCAGCGCCCCCGGGCGGTATTCCGCTCCGAACGCCCAGGGTCCGTCCACCATCCTCTTGAGCTCCTTCGGATCGTGCCGGCGCACCGCCTCCAGGATCGGTTCGAGAACCCTGAGGAGCCCCTTCCGAACGACCTCGGAGCCGGCCTCCCCATCCGCCACGCCCTCCGCCAAGGCGAAGGCCAGTTCCAGGGAATCGACGGCGGAGAGGCGGTATCCCGGGTATTCCAGGCCTGCTTTCCCGGCCAGTCGCTCCAGCTCCGAGCGGCTGAAGCATTCGTGGATCATCAGGGCCAGGAGCTCGTCGGGGACATCTCGGGAAAGAAATTGAGGACTTTCAGGTACGGACTTCATTCGTTTCCCCCTGGCACTCCTTGCCTCAGCGGACGTATGCGTCCTTCAGCTTCCTGACTCATTATACTTGCGGAGGGGAGAAAATCCAAAGAACAATCGAACCCTCGAGGGACCCTCCGCGCGAATCGGCGAAACATCGACGCGGCGGCGGAGGAGGCCCGGGGGACAGCGGGTTTCGTCCCGAGGGAACTCTGCGTCTCCCGGGGTTTCCTTCGCGACCCGGCCCTCTCCGGGGGGCGCCGCCGCCCCGGCCGGCTTTGGCGGTCCGCCGTACCGGAGCCTAAAGGAGCAGGAGCAGGCTGACGGCCATCACGATCATGCCCGCCACGAGGCCGTACGCCGCCAGGTGGGGTTCGGCGTACTCCCGCGCCGTCGGAAGCAGCTCGTCGATCGAGATGAACACCATGATCCCGGCCACGGCGGCGAAGAGGATCCCGAAGACGGCATCCGTGAAGAAGGCCCTCAGGACCAGGTATCCCAAGAGGGCCCCCGCCGGCTCGGAGAGTCCCGACAGGAAGGAGAGCCGGAAGGCCCGGGCGCGGCTCCCCGTGGCGTAGAAGAGGGGCACCGAGATCGCGATCCCCTCGGGGATGTTGTGGATCGCGATGGCGACGGCGATCGGGATGCCGACGGAGGAGTCCCGGAGGGCCGCCGTGAAGGTGGCCAGGCCCTCGGGGAAGTTGTGGAGGGCGATGGCCAGGGCCGCCAGGAGGCCCATGCGCCCCAGCCGTGGATCCCCGGCCCTCTCCGACGAGTCCATCTCCTCGATCCGGTGGACTTCGTGGGGATTGTCCCGTCGGGGCACGAGCCGGTCGATCAGGGCGATCAGGAGGATCCCGCCGAAAAAGGCCCCCGCCGCGGCCCAGGCCCCCGGCTTCTCCCCCAGGGAGCCGGCCAGGACCTTTCGGGCCTTGAAGAGGATCTCGACCATCGAGACGTAGATCATCACTCCGGCCGAGAAGCCGAGCGCCAACGACAGGAACCGGGTATTGGTCCTGCGGGTGAAGAAGGCCAGGGCGCTGCCGATGCCGGTGGAGAGACCGGCCAGGAGCGTAAGCCCGAAGGCGAAGGCCAGCCGTCCGGTTTCCAACACCATCCCTTGCCCTTCAACGCGCCAGGCGCGCCGTTCCATCCCAGGGGTTTCCGAAGGGGGGTCACAATCCGCACGCCCGGTCTATCGGGGGGTATGCCGGGGGGATGCACGCGGAGGGACTCGATGGCGTCCGGGAGGGCGTACCCGGGCGGTCCGGGAGGGGGCAAGGTCGTGCTGCTGCTCCTTCTGGGGGCGCTTCTGGCGGGGACCCCGGCCGATCCGGCGTCCCTCTTGGCCGTCCAGGCCGAAGGGATCCTGGCGGCGGCGGGCGTCTCCGGGGGGCTCTGCGTGCACCTGGGGTGCGGGGATGGGGTGCTGGCAGCCGAGCTGGCCCGGGGGCGGAACCTCCTGGTCCAGGGTCTCGATGCCCCGGGGTCGGCGATCGAGGCCGGGCGCCAGAGGCTCCATTCGCAGGGCCTCTACGGCCAGGTCACCTTGGAGGCGTGGGCGGGGAGCCGTCTCCCGTATGTGAACGATCTCGTGAATCTCGTGGTCGTGTCCAAGACGCTGGGGATTCCCGAGAAGGAGATCCTCCGCGTCGTGGCCCCCGGCGGGGCGGTCTACACGAACGGGACCGTGAAGAGGAAGCCGCGGCCCCCGAACCTGGGCGAGTGGAACCACGAGCGGTGCGGGGCGGACAAGAATCCCGTCACCCCGGACGAAGCTCTCGTCATCCCCCAGGGGATCCGGTGGATGTCCAGCGAACCGGGCCGTCCCTGCCTGTCGGCCGGGGGACGGAACTATTATGGCACCGGCCAGGTGGTGGCCCGCGACGCCTTCAACGGCGTGCCCCTCTGGAGGCTGGCGGCGAAGCCGCAGGCAGCGGTGGGGGACCGGCTCTACGCCATCCAGGGGACCGGCCTCGTGGCGGTGGACGGGGCCACGGGGCGGATCCTGAAAAAGTATGAAACGTCCGCCCCGCCGGTGGAAGTCCTCCATGAAAAAGGGATGCTGCTGGTGGCCAGCGAAAAGGGGCTCCAGGCCCTGGATTTGGAGGGGAAGATCCTCTGGTCCCACGGCCCCTGCACGCCCCGGGAGGTTGTGGCGGGGGACGGGCGGGTCTTCTTCCTGGACGGGAACGCCCGGCGGGGCGAGCCACGGTCCATCACGGCCCTCGAGCTGGCGGGGGGGAAGAAGGCCTGGAGCGTGGCGGCGCCGGCCTTCCCCACGATGAACCTGGGGAGCTGCTACCAGGCGGGGGTCGTGGTCTTCGAGACGAGCTCGCTGGCGGACGACGGAAAGGGATGCGCCGTGTACGCCTTCTCCGCCAAGGACGGGAGGAAGCTCTGGGAGTACCCCTACATCCCCAGCATGTCGCACAAGAAGACGGCCCGGGTGTACTTCTGGGACGGCCTGTTCTGGGTGGGGACCCAGAGCGGGGCGGTGGGGCTGGATCCCCAGACGGGAAAGGAGTCCAGGCGGCATTCCGCCATCGGCCGGGGCCACTGCTTCCCGCCGGTGGCGACCTCCCGTTTCTACATTCACGGGGAGTGCGACTTCACCGATTTCAAGACGGGGCAACGCTACTATTCCCGCATCCAGAAGGGGGCCTGCGGGATCGGCTTCCGCCCCGCCAACGGCCTGCTCTACACCTTTCCCTCGCACTGCATCTGTTTTCCCATGCTGAAGGAAACCAACGCCTTGGCCCCCTCCCCGGATCCGTCGTCGATGGATCTCTCCAAGTTCAGCTCCAAGCCGCTGCACGTCCCGGTGACCCCCGAGCGGCGGGGCGTGGAGCGCCCCTCCTGGGGCCCGGCGGCCCTCCCTGCGGGGACGTCGCCGAAACCCCTCCTGAAACCCCTCGGGAAGGAAGGGGAGGACTGGCCGATCTATCGCCACGACGCCTGGCGCAGCGGGGCCGCCTCCACGAGGCTCCCCCCGCGGCTCGAAAGGCTGTGGGAGGTCAAGGTGGCGGAATGGCCCCGGACGCCGCTGGCGGAGGAATGGAAGTCCAATCCGAAGACGGACGGCCCCGTGACGGCCCCCGTGGCGGCGGAGGGCCTGGTGCTCGTCGCCCTGCCCGAGGAGCACCGGGTGGTGGCCCTCGAGGCCTCCTCCGGACAGGTCGCCTGGATCTTCGCCGCCGAGGGCCGCATCGACACGCCCCCCACGGTGTACAACGGACACTGCCTGTTCGGGACCTCCCTCGGATGGGTCTACTCGGTGTCCGTCCCCCGGGGGCGGCTCGAGTGGCGCTTCCGGGCCGCCCCGCGGGCGGATCGCATCGTGGCCCACGGGCAGGTGGAGTCCCTCTGGCCCGTCCCCGGCTCGGTCCTCGTGGATCAGGGGGTGGCCTTCGTGGCGGCGGGCCGCCATCCGCACGCCGACGGCGGGATTTTCGTCTACGCCCTGGAGGCCTCGGACGGATCCGTCCGTTGGATGCAGCAGGTCGAGGACCTGGGGATGACCCAGTGGTACAACCGGCTGGCGCAGGATTTCGAGCACTACGATCTGATGGTGAAGGACGGGGCCCACGTCGCCATGTCCCGCTGGAAGTTCGATCCGAAGACGGGGGCCGTGAAGTTGGAGGCCAAGGAAGGGCATTACCAGGCCGGCCGCGCCGGGATCCCCGTCCCCCGTGGACTCTGGTCCTACGGGGAACCGATGAACCGGGAACGGGCCCGCCGGCCCCTCCAGGTCTTCGACGAAGCCCGTATCTACGCCGCCGCCGACGGGATTACCGCCCGGCATCTCGATCGGGGCGGCCCCCTTCCGGCCTTGGCGAATGTCTCGCTTCCTCTGAAGAAAAAGGAGGCAGGCCCGCCCGCCTCCGCCGGGAGCGCTTGGACGGCCCGTTGCGGGAAGGTCGCCGCCCTGGTGGCGGCAGGTCCCCTGCTGGTGGCCGCCGGCGAGGGGGGGGAGGTGTGGACCTTCACCGCGCAGGAAGGGAAGACGGTCCAGGAGGAGCGTCTCCTGGGAAGTTCCCCCGTCTGGGACGGCATGGCGGCGGCCTGGGAACGGGTGTTCGTCTCCACCCGGGACGGGAGGGTCGTCTGCCTGGGACGGAGGCCCTGAGCCGTGCGCGTTCTCCTGTCCTTCGGGTTCAGTTTCCTGGCCCTCGCTCCTTGCGATGTGCCGGTCTACCGCTACGCCCTCGAGCATTGGCCCGCGGAACCGTACGTCCTGGTCCTCGGCTCCGGCGGCGGGGCCCGGGATCCGGCGGAGGCACCGATCCTGGAGGCACTCGGGCGCGCGGTGCGGGAGGGGGCCAACCTGGAGATCCGGAGGGAGGAAGGCTTCGGGCCCGGGGCGGTCCTGCGCTATCCCGAGTCGGCAGGGATCGGCCGTCCGGTCTGGGAGGGGAGGTTGGCGGACCTCGTCGCGGAGGAACTGGTCTGCTCGCCGCTTCGCCGTTCCGTGGCCCGGATGATCGAGGAGGGGGCGGCCGCGGTATGGATTCTCCTCGAGAGCGGCGCGCCGGGTAAGGATGAGGAGGTCGCCCGCTTCCTGGAGTCCCGTCTCCGGGATGTCCCGGCGGGACCCTGCGACGGGGCCGGGGAGGCCCCCGCCGTGCGGCCGGTCTTCCCGGTCCTCCGGTTGTCCCGGAAGGATCCGGCCGAGAAGATGCTGGTCCGGATGCTGCTGAGGAGCGAGGAGGGACTCGAGGCCGCGGCGGGGCCGATGGTCTTCCCGGTCTTCGGGCGGGGGCGGAAGCTGGAGGCGCTGGTGGGGAAGGGGATCACGGCGGAGAACGTGGACGAATATGTGGCCTTCCTCACCGGTCCCTGTTCCTGCCGGGTGAAACAGCAGGCTCCCGGCGTGGACCTGTTGATGGCGGCCAATTGGGGCACGGGGCGGGCAGATCCTTCGATCGGGGCGGTACCGCGGGAGACGATCCCCCCTTCCGGGGCCCCGGGGCTCTTTGCCTGGGGGTGGATCGGCCTGGGGGTCGCGGCCTCAGGGGCCGCCGCCGCAGGGGCCCTCCTTCTGTTCTCGAGCCGTCCGGCGTCCTGAATTCCGCCCCGATCCCGCCCTTGCAATTGCCCCCCGGCTTGGTTAACATCCAGCCCGTCCGGAGGGCAGGCGGGGGCTGCATCGGCCCTCGCTTCGGTTCGCCGGAGGGGTGAGGAACCGGAGAAGTTCCCAGGGGATTGAGATTCCGTTTTGAAGGAGAGACGATCCATGGCCAGGGGCAGGACGTGCCGGGGAAGCGCGAAATCCGCGACGCCGAAGGTTTCGAAGAAAAAGGTTTCGATCATCGTAAGAGCGGACCAGGCCCAGAGCGTGGTCGTCGTGGGCGACTTCAACCAGTGGGACAAGACCGGGATCCCGCTGCGGAAGTCTCCCAATGGCGAATGGCGGGTGGACCTCTCCCTGGACCCCGGCGAGTACCAGTACCGCCTGAAGGTGGACGGTCAGTGGCAGGATCATCCCGAGGCGCAGAAGCGCGTCCCGAATCCCTTCGGGACCGAGAATTGCGTCCTGGTGGTCCAATAGTCCCTGCGGCGGGGGGCACGGCCGGGCCCTCCTCCTGACGAGCGGCGTCCGGAATCTTTCCCGGGGAGACAGGAGGGGATCTTGGATCCCCGGGTCGCCGGGGGGCTTCGGTAGTCCTCCGAGGTACCGTATCTTTGCCGTCGAGGCATGGCGGTGAACGGCCTGGGATTCCTGGTCCTCGCCCGGGCGCCGTACCTTACGTAGTTCGTTGCCGAGCCGCGCTACGGATCCGCCCCTCAGGCGGCGGTGGCCGCGGGAGGGCGGTTCTTCATCGCCTTCGGCCACGTACGTAGCCTGGCACCGGCGCGAGGAGCCGGTGCTGAACACGCTGGTGGCGCTCCACGCCTTCAACGGGAGACTCCTCTGGAAGCGGCCCCTGACGCCGGGGGGAATGGTCGACCGCCGCACGATGATCGCCACTCCCGAGACGCTGTACCTGGCGGACGGGACGTCCTGCACGCTCCTGGAGGCGGCCACGGGTGAGGTCCGCGGGGAGATCACCGTGCCGCCGGACCTCGCCGAGGGGACTTTCTGGAAGTGGATGGCCCTCGGGGGAGGCGTTCTCTACGCCCTGGTGGGCGAGGTGGAGTCTCCCGACCCCGAGGCCCGCTGGGGAAGCGTGGGGCACGGCTGGCCCTGGAACGGAATTTCCCAGGGCTACAACCGTAAGGATTACGTGTGGGGGTTTCGGCCGGACCCTTCTGGCGATCGATCCGGTCGTGAAGAAGGTCCTTTGGAATCGCCGCGCGGAGGAACGGATCGACAGCCGGAGCCTTTGCCTGTCGGCCGGCCGGATCTTCCTGGGGGAATTCGGGCGGTATTTCGCCTGCCTGGAGGCCCGGACCGGCCGGGAGATCTGGAGGCGCACCGCCGAAAAGGATGCGGACCTCTTCGCCGCCCTCGGTTCCTACCGGCCCGGCCACGGGTATATCGAGGGATGGAAGAGCACCCTCTACGCGCGGTGCACCGACCGGGCGCTCTACCTCTGCGGCCCCCAGACGGACCGGCTGGCGGCCCTCGCGGCGGAGGACGGAAGGCTTCTCTGGGTACACCCCGTGAAGAATCTCCACGTCCTGGTGCGCCCCGAGGGGCTCTTCGTGATCGGGCCCGAGCGATCCACGGGCCAGACCCGGCGGCTCGACCCGCTCACGGGCGAGATCCTTCAGGAATACGCCGTCTCGCGGCGGGCCTGCACGCGCTCCACCGGGGGGCCCGACGGGATCTTTTTCCGCGCGTACGACGGGACGACGCGCCTCGATCTCTCCACGGGGAGGGCCCGGTGGATCTCCCCCATGCGGCCCTCCTGCCATGTGGGCGTCCTGACGGCCCACGGGCACCTGTACTGGATCCCCTGGGCCTGCGACTGCAACCTGCAGATGTTCGGGGCGATCGCCCTGGGCCCGGCGGGGGACTTCCGCTTCGACGGGCCCGCGGGGGAGGCCGGCAGGCTCGAGCGCGGGGAGGGTGGGGAGGCCGCAGGGTTCCCCCTGCGGGAGGGGGACTGGCCGGCCTACCGGGCGGATAACGCCCGCTCGGGGCGGTCGAGGACCTCCCTGCCCGCCCGGGTGCGGCTGTTGTGGACCTTCAGCCCGGGCCGGAAGGTCGAGGCGTCGGCCCCGACGGCCGCCGGGGGGCGGGTGTTCGCGGGATGGTCGGACGGCGTGGTGCGGTCCCTGGATGCCGCCTCGGGGGAGATCCGCTGGACGGCCCGCACGGGTGGGGCGGTGCGGTTCCCTCCCGCCGTGGCGGGCGGCCGGGCGTTCGTGGGATCGGGAGACGGGTGGGCCTACGCCCTCGAGGCGGCCTCCGGACGGCTCCTCTGGCGTTTCCAGGCCGCCCCCGAGGAGCGGCGGATCCCCGTGTACGGGGCGCTCCTGTCGACGTGGCCCGTGGCCGCCGGGGTGATCGCGGAAGGGGATTCGGTCTACCTGGCGGCCGGGATCAACTGCCTGGACGGCACCCATGTGTATGCCCTGGAGGCCGCCACGGGCCGGGTGCGGTGGCACAACGGCACCTCGGGACATCTGGATGCCGAGTCCCGTACCGGCGTGGCCGTCGTCCAGGGAGAGCTGCTGATCCACGACGGGAAGCTCTACCTGGCCGGGGGCAACGCGGTGTCGCCGGGGATCTACGACCTGCGGGACGGGAGGTGCCTCTCGCCGGCCCCGCAGGGCGTCACCAGCCGGGGGCCGCGGGGACGGGAGCTCCGCGTGGAACCTTCCGGCGTCACGGTGACGGGACAGCCGTTCTATTCGATCCCCGAGGCCCCGGTCTACGACCGGGGGGTGGCGTGGCGGCCGGTGGAGGTCGAGGCCGCCAACGGGAGTCTGGCGGTCGCGGAGCGGCGGGGCCCGGAGGGAACGGCTTGGACCCTGGTGGCCCGATCCCCCTCGGGCGGGCCGCTCTGGGAAGTGACGCTGCCCGGGGAACCTCAGCGGTGGGGGGTCGCCCTCGATGCCTCGGGGCGGGTCGCGGTCGCCCTCCGCGATGGACGCCTGGTCTGCTACGGAGAATGAGGAAGGGCACGGGGACGCGTCCGCCCCCGTGCCCTCCGGAGCCGTTCCGCTAGTTCCAGACCTTGAGGCCGGGGATCTTCTTCCCGTCCGGCGTCACGATCCGCAGGCAGAAGGAGAAGCCGCCCCAGTCGTTGTCCACCTTGATCAGCAGGAGATGCTTCCCGGCGGTCAGCTTCACCTTGTGCACGTCCTGGTCGGGGCTCTGGGCGCGATGCTCATGGACGGTGGCCACGAGCTTGTGGTCGAGCCAGATCTTGTTCCCGTCGTCGGAGCCCACGCGGATCTCCGCATCCACGTCCTTCTCGAGATCCACCCAGCAGGCGGCGTAGATGACGGTGTCGTCCGTCGAGTTCAGGAGATTGGCCATGTCGACCGTGTCGCCGTCGGCGACGATGGGCTTCCAGACGACCTTCTTCCCGCCCTCCACGGGAACCTCGGCCCCGGCGCGGGGGACGTAGTCCGCCTCGCCCTTCAGCAGGTCGGTGTTGAACCCCTTGCAGGCCGCCTTGGCATTTTCATCGCCCTGGGGTCGACCGCCGGGATTGGGGAAGGGCCCCGCAAAGAGCCAATGGCGGATGTATCCTTCGTTGTCGGGCTGGAAGGGCCCCTTGAGGTCGGCGGGGGCCTGGGCGGCCGCCGGCGCCGCTGGGGCCGCCGCCGGCGCCTGTCCTTGGGGGGCGCTCTTGCAGGCCCCGAGGCAGGCCAGGACGGCAAGGCAGAGGACGGCCAACATTAGGGCGCGGTTCATAAAAAAACCTCCTTCGAAAAGGCTGACGGTTCGTGGTCGGGGGCGAGTTTAGTCTCTCCCGGCGGGGGGCGCAACAGAATTCACCGGGGCGGGGGGCGATTTCCGAAGCGGGATCCCCCGATCCCCGCTATGAACGTACGAGCAGGGAGCGGCATGACGGCCTGGATCCTGATGGTGGGGACCGTGGCTTCCCCGGCAGGGGGACAAGAGGTTGTCCCCTTCTCGGATGACTTCGAAGGAGGAACCCTGGCGGGTTGGATCCCCGCCGAAGGGCGCTGGTCGGTGGAAGGGGGAAATCTCACCGCGGGGAGGGAAGGAGGGAACCTCCTGAGACCGGGGACCGCCCTGAGGGATTTCACCTTCGATGCCGACGTCCGGGTTCTCGAACCGGAACGGAGGGCGGGCCTGCTCCTCCGCGCCTCCGGCCCGGGCGTGCCCCTGCGGGGCTACTTCGTCGGGTTGCGGAAAAGTGCGGACCGTTCCCGCGTGGAGCTCCTGCGCTTCGCCCAGGAGGGGGTCGTGTGCCTGCAGGACCCGATGGTGTGGGGCGTCTCGGAAAAGGCCTTCGAGCGCGTCCGGGTCGTGGCTCATGGACCCAGCCTGTGGGTGTACGTGAGGGACATGGAGCGGCCGGTGATCGCCGAGCACGACGAGGGCCTGGCCGCCGGGCTCGTGGGGTTCCGTTCGGAAGGGCGGGCGGCCTTCGACCAGGCGCGGCTCTCGCCTCTTCCTTCCCCCCTCCCGCCGGCCCCCAGCCGGGTGGATTTCGGGTGGGTGCGGGGGGCGATCTTCTTCCCCTCGCGGGTCGTCAATTCCGTGCAGCTGTGGGAGGAGTACGACCCTGCGCTGGTGGAGCGCGAACTCCGATACGCCGGAGTGTACGGCCTGAACGCCGTGGCGGTGTACCTCAATTATCTGGTGTGGCGGGACGCCGACCGGGCGGCCTTCCTGCGGAACTTCGAGGATTTCCTGGCCCGGGCCGCCCGCCACGGGTTGCGGGTGTCCCCCATCCTGTTCGATCAGTGCGGCAACGAGGATCCGCATCTCGGCCCGCAGAATCCCCCCCTGCCGGGGGTTCACAACGCCCGGATGATGAGATCGCCCCACCCCGCCATCGTCCGCGATCCCGCCCGATACGCGCGGGAGCGCGAGGGACTCCGGAAATACGTCCTGGACGTCGTCGGCCCCCACCGGGAGGATCCCCGCATCTTCCTCTGGCAGGGGGTGAACGAGCCCCTGGAGGGGGAGATCGAGAAGCTGGTGGAGGACTCCTATCGGTGGATCAGGGAGACGGGGACGCGAATCCCCGTGGCCTCGACCGCCAGCAGTTTCCTGGGGGGCCGCTGGTCCGACGTCTACACACTTCATGTCTATCTCCCCCGGAAGGCGCCTCCGTACGATCAACCCATGTTCGGCCACCTCGGCGGGAGCGAGCATCTCATCACGGAGACGGTGAACCGTCCCTACCTGTCGGTGCCCAAGCTGGTGGATGCCTGCCGGCCGGCGCGGGTGGGCTGGATGATGTGGGACCTCATGATCGGAAACCTGAACACCCGCTGGGAATGGGGGTCCCCCCGCGGGGCCCCCGAGCCGGCCGAGCCCTTTCACGGGCTGGTCTATCCCGACGGCCATCCCTGGTCCGTGGAAGACGTCCGGAAGATCCTCGGTGCAGAGGATCTTTCCCGGCTGCCGGTCTTCGACGTGCACTACTTCCGGGGGAGGGGATTCCGGGAGCCGGTGCACGCGTCGATCGCGCCGACCATCGATTTCGATCTGTCCTCCCGCTGGGGCACGGGCTCGGTCGATCCCCAGCGAGGGATGCCCGAGGAGGGGTTCTCGATCCGCTGGACGGGAAAGGTGGTGCCCCCGAGGACGGGGACGTACACTTTCTTCGTGGATGCCGACGATACGGCCCGGCTGAGGATCGGGGGAAGAGAGGTGGCCCGGAAGGAGGGAGGTCCCCGGGGCGAGATTCCCGGCACCCTCGATCTGGCCGGCGGGGTCGCCGTGGATCTCGTCCTGGAATACGAACATGCGCAGGGAGACACCCACCTGCACGTGTCCTGGAAGGGTCCGGGATTCGAGCGGACGATCCTCCAGCCGGTGGGCCGCTGACGGGAAACGAGGAGGGGTGATGGGACATGCCGCGGGCGTTGCCCTCCTGACCCTCCTGGGGGCGGTTCAGGACCGGTCCATTCCCGTCGTCCTGGACCCTTCCCGGGAGGGGCGGGTCTTCGAGGGGATCGGGGCCCTGAGCGCCGGGGCCTCTTCCCGCCTGCTGATCGATTACCCGGAGCCGGCCCGCGGACACATTCTCGATTTCCTCTTCAAGCCCCGGTTCGGGGCCTCCCTGCACCACCTCAAGGTCGAGATCGGCGGGGACGTGAACTCCACCGACGGCTGCGAACCCAGCCACCAGCGGACCCGCCAGGACGAGAACTACCACCGTGGGTACGAGTGGTGGCTGATGAAGGAGGCCCGCTCGCGGAATCCGGGGATCATCCTCGACGCCCTCCAGTGGGGGGCCCCCGGCTGGATCGGGGGAGGGAAATTCTATTCCCAGGACAACGCCGACTACATCTGCCGATTCCTCCGGGGGGCCAGAAACGTTCACGGCCTGGACATCTCCTACGTGGGCATCTGGAACGAGACGCCCTTCGATACCTCCTGGATCAAGCAGCTCCGACGCACCCTGGACCGGGAGGGCTTCCGGGACGTCCGGATCGTCGCGGCGGACGAGGTCAACGCCTGGAAGATCGTCGACGAGATGGGGAAGGATCCGGAGCTGGCGGCGGCGATCCATACGGTGGGCACCCATTACCCCCAGTTCAGGAGCCCCGAATCGGCCAGGACCTGCGGCAAGCCGATCTGGTCGAGCGAGGACGGCTCCTGGAAGGGTACCTGGGAGGGGGCCCGGGAGCTGGCCAAGATGTACAACCGGAACTACGTCCTCGGTCGGATGACCAAGACCATCGTCTGGAGTCCCGTGACCTCCTACTACGACATCCTCCCTCTGCCCGGGTCCGGACTCATGCGCGCGAACACCCCTTGGTCGGGACACTACGAGGTCCTCCCGGCGATCTGGATCACCGCCCACACGACGCAGTTCGCCCAGCCGGGCTGGGTGTATCTGGACGAGGCCTGCCTGCTCCTGCCGGGCGGGGGGAGCGTCGTCGCCCTGAAGGCCCCCGATGGGAAGAACTGGAGCGTGGTGGTGGAGACGATGGACGCGAAGGCGCCCCAGGAGGTGGCCTTTCGCCTCCAGGGGGCGCTTTCCCGCGGGCCCATCCAGGTCTGGAGGACGGTCCGGGAGCGTCCCTTCGTCCGCCTGGAGGACGTGAGCCCTTCGGGGGACGCCTTCACGCGGACGTTCGATCCCGAGGCGGTCTACTCGCTGACCACCGCCGGGGGCCAGCAGAAGGGGACCGCCCCCGTTCCCGCGCCCGCCCCGTTCCCGCTTCCCTACCGGGAGGACTTCGAGGCCTGTCCCCCGGGTTCCCTGGCGAGGTACTTCTCCGACCAGGGCGGGATCTTCGAGGTGGCCGCCCGGCCGGACGGAAAGGGAAGGGCCCTGCGGCAGGTCATTCCCCGGGAGGGGATCCGCTGGCACTACCATGCGAATCCTCCTCCGGAGACGTTCGCGGGCGACGCGACCTGGACGAACTACCAGGTCTCCGCCGACGTCCTGATCGAAAAGGCGGGGTATGCCGTCCTCTTCGGCCGGGTCGCCTCCGTCCCCCAGCAGAAGAAAGAGGCCCAGGCCTATGCCCTGAAGGTGGAGGATTCGGGGGCCTGGGAGCTGCGGGCGGCCGGCCGCGTCCTCGCCTCGGGGAAGGTCCCGTTCTCGGCGGACGCCTGGCACACCCTGTCGTTGAAGTTCACGCTGGCGGACCTTCACGCCTTCATCGACGGGGCCTTGGTGGCGGCGGTCCGGGACGATTCCTTCCCCTCGGGCATGATCGGCGTGGGGAGCGGCTACCACGGGGCGCTGTTCGACAACATCGCGGTCGTGCCGGGCCCGCTCCTGGTGAACCGGGCCCGGGGGGCGCGGGCGCGGGCCTCCAGCGTCTGGAGCGCGGAGTACGGGCCCGAGAAGGCCGTCGACGGGGATCCCTCGACCCGGTGGAACGCGGCGGAGGGCCGGACGGGGGGGGAGTGGCTGGAGGTCGAATTCCCCTCCCCGGAGCCGGTGGACACCGTGATCCTGCGGCAGTTCGAGAACCGGATCACGGAATTCGCGGTCCGGGCCTGGGACGGCTCCCGGTGGGTCGAGGTGGGCTCGGGGGGACGGTTCGCCCCGGCCTCTCACAAGGGGGACACGGCGAAGACGGTCTCCTTCTCCCCCGTGCGGACGTCGAGGCTCCGCCTCCAGGTTTCCGCGGCGTCCCATGTTCCCTCGATCTACGAGGTGGAGGCGTATTCGAGCGCCGGGCCGCTGCCCCGGTGAGGCGGCCGCGCGGATCCCTGTAACCTTTTCGCCCCCTGCCCGATTGTTGTTCAGGAGGCCAAAGGGACGATGGAAGCGGCCGAATTCGAGCGGCGGCTGGCGAAGCACCGGCGGCAGGTCCTGGCCTACGCCTTCATGTGCTGCCGGGATCTGCACCTGGCGGAGGACATCGTCCAGGAGGCCTTGACCATCGCCTTCCGGAAGCGGGAGCAGTATTTCCCCGAGGCCGACTTCGGGGCCTGGCTGATCTCCATCGCCCGGAACGTCTGGTACCGCGAGCGGGAGCGGCGCGGCCTGGAGGCCCGCGCGGCCCGCTTCATCGAGGCGAATGCGTCCCTCCTGTTCGACGAGGAGCGCTACTCCGACGCCCGCTGGGAGGAGGAGCGGAGGGCCCTGGTGGACTGCCTCCGGAAGCTGGACGGGCAGGATCGGGGCCTCCTGGAGGCCCATTTCCAGCGCGGGCTGAGATATGCCGAGATCGGCCGCTCCCTGGGGCGGACGGTGGCCTGGGTCAAGGTGCGGATGTTCCGCGTCCGGGCGGCCCTGCTCCAGTGCGTGCGCCTGTCTCTCGGAGGGGCGAAGCCGGATGAGGCCTGAGGATCTCACGGCCTACCTGGACGGCGAGCTCCCGCCCGACGAGGCGGAGCGGGTGGAGCGCGCCCTGGAGCAGGATCCGGAGCTTCGCCGGAGGCTGGCGGATCTGTGCGGTCAGAGGCTGATGCTGGCGGAGACGTTCCGGGAGGCCGCGGCGGAGGACCGGCCGGGGGGGAGCGCGGCGCCCCACCGCCGGGTTCCCTCTTGGCTGCGTCTCCGCGGCCTCCGGCCACAGGTCTCCTCCGGGATCTTTTGGGGGAGTCTGGCGGCTGGCCTGGCCCTGGCCCTTCTGGCCTTTTTCTCCCTCTCGCGGCGTCCGCCGGGACCGGATCTCGCCCGGGAGGGGCGCAAGCCCGAAACCGCCCCGGCTCCGGTCTTGCCGGACCCGGGGCCGGAGGTCCCCCCTCCGGTCGAGGAAAGAGGGTCGGAGAAGCCGGGGCCCCGGCGGGAGGCGCCGTCGTCCGCTCCGGAAAGGAAGGTCCCGGCGGTCCCGGAACGGCCCGTGGAGGTCCCGGCGGCCCCCGCCCCCGGGGGGACTCCCCCGCCGCCTGCGGAAGAACGGCCCCTTCCGCGCCCCGACGGCAGGGAGATCGTGGGGCTGTTCCGGCTCGATGAGGTGCAGGGCGAGGCCTGGATCGAGGGGCCTTCCGGACGGTCCCCGGCGCGCCGGGGCGACTGGCTCGGCCAGGGACAGGGCCTGGAGGTTGCCGGACAGGTCGTGATTCGATACCCGGACGGGACGCTCGTGGAGGCGGGTGCGAATTCGGCCCTCGCCCCGGTGGAGGGAGAGGGGAAGCGCCTGAGGCTCGTGCGGGGCGGTCTCCATGCCCGGGTGGCCCGGCAGCCGGAAGGGACTCCCATGATCTTTCTGACCCCCCAGGCGGAGGCGCGCGTGCTGGGGACCACGCTGCGGCTGGTCGTGGAAGGGGAGGCGACGCGCCTGGAGGTGTTCGAGGGACGGGTGCGGCTGAAGCGGCTGGCCGACGGGAGGTCGGTGGACGTGCCGGCCGGCCATTACGCCGTGGCCGCGGCCGGGGCGGCGCCCGTCGCCCGCCCCCTCGAGGCCCCCGACCCGGTCGCCCTGGAACTCGAGGAATTCGGGACCGCGCGGGGGGTGCAGCCCGCCGACGGCCCCGTCCGCCGCCTATTCCGGGAGCCTCTGGCCGGCGCCTCGGGGGGCTGGTGCGTGGCTGCCCCGGGGATCGGCACGGGGGCGTCCGGCGATTTCTTCCTGGCGCGGGGCCTGTGGCACCTCTGGATCCGTTACCGCGACGAGAACATGGGCGCCGTCGCCTTCGAGGTCCTCGTCAACGGAAAGGTCCTCGGGAGCGCGTCCGGGACGGGGAAGTCCAAGGACTGGATCTGGAAGCGGTTCTCGTTCCCGGCAGAGGGGAAGGTTCGCGTGTCCCTCCGGTCGACCTCCGAGGCGGTTCGGGACAGGAATCCCAGATCCCCGAATAATCCCTACGGCATCGTGAATCGCTGGGATCGGATCGTCCTGACGCGCGACGCGGGCTATTCCCCCGAGAAGTGGGCGGGGAGGCGCGTCCGGGCGAACGGCGTCTGGTCTGAAGGTCTGTCTCGAAAATGGAGCCGGGAGGATGCTCTATGAAGACGACGGTCGGCGCCCTGATGATCGCGCTGGGTGCGCCGCTCCTCTGGAGCGGCGTGGTTTCGGCCGAGGACGTGCCCCGCTTCGGGATCTTCGAGAAATCCTTCACCCATTCGGGGAGCTACAGCAATCCTTATGCGCAGGCGGGCGCCACGGCCTCCTTCAAGGGGCCGGACGGGAACACGCGCACCATTCCCCTCTTCTGGGACGGGGGGACGACGTGGAAGGTGCGCTTCTCGCCGTCCCTCGCGGGGACGTGGACCTGGTCCACCAGCTCCGCCGATCCGGGACTCGACGGCAAGAGCGGCTCGTTCAGCTGCGTGGCCTCCACGAACCGGGGCGGCCTCCGCGCGCGCTCCTCGTATCCCTACCACTTCGAATGCGAGGACGGGACGCCCTTCTGGTGGATGGGGGACACGATGTGGAGGGCCGGCCAGAAGGACCCGGCGGAAAACCTGGATCGGACCACGTTCTTCCATTACGTGGACGTCCGCGCCGGGCAGGGATTCAACCACATCCACTCCAACATGGGGGCCTCCAACGCCTCGAATGAGGGGGGCTCGATCTGGGACGGCACGCCGGGACAGAAGGTCCGTCCCTCCTACTTCCAGGAGATCGACACCCGCGTGCGGTACATGAACGCGAAGGGCATCACGGTGGGGTACATGCTCGCCTGGGCCCAGGACTGGGACGATTACGGGGAGACGGAGCGCCTCCGCTACGCCCGGTACGTCGTCGCCCGGTACAGCGCCTTCAACGTGGTCTTCATCGTCTCCGGGGAATACAACGAGACCCTCACCGCGGACGCCTACCGCAAGATCGGCCAGGAGATCGACAGGACCGACCCCCACAAGCGCATGACCGCGATCCACTCCACGGGATCCGTGGAGGTCTTCGCGGGCGAGTCCTGGATGGACTTCGGCGACTACAAGCAGACGTACTCCTCCCTCCACGGGTCGATCCTCGAGGCCCGCGACCACAACAAGCCCGTCGTCAACGCCGAATACGCCTATTTCCTGCGAGACCAGGACGGCGACGGCATCGTGGACAAGCCCAACAGCGCCACCCTCGAGGAGATCCGCAACGCCACCTGGGACATCGTCATGGCGGGGGGGTATTTCGTCACCGGCTGGGGGACGACCTATTTGGGGGGCCGCCGGGACCCCGGGCCCTTCGACGTGGACGCCCCGAAGAACGACCCCTGGGAGGACGACGTCCAGCACGTCCGGAAGGCCTTCACGGGCCTGGAGTGGTGGAAACTCCAGCCGAGCGACGGTCTGCTCTCGGGTTCGGGGACGCGCTACTGCCTGGCCGAGACGGGCCGGCAGTACCTGGCCTACGTCCGCGGGAACGGCGGGACGAACTCGCTCTCGCTCGGGGGGGCGGCCTCCGCCACCTACACGGTCCAGCGCTTCGACCCAAGGAACGGGACCTACACCGCGCTGGCGGACTACACGGGGACCGGTCCCGTGACGCTCGATCCTCCCGACAGCCAGGACTGGGTCTTCGTCCTGAAGGTCAAGTCGGCGCCGGCCAACCAGCCGCCGACGGTCTCCCTCAGCGCCGACAAAACCACGGTGAGGCCCGACGAGGTCGTCACCTTCAGCGTCACGGCCTCCGATCCCGACGGCTCCCTCGCCTCCCACGTCTGGAACTGGGGGAACGCGACGGAGAACGGGACCGGCGCGCCGCCCTCCACGAAGACGCACGGCTGGTCGGCGACGGGGACCTACAGCGTCACGCTCAAGGTGACGGACAACGGCGGCCTGAGCGCGACCTCGAACGCGGTCTCGATCCGCGTGGCCGCCAACCAGCCGCCCGCGATCACCTCGGCGAGCGCCTCGCCCTCACAAGGCCCGGCGCCGCTGACGGTGAGCTTCAACGTCTCCGCCACGGACCCCGAGGGGGACCCGCTGACCTACGCCTGGGACTTCCAGGGCGACGGCGTCTACGACGCCACCGGGAAGAGCGCGACCTATACCTACAGCGCCGCGGGACATTACGATCCCGTGGTGCGCGTCTCCGACGGCACCAGCTCGGTCACGCAGCAACTGACGGTAGACGTGGAGGCGGGCGGAGGGACGACCACGGTGGACCTCCCGGCGGAGGCGGACACCTACGTCTACCAGAACAACCCCGACACGAATTACGGTTCGGCCACGAGCTTCACCGTGGGCGGCGGGACCGATCTCCGGGTGGCCTGGATCCGGTTCAACGTGACCGGGCTCCCCCCGGACGCCTCCATCACCGACGCCCGGCTCGTCTTGGTCTGCACCAACGCCTCTTCGGAGGGCGGGGGGACGATCCGGAAGTTCGCCCCCTCGAACGAGGCCTGGGATGAACGCCAGCCCACCTGGAACAGTCCCCTGGCCGGGGGGGACGCCACGGGGGATCTCGCGAGCCTGGGTCCCGTGGCCTCGGGAAGCACCTATGAGCTCGGGAACCTCGCGGGGGCGGTTCCCCTCAGCGGGAGGGTCACCTTCGTCCTGCGCTCCCCGTTCCAGGACGGGGCGGGCTACGCCTCGAAGGAGCACGGCACGACCTCCCAGCGCCCCCGGCTGAGGATCACCTACACCACCGTGAGCCCCGCGTTCTCCGTGGCGATCGAATACGTCTCGACGGGCCGGCCCTACAGCCTGGCGACGGCGAAGGCGGGGGCGCTTTATTACATCGATCGAAGCTACACGATCTCCTCCCTGACGGCGGGCCTGGACGGCCAGGTGCTGATCCGGACGGCGAACGACGACAAGAAGGTGGCCGCGGCGGAGCATCTCCGGTTCACGGTGAGCCAGCCGGCGGTGGTGTACGTGGGATACGACAGGCGGGCGACGGGCCTGCCGAGCTGGCTGGCGGACGGGACGTGGACTCTGGTTGAGGAGGCCCTGGCGGTGACGGACGCCCCCGCCTCGCCCCTGAAGGTGTACGCCAGGACGGTGGAGGCGGGAGCGGTGACGCTGGGGGGCAACCTGGCCGGAGGAGGGACGGGGGCCCAGTCGAACTACGTGGTGGTGGTGAAGCCGGGGGGGATGGGCAAGACCCTGGAGGCCGTGGCGTGGCCGGAGGGTCCCATCCCGGCGGACACGTGGGTGCACGGGGGGGACGGGGACGGAGACGGCCTGCAGGACGGGTTCGAGACGGCCCGCGGGCTCGACCCTCGGGAAGTGGACACGGACGGGGACGGGGAGCCGGACGAGACGGAGATCCTCCCGGACGGACGCACGTTCTGGGAGGCGCAGCAGGAGGAACTCGCGGTCTCCGAGGGGGACGGGGACGGGCGTTCCCGCTGCGGGGCCCTGGGCCTTGAGGCCCTGGTGCTGGCCGGCCTGGCGGCGCTGGGGAGGCGTCTCCTCCGCCTTTTTTAGGGAACCTGTACCTCGGGGACGACGGCGAGGCGGGCGGGGAGCCGAGGCTGCTGCACGGCGACGTGGGCTCCACGGCCGCCTTCGCCCTGCTGATCCGCCTCCAGGACCCCCGCCGCCTGGTGCCTCCGGACCGCCTCCGGCGTGCCGACGGGGTCCTGGTGATGCGGAAGGGGACCAAGTAGGCCCCTCGCCTCAATCGCCCTCGACGACGGGCGCCCCGTCCTTCCAGCCGATCCGGACCCGGGAGAGGTACCACGTCTTCCCGCGGTCGTTGTTGCCCTGGTAGAAGAGCCAGGTCGTTCCGTCCGCGTCCGCGAAGACCCCGGGGTGGCCCGACTCGCATTCGTTCCAGGAGCCCGGGGGGCCGTTGGCGAGGAACGGCCGGTCCGAGAGGCGCCGCCAGGAGAGGCCGTCGCGGCTGGCGGCCACCCCGATCTGCTGCGGCTGGTTGTTGTAGGCCCCCGCGTAGAACAGGAAGAGCGTGTCGTCCCGGCGGCAGACCGACGGGGCCTCGACGCACTGCTTCTCCCACCCCAGCTCGGGCCTGAGGATGGGACCGTCGCCGAGCGGCCGCCAAGCGTCGCGCCCGAACCCGGATCGGAGATCCGCCTCCGCCGCGCCCAGCATCTGGACCTTCATCGACGGGTCGCGGGTGGCGAAGTAGAGAAGCAGCCGATCGCCGAGGGGGAACGCCTCCGCGTCGATGGCCCGTCCCGAGGTCCACGTCCCGGAGGGGCGGAACACGGGGTTGGAGGGATCGCGGGCGAAGCGGATCCCGTCCTCGGACACGGCGTGGCAGATCGCGTCCCGGGGCCCGTTCCCGTAGGTCTGGTAGAAGAGGTGGACCCGGCCCTGGAGGACGATCGCGCCGGGGGCGCAGATCCCGTTCCGCTCGCATTCCTGCTCGGGCAGGACCTCGCCCGCCTTCTCCCACGTCGAGAGATCCCGGCTCGTGGCGATGCCGATCGCCCAGCCGTCGCCGGGGCGGCGATCCCCCCAGGGGGGCAGCGAATAGTACATCCAGTACCGGTCCCGGAAGCGGATCACCGAGGGATCCTTGGAAAAGGGCCGGCCCCGGGAGGAGTCGGCCCACTTCATCGGAGGGACCCGGGGTCGGAGGAGGGGCGCCCCGCCCGGCAGCTCCGTCTCCCCGGCGAACCGCCATCCCCAGCCCTCCGGAACGCGGCACCGATAGGCGAACCGCAGGCGGTTCCCAAGGATCCGGATCACGAAGAACCCGG
>Ga0068707_1000680_pt1 | contig 22822 bp, 35 predicted proteins | sample YNPNPMetaG_FD_66600 | JGI IMG/M metagenome (GOLD analysis project Ga0068707, IMG submission 66600) | Anoxygenic and chlorotrophic microbial mat microbial communities from Yellowstone National Park, USA - YNP NP MetaG | ecosystem: Environmental > Aquatic > Thermal springs > Hot (42-90C) >...
AAATTATGTTTTGGACTATTTTGTCATTCTGACCCTGAGCCAAAGCCCTGAGCTTATGCGAAGGGTCTGCGAAGGGGAAGAATCTCATCCTTTTTTACCAAACAGGTTTTTCAATTAGAAAGTTCCTTCGCTTCGCTCAGGACAGCGCTTCGGGGCATTAAGCCCCTCAGAATGACGGGATGAGAGAAAAACCTCCTTTTACTAATTGCAATTTCAAGATAGCCATCACTCTTGACTTTTTTATAAAATTTTGCTTTAATATTGCATAATGATTTTATCTTATATATCTGCTCTTAGAAGTACTCTAATAATCTTTATTTTATGCCTTTTTGCAGTCACAGTCTATGCAGAAGACCTATTTCAAAAAGGAATAGAACAATACAGAGCTGAAAACTTTGAAGAAGCCCTTGAAATTTTTAAAGAGTCATTTAAAAAAGAGCCTTCAACTATAAAAAGTTTCTATCTTGGACTTACATATAAACAGATTGGTGATTACAGAAAAGCAAAAGAGTATCTTGAGAGAGCTTTAACAGAAAAACCAAGAATCAACGATGCTTATGTTGAGATTATAGAGATACTTTATTACCTTGAAGAGTTAGGAGAAGCCAAAAAGTGGTTAAATGAGGCTGAAAGGCAGGAAATTTTCCCTGCCAAAATTGCCTATTTAAAAGGTTTGATAAATCTTAAAGAAGGCAAAATGCAGGAAGCGAGACAGAACTTTGAAAAGGCTAAAAGTCTTGATAAAAATCTCACACAGCCTGCAGAATTTCAGATAGCCTTAACCTATCTTACTGAGAAAAAGATTAAAGAAGCAAAGCAATCTCTTGAAGCTTTAATACAGATTGAACCAACAACCGACATAGCAGATTTTGCAAAGGAGTATCTTACAGCAGTAGAAAAAATTAAGGAACTTAAGGAATGGAAAATAAACTTTACCTTAGGATATCTTTATGATGATAATGTTGTCTCAAAACCCTCAAGTGAGATAGGTATTCAAGCTGTTGATGTTATATCTGGCAAAAGAGACTCTGCTGTTGTCACAGACTTTAAAATTTCATATACACCCCAACTAAGCAGTTCTCTTTATTTTTCAGCAAATTATGAACTTTACTACAAAAACTACTTCAAAACATACGAATATGACATGTTAATTAATTCATTAGAACTTATTCCCGGAATAAACTTTAAAAATGGAACAATTACCCTTCCTGTTGGTTATAACCATATATGGCTAAATGAAAGAGAGTATATGTCAGTTCTTTATATAAAGCCTTCACTTTACTGGCAGTTTATCCCGGGGCATGTTGGTCAATTATTTTTAGGATATTCAAAGAGAGATTTATTACAATATATAAAAGGTTTTGACCCTAATGAAGACAGAGACAGCAATCAGTATCAGCTTGGTGTCGGATATTTCTATCCCTTTAAAGAAGGTAAAGGTCTTTTTTATGCAAGATATGAATATATTTATGATGATACAGAAGGTAGAAACTGGGAATCAGACTCTCACAGAATCTTTACAAGCCTTGTATATCCTGTATTTGAAAAATTAAATATGAATATCTCAACGGACTACACCTGGCAAAATTATAAAAATATCAATACTCTTTCAGGCAGAGGAATAAATGGATTCCCTTCTGATCCCCAGAAAAGAAAAGACAAAATCTGGAATATTTCAGCAGGTTTAAACTATGAACTTACAAAGTTTCTTAATCTTAATCTAAAATATACCCATACAACTAACAACTCTAATTTTACAATCTATGATTACAAAAGAAACATTTACAGTTTTGAACTTTCCTTTCAATTTTAAGGAGGTTTAACCATGAAAAAAGTAATATTTTCAATTTTAATATTATTTTTACTTATCACTTCTGCCTATGCTCAAGAAGTAGGGAAAATAACAGCCTTACAGGGTAAAGTTGATTTATTAAGGGAAGGCAAACCGCCTGCTATTGAAGCAAAAATTAATCTTTCCGTTTATTTAAAAGACATAATAAGAACAAAAACAGACTCAAAGGCAGAGATAACCTTTAAGGACGGCACAGTATTAAGAATAGCTCCAAGAAGCAGGGTTGATATAAGTGAGTATCTAAGTGATAGTGACACTGCAAAAACAACAATAAATCTTCCAAGAGGAAAAATTGCTGCCTATGTGTCAGAAACTGCAGTAAAGAAAATAAAAGACTCACCCTCTGCTAACAAATTTGAAATAAAGACACCAATAGCAGTTGCTGGAGTGAGAGGAACAAACTATTTAGTAGCTCACTATCCTACATACTCAACAGTATTAGTTCTTACAGGACAGGTTTACTGCTATAATGTTCATTTTCCAGAAAATGTGGTCATTTTGAATGCTGGACAGATGACTGTCATAAAAGAAAAAATGATGCCTGCACCTCCGACTTCTCTTACGCCTCCGCAAATACAAAGAGAAGAAAGGGATGTTATTATTGGAACGGGGGTTATTCCATCACCTAAAACAGAATTACCTGTAGCATTAGCAGCAGTTCCAGCTCCAGCATATTTTGCTACTCCTACAGAAAATCAGATACCTGTTTCTAACTTAACTACTGTTGAATCTCCATTAACAAATGTAATCAAACCAATAACTGAAAACCCACAGGTTGCTGAAAAGCTAACACCACCACCACCACCGCCGCCGCCACCACCACCGCCGCCACCGCCACCACCGCCGCCGCCACCGCCACCACCACCTTCTGAAGGAGGTTGGTGAGGAGGAGGTTCTTCTCCTGCTCCAAACATAGATGTAAGTTTTGTTTCTGCTTCACCGGGTAGTGTATATCTTAAATACCATGTTTATGCAGATCAGCCTGTTATTGTTCAATACAGAACTCTTGAATCTGGATATAGCTGGACTTCATGGACAGATGCAAATAGTACATATGAAAGTGACCTTTATGTAAAGGTGCCTGTAAGCGTTACAACTTCTCCAGGCTATTTCCAGATACAACTTAGGGCAAGAAATTCAGATGGTGTTTACTCCACTAAATACACTGACCCATCTTTTGACTACTTAGCGATTTATTACAATTCAGTTACAGGGAAAGTTTCAAACTTAACAACAGATACTACGGGTGATGGAGGAGTTGCCACAGTGCTTGATAGAGACGGGACTGGTGTTGTCAAAATAAACCTTTCACCATCTCTTGCTTTTAATTCAACTCTTGAAGGAAGTGGAGGTGATTCAACTTATGGATGGTGGGTTTTAAGTGCATCTTACTGGGACTCAAATCAAGGCAAATTTTCAAATTCTACTTTCAGATTATTAACTAAGAATTATTATTACAAATCTATTAATGAAGGATTTGTTCCGACATTAGATGGGTCAAATAATATAACAACACTTACATCTGTACCTACTATAGATTTAATACCTATCAGTTTTTATAGTTCTATTGGAAGCACTCCAAAAATATATGAAAATAATTTTTCTGAACTTACAGGGACAAGTTTTTCAGGTTATCTTGGTGGGCAAGGATATGCAAGCAACGATGGTCTTTACTTTGTTGGTCAGATTACAGGAACAGGTGTAGATTTTTCAACTGGTCAGGGTTATGTTTGGTATACAGGTATATCTTCACCATTTAATGGTTACATGGCTGGAAGATTTGGACCAGATAGTGATATTATGTATTACAACAGTAAAGCCTATCTGGCTGGAATTCTTCCCAGCATTGATGGTCTTTTTGTTGGTGAGCTTTCTGTAGGAGGAGACGCAAATGTTTTACAGCATCTTAAAAGTTTCTTTATGGAAGGTGATGTTACAGGAAGTGTAACTCTTGGCAGCAGTTCTCCTTCTAATGGTTTAATTTCAGACCTATATTGCTTAGATTCAAATTTTATCTTTAATAATAATTTAAACTATTCAACAAATGATTTATATTTAGACACGACGAAATATGGAGTTGGTGTTATTGGAATGGGTGGTGGTATAAGTTCTATTCCTTCTCCCACATGGTATATAGAGTATACTGGAGGTTTTGGCCCAAATGGTGAATTTGGAGCAATTGCTCAGGGAGATGTATTTGGAGAGGAAGCCGGTATTCAGAATGTGATTTCTGGTAAAACCTATGGATATTATGCAGATTTAAATCCTTCTATACCTGTAACAGGAATCTTTGTTGGTGAGACAGTTGGAACCTTTAATCCACTTACCACTTGGCAGACTGTTACAGTGGGAACATTTATTGAGACAAATACTTATCTTTCAAATCCTGGAAGCCTTGGCGATATTAAAATCCCTGTTGTTGAGGTTGGGAGAGCAAACTTTAGTGGAACAAGAAATAATCTTACAATAAATATGAATGATGTTTATTTTCTTTCAACTCAATCCGGGCAGAAACCTCTACTTTGGGCAACAGCAAATATAAGCGGAAGTTATACTGGAACCCCAACTCCTGATACTGCCGTTACCCTTTCAGCATCAGGTGGAGCTTCAGGAAACATTAATTTTACCCCTACTTATTGGCAAGACAACAAATGGATGGCAACCATATATACTGATTCCGCATATCCTATAACCCTTAGTGGAGGTTCTTACAATGGTCAGGTTAATATGAAAGGTGCAGGAGCAGGTACTTATGGAAGTGGTAATCTATCAGGAACAGCTGCAGGATATTGTAAATAAAAGGAATTTAGACTGAGGCTGAAGATGAACACTTCAGCCTCACGCCTTAAACCTTCAGCCTATTATCTGCGAATTGTTTGTATAACATATTGATTTTATTAATTTTTTAAATCCATGTTGTCAAAGTCAGGAAAAAATAAGACACATTGGTCAACTTAATTGACATAATGGTTTTTTATTTTGTATTTTTAAAGTAACATTATTAAAAGGATAGCAAAATGAAAACAATAAAAATTTTAATTGAAGGAATGACCTGCCAGCATTGTGTGATGAGAGTTAAAGAAGCACTGCGAAAAGCAGAAGTAGAAGATGCTGAGGTAAAAATTGGCGAAGCTACAATAGTATTTGATGAGAATAAAACTAATCTTGAAAGAATATCAAAGACTCTTGATGAAGCAGGATATAGACTAAAATCTTAGTTCTGCTCCTGTTTCAGAAATTATTTGCTCTACCAACTTTGAATGAATTGAATCAACTTCTTCTGAGGTAAGAGTTTTTTCAAAGGCTCTGTATGTGACTCTGAATGCTATGCTTTGTTTTCCTTCTGGAATGCCTTTACCTTTATAAACATCAAAGATATAAACATCTTCAATTAGTTCACTTCCGTGAGTTTTAATTAGTTCAAAAATTTTCTGTGATTCAAATTCTGACGATACCAGAATTGCTGTATCCCTCTTTACAGGTGGATAATTTGAAAAAGGCTTGTAATATGATACAGACACAAGGCTTAAGGCTTGTAAAAGCTTTTCAAGGTTTATTTCAGCAATACATATATAAGGTTTTGTTTTAAAATCAAACTTTGAAATTATCTTGGGAGATAAAACTCCTATAAAACCTGCTTTTTCTCCATTAACATAAATGTCTGCAGACTGTCCTAAATGAAGAAAAGGCTCATTAGACCTTCTGAAAGTAATATCTTTCAATTTGAAAGACCTAAGCAATCCTTCAACTACACCTTTTAATGCATAAAAATCATAGGGGTCTTCATTAAATGGTGACCTAAACTGCTCTCTTTTTGAAATTACTCCAAGATGAACTGGTTCATAAGGCAGTGAAGAATTCTTCTCTTTTATGAAAACTCTTCCTATCTCAAATATTTTAAGTGATTCTATCCCTCTTGAAGTGTTTCTTTCAACATTTCTTAAAAGCGAAGGTGTTAGCATTGTCCTCATTACTGATTCTTCCTGCCTTAAGGGATTAATCAATGATACAACTTTTGTTCTGTAATCATTCTCAGGAATTTCAAAAAGAATTAGGTCTTGCGGTGACATAAAGCTCATGTTTACTGCTTCACTGTAACCAAGTGAAATCATACTATCTCTTATATGATTAAAAATCTTCCTTCTGTAAGCAATTTCGTGGTTTTCTCTAACTGGTTTAAAGGTCTTGGGAAGTTCAGAAGGAACACGGTCATAGCCATAAATTCTAACTACTTCTTCAGCAATATCCTCTTCAATGAAAAGGTCATTTCTGTAAGATGGAATTTTTGCAAGATATTTGTCTTTTTCTTTTTTAACCTCTATATCAAGAAGATGGAGAATCTCAATAATCTCTTCATCTTTAAGAGCTATGCCAATAAATTTGCGTATTTTTTCTGTTTGAAAGGAAATCTCTCTTTGTGAAATTCTGGTGGAATAAACATCAATAACTTGATAAATCTGACCTCCTGCAATTTCCTGAATAAGAAAGGCTGCTCTGTCAAGAGCTTCTTTAAGAGCTTCAATATCCGTGCCTCTTTCAAATCTGTAAGAAGCTTCAGTAGAAAGTCCGAGTCTTTTTGATGTCTTTCTTACTGATTCTGGTTTAAAATAGGCACTTTCAATAAGTATGTTCACTGTTTTTTCAGTAACTTCAGTGTTTGCACCACCCATAACACCTGCAACTGCAACAGGACGTTTTCCATCCCAGATTAAAAGGTCTTCTGGTCCTACTTTTCTCCTTACACCATCAAGGGTTTCTATTTCTTCGCTTTCTTTACCAAAATCTGCAGGAGTGCCAACTCTTATGCAGTATCCATCAAGAAGGTCAAGGTCAAAAGCATGAAGTGGATGTCCATACTCAAGCAAAACATAGTTTGTTACATCAACAACATTGTTTATTGAACGAATTCCTGATTTTTCAAGCCTGTCCTTAAGCCAATCTGGTGATTCTGCTATTTTTACTCCTTTTACAATTCTTCCTGCATATCTGTAACAAAGTTCTGGGTTAGCTATGGATATGATAAATTTATCGTCTTTTAGTTCATTTTGAATTTTAAAGGCGGGCTTCTTAAGTTTTAAACCAAATATTGCCTTAACTTCCCTTGCAATTCCAAGAATGCTCAAGCAATCTGACCTGTTTGGAGTTATTTCAATGTCAAGGACTATATCTCCCTTTATCTCCTCAACTGCTCCAACTTCAAGCCCTGCCATTGTAAGTGCATCTGCAATACGATTTGTTTCAATTTCTCCATCAATATATTCCTTAAGCCAGCTTAAAGGAACTCTCATCAGAACTGCCTCAAAAATCTTATATCGTTCTCAAAAAATAATCTTATATCATCTATCCTGTATTTCAGCATTGTAAGCCTCTCAACACCCATTCCAAAGGCAAAACCTGTATATAGCCCTTCTGGATAACCAGCAAATTTAAAAACATTTGGATGAACCATTCCAGCACCAAGAACCTCAAGCCATCCTGTTCCTTTACATACTCTGCATCCTTTTGCTCCGCAAATAATGCATCCAATATCTATTTCAGTTGAAGGCTCTGTAAAAGGGAAAAAACTTGGTCTGAATCTTACAGGTATGTTTTCTCCAAAAAGCCTCTGTAAGAAATAAACAAGCACTCCTTTTAAGTGGGAAAAGGATACTTCTTGATCAACCATGAGTCCTTCAACCTGATGAAACATAGGTGTATGTGTAATATCTGAATCACAACGATAAACTTTCCCAGGAGAGATGAATCTTAATGGAGGTTTTTTCTTTTCCATAACCCTTACCTGAACTGGTGAAGTGTGAGTCCTCAAAACAACTTCCTCGCTCACATAGAAAGTATCCTGCATATCTCTTGCTGGATGATTCTTAGGAATGTTCAGGGCTTCAAAGTTGTAGTAGTCAAGCTCAACCTCAGGACCTTCTTCAACGGTAAATCCGATTTCTCTGAATATATCTATAATTTCAAAAAGTGTTTTATTAACCGGATGACTTCCTCCAAAATAATAATCCTTTCCGGGTAAAGTTATATCTATGAAATCTTTTTTAAGTGCCTCTGATATATTTTTCTGTCTTAATTCAGTCTCTTTTTTTTCTATAAATTCTTCAATAAATTTTTTTAGCTCATTGAGGGTTTTCCCCTGAATCTTTCTTTCTTCAGGGGAAAGACTGCCAAGATTTTTTATTTTTTCAGTAACTAATCCTTTTTTACCTATATATTTGGCTTTAAGATTAATAAGTTCCTGAAGAGAAACAATGGTCTGTATTTCTTTAACAAAGGCTTCTTTTAAAGGGTCTTGCATTTATGCTGCTTTTACAAAAGGTTTTACCTTTTCAACAAGTTCCTGAAATGCATTGATATCATGAAATGCAATATCAGCAAGAGCCTTTCTGTTAAGAGTTATATCTGCTTTTTTAAGAGCTGAAATGAATTGAGCATATGTTAATCCAAACATTCTAACCGCTGCATTAATTCTTGTAATCCATAGTGCCCTGAAGTCTCTCTTCTTAAGTCTCCTGTCTTTATAAGAATGTTCTAATGCCTTCTCAACTGCTTTTGCAGCTACTTTATAGGAACGATGTCTTCCGCTGTAATAGCCTTTTGCCATTGAAAGAACTTTTTTATGATACCTTCTTGTTTTAAACCCACCTTTTGCTCTTGGCATTTATTTCCTCCTTCTTTATATAAAAAAATTTAAACTCCTGGGGAGGGATTCGAACCCCCGACCAAGTGGTTAACAGCCACCCGCTCTGCCGGCTGAGCTACCCAGGAATTATTTAAAATTATCAGATTTAAAGGTTTTCTGTCAAATTTAGCAACAAAATTTTTTGAAAATATTACCTCAAAAAGCCAGCTATTCCGACTTTTTCTCTTCTTTTTCAGGTTTCTGATAATCTACAAACTCCAGTATAGCCATTGGTGCGCTGTCTTTTATTCTGAAACCTGTCCTCACAACTCTCACATATCCGCTATTTCTGTCAGAAAAACGAGGAGCAATCTCTGTAAAAAGCTTCCTGACAAGCTCTCTATCTGGTAAATATGACAGTGCTATTCTTCTTGAATGAAGATCACCTTTTTTACCAAAAGTAACAAGTCTATCAGCCAGCTCTTTTACGGCCTTTGCTTTTGCAACAGTTGTCTCTATTCTCTCATATTTAATCAAAGACGCAAGAAGACCTCTTAAAAGAGCTTTTCTTTGATTTGCAGTACGACCAAAATGTCTTCCATCAACTTTATGTCTCATTCAGTTACCCCCTGTGAGCTTTTTCCTTTATTCTTTCAAGAATCTTAGGGTCTATCTTCATGCCCAATCTCAATCCAAGTCTTTCAAGTACTTCATTTATTTCTAAAAGTGACCGTCTTCCAAAATTTTTTGTTCTTAAAAGTTCATTTTCATTTTTCTGAACAAGCTGAGCCACTGTATCTATACCTGCACTCTTAAGACAATTGTAAGCTCTGACAGAAATTTCAAGGTCTTCAATCGGCTTCAGAATGTTCTCATTAATTGACTCCATAAAAGATTCATCTTCAGAAATTTTTTCTTTTTCTGCAGATTTAATACCTGCAATATCTTCGTCATCAAAAAATAGTAAATATTCAAAATGCTCAATCAATATGCGTGCTGCCTCATCAACAGCTTTTTCTGGAGAAATGCTTCCATCTGTCCATAATTCAAGTATCAATCTATCATAATCTGTAAGTCCGCCAACTCTTGTCTTTTCTACTCTAAAATTTACTTTTCTAATTGGACCAAAAGCAGCATCTACAGTTATGGCATCAACAGGAAGCTCTTCATCCGTAATCATTTCTGAAGGGACATATCCTTTGCCTTTTCTTATATAAAGTTCCATATCAAGTTTTGCATCGTAGTCAAGTGAGCATATGTACTGTTCTTTATTAAGAACCTCGTATGTACCGTCTGTTATAATATCTTTAGCCAGAACATCAGCAGGACCCTTCATTGAAATCTTAGCTATCTTTTTATCACCATCTTGAGAGTAATACTTAAATCTCAATTTTTTCACATTTAGAATTATATCTATTATATCTTCCTTTATTCCCTTTACTGAACTAAACTCGTGCTTAACGCCATCTATTCTGACAGCATATACTGCTGAACCTTCTAAAGAAGAAAGTAAAACTCTTCTAAGAGAATTGCCTATTGTAACACCATATCCTCTTTCAAGTGGCTCTACTACAAGCTTTCCATATGTTTCTGTAAGAGTTTCTTCTTCAAATTTTATATTTTTAGGCATTTGAAAACTTCTAAATAAACTCATTTACTGCCTCCTGATTTTCTGGCAAATTATTTAGAATAAAACTCTACTATTAATTGTTCATGTACCTGAAGTTGCATTTCTTCTCTGTCTGGAACCCTTAGAAATTTCCCTGTCATTTCATCTGCATTAATCTCAACCCATGAAGGCAAACCTCTTTGCTCTGCCATAGCAAGGCTTTCTTTTATCAGTTCTAGCTCTTTCCCTGAAGAAACTACTTTTATCACATCTCCTGGTTTAACTAAATATGACGGGATATTAACTTTTCTGTCATTCACAGTAAAATAACCATGTCTTACTAACTGACGAGCCTGCCTTCTATTTAAAGCAAATCCCATACGATAAACTACATTATCAATTCTTAATTCAAGAAGTTTAAGAAGATTTTCACCAGTTACACCTTTCATTTTTGTTGCTTTCTCAAAATAATTTTTAAACTGCCTTTCCATGATTCCGTATATTCTCTTTACTTTCTGTTTCTCCCTCAACTGAAGTCCATAGTCAGAAAGTTTTGACCTGTTTTGTCCGTGCTGTCCGGGAGCGTATTTTCTTTTTTCAAAAGCACACTTTTCCGTGTAACATCTTGTTGCCTTGAGAAATAACTTCATGCCTTCTCTTCTGCAAAGTTTACAAAGCGCTTCCGTATATCTTGCCATTTAAACCCTCCTTCTTTTTGGAGGTCTGCACCCATTATGTGGTACAGGTGTTACATCTTTAATTAAATTAATTTCAAGTCCTGCTGCCTGTAAAGCCCTTATCGCAGTCTCTCTTCCTGAACCCGGTCCTTTAATAAAAACATCTATCTGTTTCATACCCATTTCCATTACTTTCTTCGCAACAGTTTCTGCTGCTATCTGAGCAGCATAGGGAGTACCTTTCCTTGAACCTTTAAATCCACAACTACCAGAAGATGCCCATGCAACAACATTTCCGTTAGGGTCTGTAACGCTAATTATTGTATTATTAAAACTTGTCTGAATATGTGCAACTCCTACAGGAATATTCTTTTTAACTTTTTTTACACCTTTTCTTTTCTGTGCCATTAATCTATATAACCTCCTATAATTTTATTTATTTCTTTTTCTTTATAAGACTTTTCCCAGGGCCTTTGCGAGTTCTTGAGTTAGTTCTTGTTCTCTGTCCTCTAACAGGCAAATTTGATGTATGCCTCAATCCTCTGTAACATCCTATATCAATTAATCTCTTTATGTTCATAGAAATCTCTTTCCTTAACTCTCCCTCAACTTTGTATTTCTTCTCTATCTCATTCCTTATCTTGACTATCTCCTCATCAGCAAGATCCTTTACTCTTTTATTTGGGTCTATTCCGGTTTCTTTCAGTATTTTAGTTGATAAGCTTCTTCCTATACCGAAAATTCGGGTCAAACCTATTTCTACTCTTTCATTTTTAGGAATATCTACTCCTGATATTCTTGCCATAATTACACTCCTTTTCTAACCTTGTCTCTGTTTATGTTTAGGATTTTCACAAATAACCCTGACAACACCTTTTCTCTTTATAATCTTACACTTGGAACATATTCTCTTTACAGATGCCCTTACTTTCAATTCACACCTCCTTATTTAAATCTATAAATTATTCTGCCCTTTGTAAGGTCATAAGGAGACATCTCAACAAGAACCTTGTCTCCCGGTAAAATTTTTATAAAGTGCAAACGCATCTTTCCAGAAACATAGGCTAAAATTAAATGCCCATTATCAAGCCTTACCCTGAACATAGCATTTGGTAATGCTTCCTCAATGGTTCCTTGCATTTCTATATGATCTTCTTTGGGCATCTTAAATTTTTAATTTATATTTATTTTCATAATTTAGTCAAGATTTCAGGCTCGTTTTCTGTAATAGCAATAGTATGTTCAAAATGTGCTGACAGTTCTCCATCTTTTGTAACTGCTGTCCAGCCATCAGAAAGAATTGTAACTTCATGAGTGCCTGCATTTACCATTGGCTCTATAGCTATTGTCATGCCTGCTCTAAGTTTGGGACCTGTTCCTTCCCTGCCAAAATTTGGAATCTGAGGGTCTTCATGTAATGCTCTTCCTATACCATGTCCAACAAAGGCTCTAACAACCGAAAATTTGTTTTCTTCAACATATCTCTGTATAGCGTTTGATATGTCACCAACTCTTGCAGTATGTTTTGCTCTGTTTATTCCTTCTTTAAGAGCTTCTTTTGTAACACTTAAAAGTTTTTCTGCTTTATTACTTACTTTACCTACAGGATAAGTGTAGGCAGCATCTCCGTAAAAACCATCATAAAGTACACCAACGTCAATACTCACTATATCTCCTTCTTTAATAAATATCTTTTCTGAAGGAATTCCGTGTACAACCTGTTCATTAATTGATATACAGGCACTTGCTGGATAACCTCTATATCCTTTAAATGCAGGAATTCCTCCCATTTTTAAAATCAATTTTTCAATATATTTTTCTATCTCTTTTGTTGATAATCCCTCTTTAAGAAATGATTTAAGCTCTTCAAGGACTGCTCCAACAATACGGCAGGCTTGCCTCATCTTTTTTATTTCTTCAGGACTTTTTATTATTATCACTATTTAATTAGTCCTTCCTGCCCTTTAGTCTGAATTTTTTGAAAAAGCCTTCATATGACCTGCTTATCATATGTGTTTCTATCTGAGATACTGTATCAAGAGCCACACCAACAGCTATAAGAAGTGATGTTCCACCAAAATAAAATGGTACTTTGAATTTTGTAATCAGAATTTCTGGCAAAACGCATACAGCACTTAAATATATTGCGCCAATAAATGTAAGTCTCGTAAGGACTCTATAAATATATTCAGAAGTCTTTTGTCCTGGTCTGACACCTGTAATAAATCCACCATTTTTCTGCAGATTATCAGCTATATCAACAGGATTATAAATAACAGCAGTGTAGAAATATGTAAAAAATATTATAAGACCGACATAAAAAATAATATGCAAAATACTTCCAGGTGCAAACTGTTTTGCAAGAGCTTGAACCCATGGTATAGCAATGAAGCCTGCAACAGTCGCTGGAAACATTAGCACAGAAGAAGCAAAAATTGGCGGTATAACGCCTGCTGAATTAACTTTTAGAGGCAGATAGCTTGTGTAACCTCCGTACATCTTTCTTCCAACAACTCTTTTTGCGTACTGGATAGGAATTCTTCTCTGTCCTCTTTCAATAAAAATTATACCTGCAACAACTCCTACCATTACAACCAGTAAAATCAGAACAAAAAATATTGATAATTCACCAGTCTTGATAAGATTATATGTATAAAATATCGCATTCGGAAATCTCGCAACAATTCCTGCAAATATTATTAAAGAAACTCCGTTTCCTATGCCTTTTTCTGTAATCTGTTCTCCAAGCCACATTAAAAATGCAGTACCTGCGGTAAGAGTAATCATGGTAATTAATCGGAATGACCAGCCAGGCTCCTGTATAAACTGACCTCCACCCATTCCTTCAAGTCCTATTGCTATGCCAAAACCCTGAATTGCTGCTATAACAACAGTTGCATATCTTGTATATCTAACAATCTTTTTTCTGCCTTCTTCGCCTTCTTTAGCAAGTTTAGCTAAAGAAGGAATTACTACTGTTAAAAGTTGAAAAATAATTGAAGCACTTATATAGGGCATTACGCCAAGAGCAAAAATCGTAACTTTTGAAAGCGCACCCCCTGTAAATATATCAAAAAAGCCCATAACAGCTCCGCCTCGTTCCATAAGAAACTTGCTAAGAGCCTCACCGTCAATGCCTGGAGTTGGGATATGTGCACCTATTCTGAAAACAGCAAGCATTCCCAGTGTAAACAAAACACGGGCTCTAAGTTCTGGAATTCTCAGAATATTTCTAAAAGCTGTAACAACTCCCACTATAATACCTCTACTTTGCCACCTGCAAGCTCAATTTTCTGGCGGGCTGATTTGCTTATTGCATGAGTTTTTATAATAATCGGCTTATTTATCTCTCCGTTTCCCAGAACTTTTAGTCCATCTTTAATATCTTTAATAATTCCTTTTTCAACAAGAAGCTCCGGAGTTATTGTCTCAGCATTTTCAATTTTATTTAAATCATCAAGATTTATTATTGCATAATGCTTTTTGAAAGGAAAATTTGAAAACCCCCGTTTAGGAACTCTTCTTTGAAGTGGCATCTGACCACCTTCAAATCCTGTTCCCTTTGCACCTCCGGAACGAGATTTCTGACCCTTATGCCCTTTTGTTGATGTTCTGCCATGTCCAGAACCAAGTCCTCTTCCTAATCTTTTGGTCCTTCTTTTACTTCCTTTTGCAGGTTTTAACTCATTTATTTTCATACAGACTTTTCCTCCTCCTGAACTATATTTTCTTCTGAGTTTTCTGGCTCTGACTGCTTTGTCCTTATTGTTGCAACTGTTGAAGAATCTTTCAGGCTGAGTAATGCACCTATGGTTGCTTTTACTGAATTAAAAGGATTATGGCTTCCAAGAACCTTGGCAACAACATCCTGAACTCCAGCAACTTCAAAAACAGCTCTTGCAGGTCCACCAGCAATAATTCCAGTCCCCTTAGGAGCTGGATTTATAACAATATGAGTAGCTCCATATTTATATTCCACTCTATGAGGAACTGTTGTTTCATGGAGAGGAAAACTTATAAGGCTTTTCCGTGCTTTTTCAATTGCTTTTCTTATGGCTTCAGGCACTTCTGCTGCCTTTCCCTTACCTACACCCACTACTCCAGATTCATTACCAACAACTACTAAGGCGCTAAAGGAAAATCTTCTCCCACCTTTTACAACCTTAGCAACCCTGTTTATATAAACAACTTTATCTTTAAGACTAATTTCATTGTCATTAATTCTCTGCTGATGCATAATACCTCCCCCTTAGAATTGAAGACCTTTCTGTCTTGCAGCATCTGCAAGAGCCTTTACAGTGCCGTGATATTTATATCCAGTCCTATCAAAAACAACTTTTGTTATGCCAAGTTTAAGGGCTCTTTCTGCTATTAACTCTCCCACCTTTTTTGCAAACTCTTTATTACCTTTATGACCTTCCTTTTCCCTTAGTTCTTTATCCAGTGTTGAAGCAGATACAAGAGTATGTCCTTTAGTATCATCTATAATCTGTGCATATATATTATTCAAACTTTTGAATATACATAATCTTGGCCTTTCAGCTGTTCCGATAACCTTTTTTCTTATCCTTATATGTCTTCTTTTTCTTAATTCTACCTTATCTCGCAACTCGGTCCTCCTTATTTTTTACCAGTTTTGCCGGGTTTCAACTTTAAAACCTCCTCAGCATATCTGATTCCTTTACCTTTATATGCATCTGGAGGTCTGATGGCTCTGATATTTGCAGCAACCTGTCCGATGAGTTGTTTATCTATGCCTGATAAAGTAATTGTTGTCTGTTTCTCATCAACTACAGCCTTAATACCTTCAGGAAGTTTAAACTCAACAGGATGAGAATATCCAATGTTTATTGTTAACTTATCACCACTAACCTGAGCTCTATAACCTACGCCATATATCTGAAGAACTCTTGTAAATCCTGTTGAAACTCCTGTCACCATATTTGATATTAAGCTTCTTGCAAGCCCATGCAAAGCTTTGTGTCTGGAGTTATCAGAACTTCTTGTTACAATTAAAGTCCTGTTATCAATAGTTAATCCAATCCCTTCCGGCAATACATAACTTAATTGTCCCTTAGGACCTTTAACAAAAACTTCATTATTTTCTAATTTAACCTCAACACCATCAGGCAGTTGAATTGGCTTTCTACCTATTCTTGACATTCTGTCACCTCTTACCAAACATAGCATATTACTTCACCGCCGATACCTCTTTGACGGCATTCTTTATCTGTTAGAATTCCGGATGAAGTAGTAAGTATAGCAATACCAAGTCCACCCAGCACTCTTGGTATCTCTTCTTTGCCAACATATACTCTTCTCCCAGGCTTACTTACTCTTTTCAAATCAGTAATTGCAGGGTCACCATCAGGAGTATATTTTAGATTTATTCTCACAACTCCCTGCTTTTTATCCTTAATAATCTTATATGACTTAATAAAACCTTCTTCCTTTAGTATTTTCGCGATCTCTATCTTGATTCTGGAAGCAGGAATATCAACTTTATCATTTTTTACAGTTATTGCATTCTTTATTCTAATTAGCATATCTGCAATAGGATCTGTTAACATTTTATCACCTCTCTACCAGCTTGACTTGACTACCCCAGGAATTTTGCCTGAGTTAGCCAATTCTCTAAAACAAACTCTGCACAACCCGAACTTTCTTAAATATCCTCTTGGTCTTCCACACAATTTACAGCGATTTCTAACACGCACCTTGAACTTATGTGGATACTTTAATCTTTCTATTTTACATGTCCTAGCCACACGCCCTCCTTTATCTTCTATATGGCATTCCGAATGCTTTCAATAATGCTAATGCTTCTGCATCTGTTTTTGCAGTTGTACAAATATTGATATCAAGTCCATGAATCATCTGAACTTTATCATAATCTATTTCAGGGAAAATAAACTGCTCCTTAATCCCAAAAGAGTAAGTTCCTCTTCCGTCAAAAGACTTAGGAGAAAGTCCTCTGAAATCTCTGATTCTTGGTAAAGCAAGCGATATTAATCTATCAAGAAACTCATACATTCTATCTTTTCTTAATGTTACCTTACAACCTATTGGCATCCCTTTTTTTAGCTTAAAAGCTGCAAGGGGTTTCTTTGCCTTGGTAATTACTGGTTTCTGTCCAGTTATCATAGCAAGTTCTTTTTCTGCTGACTCAAGCAGTTTTATATTCTGAATAGCCTCGCCAAGAGTAACATGAACAACTATCTTTTCAATTTTTGGAACTTCCATTATATTTTTATAATTAAACTGCTTTTTAAGTTCCGGAATTATTTCATTAATATATTTTTCCTTAAGTCGCGGAATATACTTTTGCTTGCTCTCCTTTGGCATTACTCAATAACCTCCTTGCACTTCTTGCAAACTCTAACTTTTTTACCATCTTCAAGTATTCTTGCTCCTATTCTTGTAGGTTTGTCACATTTAGGACAAACAAGCATTACCTTTGAGGTATGTATCAAACCTTCCTTCTCAATGATGCCACCCTGAGGGTACTTTCGGGAAGGCTTCTGATGCTTTTTTACAATATTAACTCCTTCAACTATCAATCTCTGCTTTGAAGGGAAAATAGCTAAAACTCTTCCCTTTTTATCTTTGTCTTTTCCCGAAAGAACCAATACTGTATCTCCTTTTTTAATTCCCAAGCTCACCTTATTCCTCCAACTATATAACTTCTGGAGCAAGAGAAACTATTTTAGTAAACTCTTTCCATCTGAGTTCCCTTGCTACAGGTCCAAATATTCTTGTACCAATAGGTTCAAGCTGATTATTAACAAGCACAACAGCATTCTGGTCAAATCTAATATATGAACCATCAACTCTTCTGACGCTTCTTTTAAGCCTCACTATAACAGCCTTTGCAACAGCTCCTTTTTTTATATTACCATCAGGTAAAGCGTCTTTTACACTTACAATTATAATATCTCCAAGACTCGCATATTTACGATTTGAGCCTCCAAGAACTCTTATGCATTGAACTTTTTTAGCTCCAGAATTATCAGCTACCTCAAGAATGCTTCTTGGCTGAATCATTACTCTTCACCCTCCTTAAGGATTTTCAGCACTTTCCATCTCTTTGTTTTACTTATAGGACTACTTTCTATGATTTCAACAAAATCGCCTATTTTACATTTATTTGTCTCATCATGAGCCTTATATTTCTTTCTTGACTTAATTATCTTTTCATAAAGAGGATGCTTAAATACTCTCTCTACTGAAACAACAACTGTTTTATCCATTTTGTCACTGATAACTTTACCCTTTAAAAGCTTCTTAGGCATAGCTTAGCTCCTTATACCTCTTTGTTTTGATTCTTAAGGGCTTCGCCCTTAGAAAGACTTTTCGCATTTTCAGCAATAATAGTTAAAATTCTTGCTATATCTTTTCTGACTGCTTTGATTCTCTTAACATTCTGAAGTTCGCCTTTTGCAACCTGAAATCTCAAATTAAACAATTCTCTCCTTAATTCTTTTTCTTTTTTATTTAACTCTTCTATTGAAAGTTCTCTTAACTGTTTTGCCTTCATACAAAACTCTCCTGCCTTTTTACGAATTTTGTTTTAATAGGTAGTTTATGGGAAGCAAGTTCAAAAGCTTCTTTTGCAACTTCTTCAGGTACTCCAGAAATTTCAAACATTACTCTTCCGGGTTTTACTACAGCAACCCAGAACTCAGGATTTCCTTTACCTTTACCCATTCTTGTTTCTGCAGGTTTTCTTGTAATAGGTTTATCAGGGAAAATCCTGATCCAGAGTTTACATCCTTTTTTTGCATGTCTCATTATAGCAACTCTTGCTGCTTCAATCTGCCTTGAAGTAATCCATGCTGGTTCCATGGCTTTAAGTCCATAATCACCAAAAGATACTGAACTACCTCTATAAGCTATTCCATTCATCCTTCCTTTTTGCATTTTCCTGAATTTAATCTTTTTCGGAGCTAACATAACTCATTCCTCTCCATATCAATTAGTAGTTAAAGTTTATGTATTGACCCGGCTGGACTTCTCCTTTGAATATCCAGACCTTAACGCCAATAATTCCATAAGTTGTTTTTGCTTCTGCAAAGCCGTAATCAATATCTGCTCTGAAAGTACTAAGAGGCACTCTTCCTTCTCTGTACCATTCAGTTCTTGCTATCTCTGCTCCTGCCAGTCTACCTGCACAAGAAACCCTTATGCCTTTAGCACCAAACCTCAATGAAGAAGAGACAGCTCTTTTCATAGCTCTTCTGTAAGCAACTCTTTTTTCTATTTGAAGTGCGATATTTTCAGCAACTAACTGAGCATCAAGCTCAGGTTTTCTTATTTCTTTTATATCAAGGTTGGCTTGTTTTCCTGTTATTTGTTCAATTTCTTTTTTTAATTTTTCAACTTCTGCACCCTTTTTACCTATAATAATTCCAGGACGGGCTGCAAATATTAAAATTTTTATCTTTTCTCCTAATCTTTCTATTTCAATCTTTGAAATCCCTGCATGATAAAGCTTTTCTTTAAGCATCTTGCGAAGATTCAGGTCATCAACTAATAGATCTGAATATCCCTTTTTAGCAAACCAGCGGGATTCCCATGTTCTTATTATCCCTAATCTGTTACCTATTGGATTTGTTTTTTGTCCCAAGCCAACACCCCCAATTTATTTTTCTTCACTACTAACATATATTGTAATATGAGATGTCTTTTTCTTAATAACATTCCCTCTTCCCATTGCCCTTTGCTCTATTCTTTTCATAATAGGACCCTGATCAACAAAAGCTTTTGATACCTTTAAATTGTCAATATCAAGCCTTGGATTTTTCTGTTCAGCATTTGCTAATGCCGACCTTAAAACTTTCTCAATCAAACGCGCCCCTCTGTGAGGCATGTATTTTAAAGTAATCAAAGCCTGTTCCACATTTTTTCCTTTTATAAGATCTATAACCCTTCTTGCTTTAGTAGGTGTTATTCTTGCATATCTCAATATAGCCCTTGCTTCCATATTTTACTTCCCCTTAGCCTTTTTCTTTTCTTCTGATCCTGCATGTCCTTTAAAGGTTCTCGTTGGTGCAAACTCACCAAGTTTATGCCCTATCATATTTTCCGTAACATAAACGGGTATAAATTTCCTTCCATTGTGAACTGCAAAGGTAAAGCCTATAAATTCAGGCACTATAGTAGACCTTCTTGACCATGTTTTTATGGGCTTCTTATCTCCTGTTTCAATTGCCTTTTTAACTTTTTCCATTAATTTAATATCTACAAAAGGTCCTTTTTTAAGTGTTCTTGCCACTTTTTATCCCTCCTACTTCCGCCTCTTGATTATAAATTTATCTGTTCTCTTGTTTTTCCTTGTCTTAACACCTTCAGGTTTACCCCAGGGTGAACATGCTGGCCTTCCGCCAGAAGCTTTACCTTCACCACCTCCAAGAGGATGATCAATCGGGTTCATAGCTACACCTCTTACTGAAGGACGTCTTCCTAAATGTCTCATTCTACCTGCTTTACCAATAATGACATTTTCATGCTCCACATTACTTACCTGCCCAACTGTTGCCATGCAGTTAATGCTTATCAGTCTTACCTCTCCTGAAGGTAATTTCACATGAGCATATTTACCTTCCTTAGCCATAAGTTGGGCAGAACCACCTGCACTACGTACAAGTTTTCCTCCACCTTTTGGATAAAGTTCTATGTTATGAATCATTGTACCAAGTGGAATTTCTTTCAATGGAAGAGAATTTCCAGGCTTTACCTCTGCACCTGTACCGCTCATTAAAGTTTCACCAACCTTTAATCCATCAGGAGCAATTATATATCTGTATTCACCATCAATGTATTTTAAAAGGGCTATCCTTGCTGACCTGTTGGGATCATATTCAATACTTTCAACTTTAGCAGGAACGCCGTATTTATCCCTTTTAAAATCTATAATTCTATAATGCTTCCTATGTCCTCCACCTTTTAGCCAGGAAGTTATTCTTCCCTGATTGTTTCTGCCTTTTCTTTTCTTTATAGAAATAGTAAGAGGCTCGTATGGTTGCTCTTTTGTTATTTCACTGAAATCTGGATATGTTATGAATCTTCTTCCAGCTGATGTTGGTTTGCATCTTCTTATTCCCATTTAGACACCCTCTATCAAATCTAATTTTTCCCCTTGCTTAAGGGTAACAATTGCTTTTTTAGCTCTTCTTGTTTTTGTAAAGTGCAATCCCACTCTTTTTGTCTGAGGCTTTATATTTATAACAGACACTTTATCAACTTTAACTTTAAGAATTTCTTCAAAGGCTCTCCTTATCTGAACCTTGTTTGCCTTAGGATGCACCTCAATAACGATTTTATTATGAGCTTCTTTAATGTCCATTGCCTTTTCTGTAAAAATTGGCTTTCTAATAACTTCATAAATATCCATCAGGAAACCACCCCCTTGAGATTAAGAAGTTTATCCAGCGCAGATTCAGTAAATAATACCTTGTCAAAAAGAGCAATATGATAGGCATTAATATCATCTGCACGGATAACTTCAACATAAGGAATATTTCTCGCTGAAAAAAGAATGTTCTCATCTTTTTCTGGAACAACAATAAGTACTGAACTTCCATCAAGTTGAAGGTTATTTAAAAATTTTACCATATCTTTTGTTTTTGGCTTATCAAGAACCAAATTATTCAACAAAATTATCTCACTATCTTTATATTTCATTGTTAGAGCCTTAAATAAGGCTGTATCTTTCATTTTTTTTGGCATTTTCACATAATAATCTCTTGGTTGAGGACCGAATATAATTCCACCCTTTCTCCAGAGAGGAGACCTTATACTGCCATGCCTTGCTCTGCCTGTATGTTTCTGCCTCCATGGCTTTTTACCGCCTCCTGCAACCATTGCTCTTGTTTTTGTTGCATGAGTTCCCTGTCTCTGGTTAGCCATATAAGCCACAACTGCTGAATGAACCAGAGATTCTGAAGCTGGATTATTAAAGACAATTTCTGGGACTTCTTTTTTGCCGACAATATTATTGTTTATATCTCTTACCTCTAACACAATCATGCCTCTACCTTCCATATCTCTAAGATTCCATTCTCACCACCAGGAACAGCTCCTTCTATAATAAGAAGATTTTGTTCCGGTATTACATCAACTATCTTTAAATTTTTTACTGTTACTCTTCTGTTACCCATGTGACCTGCCATGCCTTTACCTTTCCATATTCTTGAAGGAAAAGAGCTTGCACCAATTGAACCCGGAGCTCTGTTAAACATAGAACCATGACTGTCAGGACCACCAGCAAATCCGCATCTCTTCATTACACCCTGATATCCTTTACCCTTAGAAATTCCTGAAACACTAACTATGTCTCCTTTTGAGAAAATTTCCACTGTTACTTTGTCTCCAACATTAAATCCTTCCATTTTGAACTCTTTCAATACTCTGCAAAGAGGAACTCCTGCTTTCTTAAAAATACCTGCTATAGGTCTAGATACTTTCCTTTCCTTTTTTATTTCCTGGAATCCTAACTGAACTGCTGAATATCCATCCTTTTCATTACTCCTTACCTGAACAACATAGCATGGTCCTGCTTCTATAACAGTCACAGGCACAATTCTGCCTTCTTCATCAAATATTTGAGTCATTCCGACTTTTCTGCCTATAATTGCCTTCATAGCTTTATCTCCACATCTACCCCAGCAGAAAGCTCTAACTTCATCAAAGCCTCTACTGTTTGAGGGGTGGGATCATGTATATCAATTAATCTCTTATGTATTCTTATTTCAAACTGTTCCCTTGATTTTTTATCCTGGTTAGTTGAACGTAAAACCGTATATCTGCTGATTTTTGTAGGCAAAGGAACAGGTCCTGCAATCCTTGCACCTGTTTTCTTAACAGTATCCACTATTTCTTTGACTGATTGGTCAAGAACTCTATGGTCATACGCCCTTAATTTTATTCTAATTTTTTGATCCATTTTACTCCAGCACCTCTGTAACTACACCTGCTCCCACTGTTCTTCCACCTTCTCTTATCGCAAACCTAAGTCCTTCCTCCATTGCTATCGGCGCTATTAACTCAGCCTGCATGTTTACATT